>Ga0310786_10009744_pt1 | contig 12149 bp, 8 predicted proteins | sample AusTroGonzalo_MG_FD_203881 | JGI IMG/M metagenome (GOLD analysis project Ga0310786, IMG submission 203881) | Bovine rumen microbial communities from tropical cattle in Woodstock, Queensland, Australia - Gonzalo_03 (v2) (version 2) | ecosystem: Host-associated > Mammals > Digestive system >...
TAAAATGGATCATTTGAAGACCAGCCACATTTACGAAACGGTCATCTTCGCCTATCCGATAACCGAAAGATATTATGAACGCTGGCAGTTATGGGACGACGGACACAACGACAGATTCGTCAACGTCACTTTGGCGCCGCCGATGGAGGTATGCCTGTCCGATCGCGGCAGTGGTCGCAAGTTAAGCGAATGGGAAATCAATCGCGTAAAAGAAATGTACGAGAAAGGCATGGATTCACCGTCATTTTCCGATCTGATAATCGATAACGGCGACGAAACGCCAGAGGAAACCGCGGCAAAGATAAGGGATTTTATCAAAAGCGGATGCAAAAAACGCAAAAGATAACGTAAGAAAAACTTTTGCTTTGCAGGTTGTTTCGACGCAGAAAGCGCGTGGTGCCCGGTTTTTTAAAAGTTTGCTGACGCATAGAGATAAAAATCATGATTTCCGATAAATTAAAGAGAATTGTCGCCCTGATAAATAAACGGGGAAAAATGAGTTTCCTTGAAGGCGCCACCGAAGACCAGATCGTTCGGTTCGAGAAGGAGAAAGGTTTCAGACTTCCCGCAAAGTATAAAGAATGGTTGCTTTTTTCCGACGGAGGAGAGTTTTTTTTACCGGCAGGAGTTCAAATGCATGGCGTGGCGCATAAACCGCTGATTGACGCGGATGATGACGATCGACCAAATGACGGATACGTCGTCATCGGGGCTTTGGCTATGGGAGATTCCGTCCTTTGCGAAAAGAACGGCGAGAAAATAGCGATATACAATCATGAAGCCGATCGTATCGAAAAAGACGAAATATATGACGACTTTACGGCCTTTTTAAAGGATTTGCATAATCTGTTGGGAATATAAGATTAAGCCGGTCTGCTGTCAAGTAAACATGGCAGATTTTATATAACAAATAACGCCGCGGTAAAAAAATCGCTTGGAAAGCACCTATAAAAAAACGGGAGACGCCGGACCGTTTTTAAAGATTATGTTTTTTTAAGAGCCGGATTATGTTATATCCTATAATTGCGGTAATGTGTTCCCATATTTAACGAGAAACGAAAATGAACGTAAAACAGAAATTCATCATGTTGTCGGCGGTGGCCGGAGCCGTTATGGCGGTCGTGTCAATCGTCGGATATTTCGTCGCGTCCGGTTCGGTGTCGGCCACGGTGGAAAAAGAGATTGTGGCGACGATTAAGGCGGAGGCGAACGAGGCCGAGGCATGGTTATTGGAGAAGGGGCAGCTAGCGCAGGGAGTCGCGTCGATACTGCAACATCTGCCGGCGGCGGAGGAAGATATGGCCAAAAGTCACGATTTGACGCAGGCGGTGGCCGACGACAATGAGATGACGAACCTTATCCACGCCAGGGAAGACGGGTTCACCATGGCGTTGCACGGCGGCAATCAGACGGGAACGTCAGCTTGGACAAAGCGCGCGTGGTATACAAAGGCGAAAGCGGCCGGCAAGCTGATCTTTACCGATCCGTATGTGTCAAAAACCACCGGAGACACGGTGTGCGCGGCCGGCGTTCCGTATCAGCGCGAGGGGGCGCCGAGCGGCGTTATCGGCGTGATGTTCAAGACGGACACGTTGGCGCAAAAAGCGAAAGAGATCAAATTCGACGGCCAAGGCAAGGGAATGATCGTCAATCCGGCGACGGGGATTATCCTGGCTTCGGGCGACGAGAAGGAAAACCTGAAACCGATCGCGGACAATCCCGCTTTGCAAGCCCATATCAACGACATGGCATCCAAAAAGGCCGGATATTTTATCGCCAAAACGGGGAAGGGCGACATGGTCGTCGCCTATGAGACGTTGCCGTCCAGCGGATGGATCGCGGTGGTCAGCGTCTCGGCGGGTTTTGTGTTTGCCGAGTTGGTCAAGCTGCGCATTATTTACGGTATTTTAACGTTGCTCGGCGCCACGGCGGTTGTCGTTATGCTGTTATACTTTTCCGACGGCATCGTCAGACAGATCAAGGTGCTGGTGGCTCACATCAACGAGATATCGCAGGGTAATTTGCGGATTGAGCCGTTAGAGATCACGTCCGAGGACGAATTCGGCCAAATGGCGGAACAGTTCAACATCATGGTGAAGAACGTCCGCGATTTGATCGCGCACATGATGCAAGGCGCGGAACAGGTGGCGTCAAGTTCCGAAGAGTTGACCGCGGGTTCGCAACAGGCCGCGGAAGCCGCGACCAACATCGCGCAGACCATCGGCGACGTGGTGGAAGGCATGGGAAAACAGTTGAAGAACGTCACGGACATGAAACGAAACATCGATGATTCTTTCGTCGATATCAACGATATGTCGGACAAGGCAAGCGCCATTACGAAAAACACCGAACAGATGGCGACGGCCGCCGACCAGGGGGCAAAGCTGATGCTGAACGCCATGGACAGGATGGGCAGTATCGAGCAGAGTGTCAGCAATTCCGCCCAGGTGGTGAAAAAACTGGGTAAAAATTCGGAACAGATCGAGGAAATCGTCGAAAGCATTTCCGCCATCGCGCATCAGACAAATCTTTTGGCGCTGAACGCCTCTATCGAGGCGGCGCGGGCCGGAGAGGCGGGACGCGGCTTTTCCGTCGTAGCCGGAGAGGTTAAAAAGCTGGCGGAGCAATCGCAACAGGCGGTAGAGCAGATCAAAGACCGCATCTCGATCATCCAGAACGACACCAAGGACGCGGTTGCGGCGATGGAGGTCGGCACCGGTGAAGTCGCGCGCGGTACCCAGGCCATTCACGAAGTCGGAGAGCAGTTTAAGGACATCACGTCCCGCGTCGCGTCCGTTAAAAACGAAATGGAACAGATTAACGGGGCGATGCAGACCGTGTCCAAGGGGATGCAGAGCCTTGTTTGCGTGGTGGACGACATCGAATCCATCAGTCGGACGACGTCAGAGAGCACCCAAACGATTTCCGCCGCCGCCGAAGAACAGTCGGCGGTAAGCCAAGAAATCGCCACGGCGTCCCATTCGCTGGCGGATCTGGCCGCTAAGCTGCAGACGGCGACGTCAGAGTTCCGCGTTTAATCGGATAAGCCGGCCGCGTTTATTTTTACGGATTATTTATTTTTACGGATTATTTGAAAAAGAACCCCGCGTATAAAAATGCGGGGTTCTTTTGCGTCAAAGGGTTAGTCGTTTATGCCGTCAAAGGAAGAACGGCACGGACGGTTATCAAAAGGAGATAAAAGACGGAAAGCGACAGACGCCGTCAGCGGCGCATCATGATGTCGGAAACGTTTTTCTCTTTTTTGTGGCGTTCCGTTTTTCCCGTTTTGACGGCGGCGTTTTTTTTGGAATTGAAAACCGCGGTGATCAGCGCCGAAATGATGTATTTGTTGACGGACAGGTTTTCCCTTTCGGCGTATATTTTAACTTCTTCCATCAAATTGGAGGGAAGGCGGACGGTGGTCTGTTTATAGGTTTCTTTGTTCATTTTCGTTTACTTTCAGCAGTTTTCTTTTTTGAAGGGGCGGCTCATCAGTTCTTTCAGCGTGGTCTTCAGATCGGATTTGCCGTCGATGATGTTATTGATGGCGGAGGATATCGGCATGTCGATGCCGTGCTTTTCCGCAAGCGCAACCGCCGCTTTGGTGGTCGGCACGCCTTCGGAGACGGTTTTTTTGTCCCGCATGATCTCGTCGATGGTCTGTCCCCGTCCCAGGGCGTATCCCGTGGAATAGTTGCGCGACGAACGCGAGTTGGCGGTCAGCATCAGGTCTCCGATGCCCGACAGTCCCAAAAAAGTTTCGGATCGCGCCCCCATTTTTTTGCCCAGACGGACGATTTCCGCCATGCCGCGGGTGATCAACGCGGCTTTAGCGTTTTCGCCGAGGTTCGCGCCTTCGACCATGCCGGCGCCGATGGCGATGACGTTTTTAAGCGCCCCGCACAATTGCACGCCGATAACGTCGTCGGAATAATACGGCCGGAAATAGGGAGTGGCGATGTTTTCAATCAGATACGATCCCCGTTCGGGGTTTTCGCACGCAAGCGTCGTCGCCGTCGGCAGTTTCAACGCCACCTCTTTGGCGAATTGCGGCCCCGCCAATACGGCGGCGTCGGCGTTCGGAGCAACCTCGGCGATGACTTCGCTTATCAGTTTGCCGGTTTTGACCTCGATACCTTTGCAGCAAATGACGATAGTGCCTTTGTAATCGCGCAAAGGGGCGATGATAGAGCGGACATGCTGACAAGGAGCCACCAACAAAACGAAGTCGCGATCCGCAAGTTCGGTTATGTCTCCGGTCGCGGCAACGGCGGCGGGAATGGCGACGCCGGGCAGAAAATCGGGGTTTTCATGTCGGTCGTTGATGCTGTCCACCGTTTCCGGTTCGAAAGCCCAGATCGCGACGTCGTCGTTCTTTCCGGCGGCGGTAACCGCCAACGCCGTTCCCCATGCTCCTGCTCCGATTATTCCGATTTTTGCGGTCATTACCATTTCCTTTCGTTAAAATAAATCCCAGTGCGGCCGCGGCCTGAAATCCAGACCGTCGAAAAAGCCTTTTTCATAACGTTTCAAACCGGCGAACGCGATCATAGCGCCGTTGTCGGTGCAATATTGCATGGCGGGGGCAAAGAAAGTCAGACCGTTCTTTTCGGCCAGTCTGTCCATTGCCGCACGCAACGCTGAGTTGGCGGCGACCCCGCCGGCGACGACCATGTATCTGCCGTCGGGATAATGATCTTTAAATTCGCGGACGCCTTTTTTCAGTCGATCCGTCATTTCGGCGATGACCGCGTCCTGAAAGGCGGCGGCGACGTCGGCTTTGTCCTGTTCCGTGACCTGCGAGAGACTTTCGATCAGATTGCGGGTCGCCGTTTTAAGGCCGGAAAAGGAAAAATCGATGTTGGGTTTTCCCTGCATGGGAACGGGAAGGGAGAAACGGCCCCTGCGCCCCCGGGATGCGTATTGTTCGATTTTCGGACCGCCGGGGTATTCCAGATCAAGCATTTTCGCCACTTTGTCGAACGCCTCGCCGGCGGCGTCGTCGATGGTGGCGCCAAGCAGACGGTATTTGCCGACGTCCAGAACTTCGAGCAGCTGACAATGCCCGCCCGAGGTCAGCATCAAAAGATAGGGAAAAGAGAGTTCCGGATTGGATATCATCGGGCTTAGAGCGTGTCCTTCCAGGTGATTGACGGCGATAAAGGGAAGGTCGCGGCTGAGCGCTATGGCTTTGGCGACGGTGACGCCGACGATGACGCCGCCGATAAGTCCCGGACCCGCCGCGGCGGCCACGGCGGAAAGATCGTCGAAAGTGGCGCCGGCCTCGGCAAGGGCGGTTTTAACGGTTATTTCAATTTGTTCAAGATGGGCGCGGGCGGCGATCTCGGGAACCACCCCGCCGAATTCGCGGTGGATGGCGATCTGCGAGTGGATAACCGACGACAAAAGCTCTCCTTTGTCATTGATGACGGCGCACGCCGTCTCGTCGCAACTTGACTCGATACCGATAATTAACATTTCTTTTTGTGTTTTGCCCCGTTTTTTGTTATAACTGGCATAATAACTTTATTATATGGAGCTTTGTTATGGAAGAAAAAAATGAAGATTTTGGGGAAAACCGGCCCGAAGAGACCGCCGCCCTTGGCGAACCGAAAAAGACGGGTTTTTTCACCAAATTGATCAATTTCATCAAACTGACGATCAATTTCGTCGTTCTGGGTTTTATCGCGGTCGTCGTCAGCGCCTATTACATCAAAGACGTCAATGACATCGTCACTTCATTTTTTCCCGACGTGAAATTGCCATACCGCCATACCGCAAAGGTCAGCGACGGGGTTTCGAATCCCGATATCGACAATCTGACCCCGATCAGCAATCTGGTGCGCAAGGACGTCGCGTCACCTGACGCCGCCGCGTCCGATGTTCCCGCCGCCGCGCCGATAGTCGTGGCAACGGCGGAAACCACCGCGGCAAAGGCGGAGCAACCCGTCGCCGCAATAAAAGCCGATGCCGAAGGAAAAGCGGATGAGGTAAAAACGGAGGCACCGGCCGCGGATGCAACCGCCGCGGACGCGAAAGACAAAGCGAACAATGACGACGGCAAGACGGACGACGCCAAACAGGAACAAGCCAAAGCCGCCGACGATGATAAAGTTATTTCCGACGTCAAGACCGTCCTTTCCCCCGAAGTCGTCGCCGAAATAAAGGCCGACGCCAAGGACGGAGCGGATAAAAGCGCCGACGTTTCCGTAAACGCCGGAGAGGCAAAGGGCAAAGCGGAGGAAAAGCCGGAGATAACCAAGGAAGTGATGGCGCAGGTGATGGCCAATATCGAGGGAAGCGGCAAATTCACGGCGTCAAGCTTTGATCCGGTGAAAAAAGCGGAAGAGCGTCTGCCCGCCGACAAATACGCGTCGGCTTCGGTAGAAGAAAAGCTGCTGGATCTGATGAACCGCGACAGCGACATGGTAGCCATCGTGAAACAATTAAGCGAACGCGTCGCCAGACTGGAGGCTTCGCGCATCGATCCGGTCGTCGTGAAAGCTTTGATCGTCAAAGTCGACAATTTGGAAAAAAGAATAGCCGCAACGCCGACGTCGGGATCGGCCTCGGCCTTGGTCATCGCCGCATCGCATCTGCGTTACGCGGTCCTTGCCGGCGGCGGCTATGCCTATGAGCTGGACACCATGAAACTGTTGGCGCACAACAAACCGGCTTTGATAGAGGAATTGAAAAAACTGGATGATTTCGCCGTTTCCGGCGTGAAAACGAACGCCGATCTGAAGAAAGAGTTTACTGTCGCCGTCGCCGACGCCGACGGGCATCTTTTGGCCGACCGCACCGACGATCTGAAGGGCAAGATCATGAACAAGCTTAGCGAACTGGTCGTCATCAAAAGGATTGACGGACGTCCCATCAACGAGGGATTGTTGAAATTAAGCGACAAGGCGTTGCCGATGATGGACGCCGACGATATTGACGGCGTGATCGAGCTGATCGACAAGGAAAACAGCGAAACCAAGGAATATTTCAAGACGTTCCTGGCCGACGCGACCGACAAAAACCGTATCTTAAAGGCTCTTAACGCGGTCAGCAACGGCGTCGCCGACAATTTCAAAGCGGAAAACAATTCCCCCGCCGCAAAGTAAAAGGCCGTTATGCTGAAAATACTTTATTTCGGAGTTTTGTTTTTAATCGTCGGTTCCCTGGCGGTCTTTTTCGCCGAAAACCAGGGCGACGTGACTTTGACGTGGCTGGGGTATTCGATACGCACCACGGTTCCCGTGCTGGCGGTCATCGGCCTTGCGTTTTTCCTGTTGGCGGATATGGTCTTTTTCAAACCGTTGCGTTTTTTTAAAGCGTGCAAACAGAAACGTCTGGACGATTACAAATACGCCGAACTGATGAACGCCGGCATGTCGATGGTGTTGGCGTCCGACATCAAAGGCGCCAAGAAAATAGAAAAGAAACTGATCAAAAAGATGGGATCGGTGCCGATGTTAAGCATGGCGATCGCCGTCGCCGACAAAGACGACGCGAAAAGGCTGAAATGCGCCGAGGACATGCTGTTGAACGACAAAACGCTGTTGTTCGGGTTGAAAGGGGTCATCGATTATCATTACGAGCGCAAAGAATACGAAAAGGCGCTTGATTACGCGACAAGGGCTTTGAAAAAAGAGCCGGCCGCATGGACATACCGCGCCGCGGTCGATTTAAAGATTAAAAACGCCATGTTCAGGGATGCTTTGGCGACGCTGGAAGACGGCAAAAAGATCATTCCCGCCGCCGAATATACCGATACGAAATTGTCGCTGTTGATGAAGCTGGCCGGCGACGACGAGGAAAACCGCGAAAAATATCTGGAACAGGCCGTCAAGACCGACAAGGGGTTTGCGCCCGCCGTTTTGGCGCTGACATCTTATTATCTGGGCAAAGGCAAGGACGCCAAAGCTTTGAAAACGCTGCGCGGCGGATTTAACGCCAAGCCTGACATCCTGTTTTACGATTATCTGGTGAAGAACTGGCGCGGCAAAGCCGACGTTTTGAAACTTACCCGCGATTTAACGGACGGCTGCGGCGGACATCCCGTCGCGGAACAGGCCTTGGGCGAAAGTCTGGTCTTAAGCGGTATCTGGGGACAAGGGCTTTTGCATTTGAAAAACGCCGTCAAGGACGGCGGACTGACGGGACGAACCGCTTTATTGCTGGCAAAGGTTGAAAAAGAGCTTGGCCACGAGGACGAGGTTGAAAAATGGAACAGCGCGATTCTGAACGTGGAAATGGCGAACCGGTGGCGCTGTACCGCGTGCGGATGCGAATATCCGGAATGGCAGGTTTCATGCTCGGTGTGCGGCGGTTTCGGCACGATCAAATGGGATGCGGCGAAAAAAAGCGGAACCGACATCGTACCGGTAGCATAAAAGGCGGAGATTAAAAACGCCGTTTTCGTATAGGCAAACGTCAAAAGCGAACAAAGGGAAGCGATCTCTTTAAAGTTTTTCCGTTGTAGAGATTGCTTCATGGCTTTGCCCTTTGTCAAGACAAAAGGGGCAGGGTAATAAAAAATTTGCCCGCGGCGGGGGGATATGGTATAAAAAGGTGTTTCGGAAACCATTTTAAATAAGGAAAATTTTTTCATGAAAAAAGGTCAAGTTATTGATTTGTTCGAAAGTAATCGGGGTAGCTCTCGCTCGCGTCTAAAGATTGCGGCGGTGTCGTTGATCGCCCTGACGGCGGCCATCGCCTCCGCCCACGCCACGGACACCACTATCGATGCCGATCTGGGCGATAGTTATTCTGATATATATGGTAATAATGCCGGTGGCACCGATTATGGTACAGAGTCGGGCTCGCCGTCGGACAACAGCCTGACCTTTAATACCGGCGCCAAAGTCACGATAACAGGTGATTTCAGTATTTACGGCGGAGAATACATAGATCCCACGCCCGCCAACGGCAACACGGTGACGATCAACGCCCTTGACGTCACGCTTACAGGTGCGTATGGGGATATTGTTGTATACGGTGGCAACACCCAGAACAGCGATGCTGAGGGAAACACGATCGCGATCAAAAGTGGCACATTTAACTCCTATTCTGGGCATATTCACGGTGGGTACAGTATACTGTATGCAACCGACAAGACGGTGAAGCTGAAGGACAATGCGATAGAAATAACGGAAGGCACGTTCAACGGCAAATATGTCACCATCGAAGGAGCTCATGGTGAGAACTATGGCGCCAACTCGACGCTTAGCATCACGGGCAACAGCGTCACGATTGCGGGCGGATCCATCCCGATGGCTGCGGATGGCTGGACCGCCATTCGCGGCGGCTATGCCGAGATTCGCATCAGTGATGCTGGGGCGACGCTTGAAAACAACACGGTCAAAATCACGGGCGGCACCTTTGCCACCGCCACCGCCACAGGTAGCACGATGGAGATCGCAGGCGGTTCCAGCTATGCCAATGCTTCCGGCGCCAAAGGCGGCGATGTCAAAAACAATACGGTCGAGATCACGGGCGATACCACCACGTTCACGAGGCCAACCTATATCTATGGCGGATATGTAAACAGCAGCAATGGCGCAACCCCGGGTACCGTCACGGGCAATATCGTAAAGATAAACGGCGGCACGTTCGAGGGGAAAACCTATATCTATGGCGGATATGAATACAGCGCATTAACCGGCCCCGGATCGACCGCGGGTACCGCCATGGGCAATATCGTAGAGATTGGCGGAGGCACGTTTGCCAATGGTACGACAATCGCCGGCGGTTGTTCTGATTCCCAAGGAGCAGGCGGCGAGGTCGAAGGAAACAAAGTTTACCTGTCGGGTGGCGAATTCAATGCGGATGCTAAAAATATTGTCATAGGCGGTATGTCAGAAAACGAAGAAGCGGTAAAGAACAACACCGTTTATGTTTATAATACCGTCGATCTGGCAAACGTCGAACTGTTCGCGGCGACCAATGGCAGTGCTTATCTCGTGGGCTCCGGCGGCGGCAACGCGCTGGTGTTCGGGTACGACGGCAAACCGTGGACAAGCCCGACCGGCAGCATCAAATCGGTCAAAGGTTTCGATACCGTCAAGATCACCGCCGCGACATGGAACAAACCGATAATCGTTACTTATTTTAGCACGACTCCTGCCAAAAACGGCAAAACGGAGATTGACGCGACCAAAGTCGCCTTTGCCGGCGTTGACAGCGTCAAAAAGGGAGATAAGACCGTTTTGTTAAAAGCGCTAGAAGTAGAGGGCGAAGTCGAACTGAAATCGAAATCGTCAAAATACACCATCGGTACGACTTTACAGGGGAACGGTACCGTGGAATTGACGGAGGGCGAGGAATACGATGCTGAGATAACCTATACGATCGACAGCGCGGAACCCGGTCCGGGACCGAAACCGACCCCGGGACCGACGGCCCAGGCCCAGACCCACACGGCGACGATGGGTATGACGGCGGGCGTTGCGGCATTGAACCAGGGCACCGACACGGTATTGGCCACTTTAAAGAATTTAAGCAACTCCGGCCATACGGGGCTGGAGGCGTTCGGTGCCATGGGCGGTGGCACGGCCCGACAGGAAACCGGTTCGCACGTGACGTTGAACGCGTTTAATTTGGCAACGGGGCTCGGTTCCAACATTGACGTCGGGGCGGGAACGTTCACCGTCGGCGGCGCGCTGGAAGCCGGTTACGGCAGTTTCAAAAATCATTTCTTTGCCGGTGACGTTGATCCCTTTGTGAAAAAGAGCGGTCATCTCAGCTATTACGGCGGCGCCGCGACGGCAGGGATGAAATGGAACAGCCTGTGGCATACGGACGGTTTGTTCCGTTTAGGTTATGCCAAATCGGAACAGGGCAGCGGATTATATAATCCGGGACTGGGTGCCTCTTATGACGTCGATATCGGTTCCTATTACGTCGGTACCGAAGTCGGCGGCGGCAAGGCGTTTAAGCTGAACGATACGAATGCCATTGACGTATATGCCCGTTATTTCTGGTTACATAAAGGCGGCGACGATTTCACCGCGGGCGGTGTATACGATTTGAAAGCCGTTGACAGCCACCGTTTGCGCACGGGAGCCAGATATGACCTCTCTCTTGGCAGCAAATGGGGATTCTATGCGGGATTGGCATACGAATATGAATTTGACGGCAAAAGCCGCCTGTTTGTTGACGGGGTTGAGGCCGAAGCGGCAAAGACCAAGGGCGGCCGCGCGTTCGGGGAACTGGGCGTGAAACTGACGCCGGAAAAAGATGCGGCGGGATTGGCGCTGGATTTGAACGTCAAAGGAGCGGCGGGATCCAAATACCGCGACGTCTTATTCGGCATTGACGTGAAGTATATGTTCTAAAATCTGAACAAACAAAGACAAACCAAACGGCGTTTTAGCTTGCTAAGACGCCGTTTTTATAGCGGCAATCATCATTGAGATTGCTTCGTCGTTACACTTCTCGCAAAGACGGTGAGGAGAGATTGTTGCGACGGACAAGTCGGCCAAAGCAAAGACGAGGTAAGGAGACTGCTACGTCTTTGATGTGTCTGAAACAAAGACGGCAGGGCAGGGCGCATACTTGCAGGTGACGGGTTTTCGTGTTACAAAAAGACGTTTTTTATTTTTTTTGAAAGAGAGTTTTTTATGAAAAACCGATCCGATCGCAGACAATTTATTGATTTTTCCCAAAGCAACCGGGGGAATTTTCGCCCTTGTTTAAATGCGGCGACGGTGTCATTCATCGCCTTGACGGCAGCCATGGCGTCTGCGCACGCCAAAAGCACGATCATCACCGATGATTTCAGCGCCTATACGAATATATATGGCAATCACGGAGATTATCTTAATATTCGGGACGGGTCGCCGGCGGACAACAGCCTGACTTTCAATACCGGAGCCAGCGTCTCTGGCGCGTCTACCGTCAGTATTTACGGGGGATATTCTTTGAACTCTTCCGCCAGCCAGCCGCCGCCGGCCAACGGCAATACGGTCACGGTCAACGCCATTGCGGCCGCGGTCGATGACGGATTCCTTAACATATACGGTGGTTCCGCCGATGACGGTCACACCAATGCAAACACCGTCGCGATCAAGGAAGGTATGTTCAATGCCAATGGAAACATTTACGGTGGCTACAGCGGGTCGGTGTTATTTTCCGCAAGGACGATGAATATTAAGGACAAC
>Ga0310786_10009749_pt1 | contig 12146 bp, 12 predicted proteins | sample AusTroGonzalo_MG_FD_203881 | JGI IMG/M metagenome (GOLD analysis project Ga0310786, IMG submission 203881) | Bovine rumen microbial communities from tropical cattle in Woodstock, Queensland, Australia - Gonzalo_03 (v2) (version 2) | ecosystem: Host-associated > Mammals > Digestive system >...
CGCTTTGTTGATATTTCTCTCCACCTGTTGCACCAGATCCTTCTGGTACATCACTCTGTCCACACCGGGCAGCTCCGACAACTTCTGCTCAATCTCAGCCATTCCTTCCGGGGTGGAATACTGTGCCGTAGGATGCAAATCATACGAGTCGAAGAGCGGATTAAATCCCAACAAGTCGCGCGGATCCTCACCCAGTTCTTCTATATGTTGCTCCAGCGCTTGTTGGCGCGACGTAAACTCAATCTTAGAGAAATACGGCCATGCCTGCAACTGCGAATCCACCTGGGCAATACCCACCGAGTCGATATCACCCGACAAGGTGGCCGTCACCACTGCATTCTCCTTAAACTGGCCGACAGCCGAAACTGCCGCGAGCAGCAACACACACTCAACGCCAATCATCAGCAGCACCAGAAAAACGCTGATAGCTGCCGTAAAATACATATTTATAAAATGATGCGTGCGCTTCATATTATCTAATCCTTAATTGGCAAAAAGGGCAGGTTATTCGACCTGCCCTTTTTAAGGTTGTATGATTAATACTCCCAAAGGTCTTGCTCGAAGTTGAGCATCTCTGTCTGAATTCTCAGCTGCTCTTTCTTCACCTCTTCCTCCGTCATGTCTTCACCCTGGCGGCTCTGGAAATCAAGAATGTTCTTGTTGTACATATTTCCATCACCTACGATATAAGACGTATACAGGTGCTTCTGGAAGAACTCATCAAAGGTCACACGCTTCACTTCGTTCTGCATCGGGATAATATACTGGTTAGCCAGATAGGGGCGAAGTGCATCAAACGGAACCCAGAACAGCACGGACTCATACAGCGCATTCATTACCTGACTGCCGCTGGTAGGCGTTGCTGCAGCCGTCGGAGTATACTCTTCCGGATACTCATCCAGATTCTCCTCCATAGCTGCCATAGCCAATACGTCGTCACCTACCTGCTCGGTGGTCTCTTCTTCTGCAGCACCGGCATTAGCCCAATCCTTAACCATCTGAGGCGGGAACTTGCTCGGGTGGAGCGGAGCAATGGCCATGATCTTACGATGCAGGCGCGAGGTGTGCTTGTCAAAGAATACAATCTCCTGAATCAGGTATTTGTACATGTTCTTTGCAAAGTTCTCATAGAAGTAACTCTGGAACGTCAGTGCATCGTTGATCGAGTCGTACTGGAAGATCGAGTAGTCGGTACACGTCGGGTTGGAGAAGCACTCAGGCAGTTCTCCGTCAGGCGTCATCACCGTCGTAGGATCCGGCAAGAATACCGTTACTACATCACGCTTCGAACGAGGCTTGCTGAAGTCCGGCTTCAACGGCTTCACCGTATTGGTTCCAATCACCTTGTCATATACCGGCATACCTTCCGAGATAGCGTCTACCATCACCTTGAACAGATTACGATAATCCGTATCCGTGATGTTGGTCGGGAAGTACAACTGATAATTCTGACGATAACGCAGGTCGATGATGCTATAGACATACTTTGCCCATACTACATCGTCCAGGCGGTGGAAGACCGTAACAATCGTATCGTTGCGGAAACGACCGTTAGCATCAATGCAAGTCACCAAGTCTTCGGTGTGAATATTTGCTGTACCCAGATCGTCGAAAAACGAGTTAACAGGGTGCTGTGCGTACGTTGCAACCGACAGTCCCAACGTGAGGCACGCAATGATACACAATTTTTTCATATAGATTATATTTAATTAGTTCAGCACAAACGATATCGGACGCAGATCTAGGATAACGCCACCGGGACCTTTTGCCTTAATACCGAGGAACATAACCGGCGTACCCATCGACAGCGTCTTGAGCAATGCCAATTGTTCGCCCGAGTAGTGCGAGCCACTCGATTGCAGATACTTACCCTGCGCATAAATCTGGAAGCTCTGTACGGTAAAGTCAGCCTTGATCAGAGCGTCCTCACCATAACTTGCTACCACATTTGCACCCGAGTTGAGCAACTGACCACGAGCAATCTTGCCACCCGTAAACTCACGACCGCCAACCGACAACGAAGGCATTGGCTTCGGCAGTCGTTTTACACGGAACTTCTCGCTGCCCAGACTTACCGTCTTGCCCTGGTACGAACCCGTCACGTTGATTGTGATATCCGAACCCGGCGAAGCCGTTGCCTGCACGCGGAACATACCCGGAGAGATCTTGCTAACCGAAGCACCCGATGCCGACATGTTCAGTTGTGCAGCGGGGATCGTAGTAGATGTCACCATGAACGTGTGGCCATAACCCTGGTAAACTACCGACAGGTCGCGGTTGGTAATAGCTACGTTCGGCGTCATCTTATCCTGCTTCTCAGGCTTGAAGTCGTGCATAACCTCCTCTACGATATAGCGTTGCGAGAAGTGAGCCTCTACAGGTTCACCGGCATTGTTACGATACTTGATCACACCGCTGTAGGAATGCTCACCCACACCAGATGCCGTAAAGGTATACATACCGTCGTTGCCAATCTTCTGACCGTTTACGTAGTACTCCGGCGTTTGCAGAGTATCCACACCGGCCAACAGCAACTGAGCCTCGTATTTCTCGCCTACACCTACGCGTATAGCTTTAGGTATCACGTACGCGCTCATGCGGTTCACCGTAATATCGTTGGCATCCGTACGGTCATACAGATACTGAATCATCTGACCCTCCGTAGCGCGAACGTCGTTCTGAATCTTAGAAAGCAAAGCAATGGCTGCTGCCGTAGGCATACCTTCAAACATTGCTACCTCCCAAGGAATCATACGCTTCTCATTCTCGCTATATACCTCATCGGTATTAAACAGCATCTTGATCTCATCGCGGCGTTGTTCACCATACTCACCGGTATCTGTCAATTGACACAAGTAGTCACGATATGAATCAAGCACTTTACGCAGTTCCTCACCATGGCCTTCTGCGATGGCATACTGACCAGCAGCGTCACGGTTGTCCTTACCTTCAATATCACGCGAACCATCCTGGTTCTTGGTGTCAGCAGCCTTACGTGCGTCTACAGCCTTGTCACCATCGGTGATACGAACGATCTGCTCCTTGAAGTCCTGAATGAAGTTAAAGGTCTTGTCGGCCTCTGCTTTCAACTCCTGCGACTTCTGATACCACGGACCTACCTTCACTTCCTCACGCTTGCTGGACTTCCAGAAACGATAGTAGAGGTTGCCATTTCGGTTGTTGTTACCGTCGATAGAAGCATGCAGACTGTTGTCAACCACAGTAAAACTCTGCAAGATGTCCGTACTCACGTTCAAGGCCAACATGGCGGTGAGCACCAGGTACATCATACCTATCATTTTTTGTCTCGGGGTTTCCGGACAGTTTTTTGCTCCTCCCATATGAATTCTCTTTAATTAATTAGTAATTAGATAAGAATACACATTGGGTTATGCAAGTGCATTCAGCATATTTCCATATACTTGGTTCAGGCTTGCTACCTGCTGAGCCAACTGTTGAGCACCAGCGGTGTATGCCTCGCTGCTCTTGGCGGCTGCTGTAGTATTAGCCTGCAAGGTTTGCAAATCTTTTGCCATTGCAGCACTTACCTGGTTCTGAGCGGTGATGTTGTTGATCTGCAACTCATAGAGCGAGTTGAGCGAACCAACCTTTGCACCAACCTGATCCAGTCCCTGCTGATAAGCCTGAGCCGTAGCGGCAACTGCCTGGAGCGAAGCACCTACTGCCTCGAAGTTCTGCTGCTGAGCCTGAGCCGAAACAGCCATGTTCTGCAAGCTGGTTCCTACTACTGCCATGTTCTGCTGGCAAACTTGTGCGTTCTGAGCCAAGCCCTGGATGCTGGCATCAGCTGCGCCGTACGAAGCCGTCAGTTTCTCGGCTGCCTCACCGGCACCGGCCAACTGCTTAGCCGTCTTAGCCAACTCCTGGATGCTCGACTTGAAGGTCTTAGCCTCTTCATCGGTTATAGCCGGAACATTAGGACCTGCTGCCGACGCTGCTGCCACAGGAGCTGCTATACCGCCCATAGCCATCGTAGCCTTACCCTCTACACCGGCTGCCAGAAGCGTCGGACGAGGTTGATTAGCCTTTTCTTCTATCAATTCAGGCTTTGCACCAAACTCCAACAACTGCGGGAACACATTCTCCCAGTGGAATTCAGGATGGGGTTTCTCAAATACACCGATGATGAACAAGAAAGCCTCGGTGAACATACCTGCCATCAGCACGTAACTTGCACCCGGCCAGTGCAGAATCTTAAACAATGCACCAACAATAACGACTGAAGCACCTGCAGAATACACAGTGTTCACAACTTTTTTACCTTGGTAGGATTCATACCAGCGCATGAAACCGCTTTGTTTTTCGTTAGCCATAACAAAAAGAGACTTTAGATTTATTGATATTTTTTATATGTTTCTATTTGGATTTTCTGCCCGCGATTAATCGCCAATGTAAGCACGGACACAACGGAAGCCGATGTACGGACGGCTCTCATACTGATATTCGTACGTACGAACACCACACTGCATGTAGTAGCTGATATCCTTCCAGCTACCACCCTTCACAACCTTACGTTTCAGGTTGTCCGGATCCGACTTGCGTGCCATGTAAGCATACTCCGGGTTCAAGTCGTGAACCGTTGTGTTAGCCGAAGGCTGGTAGGCCGAGTAAGTCCACTCTGCTACGTTACCACCCATATCAAACAGACCGAAGTCGTTCGGACGGAACTGAGCCACCTTCATTGTCGTAGTTCCCGTATCATCGTTATAACCACCACGATACGGCTTGAAGTTAGCAAAGAAACAGCCCTTGGCATCACGAGCATAGTTGCCACCCCACGGATACATCGCCATCTTGCGGCCACCGCGTGCAGCATACTCCCACTGTGCCTCGGTCGGCAGACGATAGTCCTGTGCACCGTATTTCGAGTGCGAATTGAAGTACTTCGTACGCCAATCACAGAAGGCATGTGCCTGCTCCCACGTAACACCTACTACAGGATAATCCGAGTAACCCGGGTGCGAGAAATACTTGTGCATCATCGGGTCGTTGAACGAATACTGGAAGTCGCGAATCCATACCAGCGTATCCGGATATACACAGATGATCTTGCTGGTAATCAGGTCCTTCGGCTCGCGAAGCGGACGGATGATAGTGGAGTCGTAGATACCACCATCTTCCTCGTCAACCCACGACGTATCTACGCGCACGCTGGCTCCTTCCGGATAACGGCTTACAGCCACGTCAAACTTGTTGCGCTGCAGAATAGCCTCGTCGTAGTTCACCCACGAATAACGATAATGCAGGAAGTTGGTCTTCAACGTACCGTCGCTATAGAACATCGTAGCCATCGCGTCGCGGACATCGTCCTCTTGCGTTTGCCAGTTGCTCCAAGGAATTTTCTTTGCCTTGCTCCAGTCGATAGGCATCATATCCAATGGGATGTCATCATCTTCCGATACATTAGCAGGACGCTTCGAGTAACCCTCGACTTCCTTCATGATCAGTCGACGCATAGCGATCGAGTCACGTACCCAAGCTACAAACTGCTTGTACTCGTCGTTCGTAATCTCCGTCTCGTCCATCCAGAATGCATCTACCGTAGCCATCACAGGATTGTCCTCCTGTCCGAAAATGGCCGACTGGGTATTTGCACCCATCATAAACGAGCCTTTCTTAATAAAGATCATTCCATAAGGGTTGGCTTCCTTGAAGTTACCCGAATTGCCGACACCTACAAGCTCGCCTGCAGGTTTGTTACATGCTACAAATGCAAGCAGCAATGCAGCCAATGGCAGAATCTTTGTCAGTTTCATATTACCAAATTAATAGATATTTTCTGTTTTATACTATAAGTATCGTATACTCTTATACTTGTTGTTTCGGCGCGGCTTCAGTATGTCAAAACCGTAGGCCAAATACAGTTCGTGCGATCCGTAACTCTCGAGCAGCAACTTGTTGGTAGGCAACTCACACGTATATCCTATCTGCAAGCCCGAGATAATATCCATTCCCAGCAGGATATTCACACTTCCCATGATGCGATAACCCAATCCCCAGCGGTAACGATCCTTGTACTCACACATCATCGTCAGGTTCACGTCCCACGACCGGAAATCACTCATCACCATGGCCGAGGGCTGTAGCTGCCAGTCGCGATGGTTCTTCAGTCGGTAGCTGTAACCACCCGCCACGTACATCGTACCTATCAGCGTCACATCCGAGTTGTCGTCCCAGTCTATCTTCGGACGCGTCAGGTGGCTGTAACTACCGCTCACCCACCAGTTGCTCGTGGCGTAATAGATACCGGCTCCCATGTCAAACTTCATGCCCGACTTGCTGCCCATCGGCACCACCGGGTCGTTTGCATCGTGGTACTCATCACCCATCTGACTCAGGTTGACGCTGTCGCCCTTGAATCCTACGTTCACAAATCCCAGGTCTACTCCCACGCTCAAGTACCCCCTGCCTATCTTGTGGCGATAAGCGTACTGCACGTACAGCGCCTGGTTGGTGTACAGACCGTAACGGTCGTTCATGAACCGAATTCCTGCACCATGTTTTGTCTTGCCTATCACAAAGGGCGAACAGAAGGAAAACCACGTGGTCATCGGCGCGTTCGTGATATCTACAAACTGCATGCGGTGCATGCCCGCCACCTTCATCAAGTCGCCCTCTCCCACCGCTGCAGGATTATAGGCACTCTGCAAATACATATACTGCCCCATCTGTGGATCAAACTGCGCACGCAACACCTGCACAGCCAGCATCCCGACCAGTAGAACAATATATCGTTTCAATTTTCAATTTTCAATTTTCAATTTCTAATACTCCTCTTCGTCAAAGAAGAAATCGTCTCTATCCGGGTAATCCGGCCACAAATCTTCTATGCTCTCGTATATCTCATCCTCATCCTCCAACTCCTGCAAATTCTCAATAACTTCCATAGGAGCACCTATGCGATTAGCATAATCCAAAAGCTCTTCCTTAGTCGCTGGCCAAGGAGCATCCTCAATCTTCGAAGCTAATTCGAGTGTCCAATACATACGCATCCAGGGATATAACCCCTTTTTATTTCCTTGTTTATCAATTAGTTACAAAGCAGCACAGAGCTGCGAGCACACGACAAAAAGCCCGCTAACGGACGCTTTTTATCGAAAATATCGTGCAAAAGTAGTAAAAAGTTTCGATTCGTGCAAATTTTTTTCCTTTTATTTTTATTTTTTCTGCATTTTTTGCAAAATTGAGTTGTCATTTTCAATTTTTACATTTTGCGTCTTTTTCCCATTTCTGAGGATTTTCACCCCTCTTACGGGCAATATATTCTGCCAAAACGAATAAATAATCACTCAGTCGATTGACAAATTGCAGTCCAAGCGCATCCTGTTCCTCCACGGCCAGCATCCTACGCTCCAGCCGGCGAGCCACCGTGCGGCACACATGCGCCCTACCTACCAGTTCACTTCCTGCCGGCAGCACAAACGCACGCACCAGCGGTGCCTCCGTCGTCATCTCGTCGATCCAGTGCTCCAGTTGATGAACGTCATCCTCGCCAACCCACTCTCCCGGGGCACCAGCCAAGACAGCTCCGATATTGAACAGCCGCTGCTGAATCCATTCCAACTGGCAGTCAGTCCTTTCGCCATTCGCCTTTAGCCATTCGCCATTAGCTGCTCGCAGCAATCCGATCCAACTGTTCAGTTCATCGGCCGTGCCGTATGCTTCCAGTCGCGCGTCCGTCTTGCTCACGCGCTCACCGGTAGCCAGACTGGTCTGGCCTTTGTCTCCGGTCTTAGTATAAATACTCATATCCTCAGTTTATAGTTACGTCTCAAGTAATGCTTATCAAAGAAGACCAAGCCGAAATAGTACATATCCATCGTCGTGGTCACTTCTTCTCGCTCGCATATCGTCTGCCAGGCTCGAGCCATCTCGGGCGAGTGGTGGATATCGTCCACAATGAATATCGAATGCGCTTCCGCCTGCCCCACCAGCCGCTCATAATACGCCAGCGTGGCCTGCTCGGTATGATTCGCATCCATATAGGCGATGTCGATCGGCTTTCGGTCCACACCTTTTATTTTATCATGCGCGCGCGAATCCGGCAGCGTCTCATCTATATTACCTTCCACCACCTCTATATTCGCTATCCCCAGCCGCTTCCATACCTCCCGGGCTATGCGAACGGTCTCCGGACTACCTTCGTAGGTCGTCACCCGGTTCCGACTATCCGCCTTAGCCAGATAAGCCGTCGTGATACCCAGCGACGTACCCAGCTCCACAATCCGCAGCGGACGCTCTTGTTTATGCCCCAGATAACTCGTCAGTCGAAACAACAGTTCACCCACTTCCCGTCGTTCCAGATGACCTCGGGCGATATCGCGCACTTTTCGAATAACCTTCTCGCCCGTCTCATTGCCACCCGTGCCATAGTCAATGGTCTCGATCTGCTCGTCCGACGCCAGCAACCGATGCCGCTCACGTTCTATATCCCGCCAGCAGTAATACCGGTTCTCGTCATACACCAGCATTCGTACCAAGTAGAACAGGTAGGGAGAGTGTATTCCCTCCCCACCCGTATTCCACGACGTAAACAAGTGTTTAACGTATGCCCATAGACGATATGCTCCGAGTTGTATGCTCATTTTCGACTGCAAAGATACAACTTTTTTGACGCATGTGCAAGAATAATTTGCACAATTCGAGAAAAAAGTGTAATTTTGCGGCATGGTTTTGAATTACATCTGGATATCGCTTATCCTACTTTCCGTCATTATCGGATTGGTACAAGCGTTCTGTTACGGACAGACCGACATCTTCTCCGAGCTGCTCAACTCCACGTTTGCGAATGCGAAAACGGGTTTTGAACTGGCACTCGGACTGACCGGCGTGCTTACGTTCTGGACCGGTGTCATGAAAATAGGCGAACGCGGAGGCGTGATCAACACGCTCAGTCGCGGCGTAGCACCTTTCTTCAGCCGCATCTTCCCCGAGATACCTAAGAACCACCCGGTCTTCGGCTCGATGCTCATGAATGTATCGGCCAACGTGCTCGGACTCGACAATGCCGCCACACCGATGGGACTCAAAGCGATGAGCGAGCTCCAGGAACTGAACGTGGATAAGAAGCGTGCCAGCAACTCGATGATCATGTTCATCGTGCTGGGTGCCAGCGGACTGACTATCGTGCCTACCTCTATCATGGCCTATCGTGCCCAACTCGGCGCAGCCAACCCCGCTGACGTCTTCCTGCCTATACTCATCGCCACCTACGTCTCCACACTGGTCGGACTGCTCTCTTGCTGTTTCGTTCAGCGCATTCGCATCTGGGACAAAGTAGTTATGGGTACCATCATCGGACTGACGGCTCTCATGGCGGGCATGGTTGTGCTTGCAGCCCATCTGCCGCAGGAGCAGCTCACCACCGTCTCTGCCGCCTTTGCCGCCATCTTCCTGCTGGGCGTTATCACGTGGTTTATCGCACAAGCCGCCACGAAGAAGATCAACGTCTACGAAGCCTTTATCGACGGCGCAAAAGACGGTTTTAAGACGGCCGTCTCGCTCATCCCGTTCATGGTGGCTATCCTCGTAGCCGTAGGTATGTTCCGCACCAGCGGTGCCATGGATATGTTGGAGCACGGACTGGCATGGTGCTTCGCCAAGTGCGGCATCAATCCCGACATGGCCGGAGCTGTACCAACAGCACTGATGAAACCCCTTAGCGGTGGCGGAGCGCGTGGACTGATGATCGAGGCTATGACAGCACATGGTGCCGACAGCTTGGTTGGACGGCTCTGCTGTACGCTCCAGGGAACCACCGACACCACATTCTACGTGCTGGCCGTCTATTTCGGCAGTGTAGATATCAAGGATACGCGCCATGCGGTGGCTTGCTGCCTCCTCTCCGATTTTGCCGGTATGGTCACGGCCTTTATCGTGGCGAATATATTCTTTGGCTAATATGATAACTTTCAGCGTTCAACAAACCGAGATGCCTGCGCTCGACAAGCGCATGATAGAACGATGGATACGTGCCGTCGCCGCCGATTACGGTTTCTCGGTGGGCAACCTGAACTATATCTTCTGCTCCGACGAGCGCGAACTAGAAGTCAATCGTGAGTTCCTCGGCCATGACTACTATACCGATGTTATCACCTTCGACTATTCTACGGCCTCAACGCTCAACGGCGATATATTCATCTCGCTCGACACCGTTCGTTCCAATGCTGAGCAACTCGGCATTGCGTTTCTGGACGAGCTCCACCGTATCATCATCCACGGCGCACTCCATCTGACCGGTCAGGGCGATAAGACACCCGAGACCAAGGCTCAGATGACCGAGAAAGAAGAACGCGCACTCCAACTACTCAAAACCATACTCGTATGAACCGAAAAGCACTGATATCCGTTTTTATTCTGGCTGCCGCATTGCTGGCCGTGTCGCTTATTATCCGCAGTTGCCGCAAGGCACCCGAAGCGAGCGAGCAACGGATAGACCAAGACACCACCGTAATCTTACCCACGCGTTCCTACCGAGAACAGCCAGGCGGTGAAATCGCTCCCGCCGGCTCTATAGAGGCTTCCGAGAGCGTCATTACCGAGGAAGAGGTCAACCGTAAGAATTGTTTCCTCCTGGTTTCCAAGACCGACTACAAACTCTATGTTCGTGAGATAAGGAACCATGGCAAGGACACTGTCACAGTGGCCTCCTTCCCCGTCTGCTATGCGAAGAACAAGGGGCAGAAGACGCGTCAGGGCGACAACTGCACCCCCGAGTGCGACCCGCAGCATCCCTTCCATATCTCCGAGATCAAGGATGCCAGCACCTGGTGCCACGACTTCAAGGACGGACGCGGTGAGATACTGGCCTATGGCCACTGGTTTATGCGTCTCGACCTGTCGCAGTCTTTTCCCGACAACCCCGACGTGGCCGGCAACCGCTCTATCGGTATCCACGGCTCCACCAACAACGAGTCGTCGGTTCCCGGTAACGGCAGCGAGGGATGCGTGCGTCTGCGCGACGAGGACCTGGAGGTGCTCCACGACCGCTATGCTTATGTCGGTCAGACCGTTATCATCGAACCTTATAAACAATCCAAATCTAAGAAATAATGAGAAACCGCAGTTTTATCGTGACCCTTCTGATGGTCATGCTGTTTGGTTTGCCAATGGTGCAAACCGAGTCTTCGGCATCTGCCCTCCGCGCAGAATGTGTTAAAGTCACCGGCCAGAACGTGCGTCTGCGCTACGGCCCCGGTCAGGAGTACGGCATCTACTGCCAGCTCAACAAGGGCACTATCCTCACCTATCTGGGCAAGAGCTACGACAACAACTGGTATCGCGTTCGTTACCAGGGCGAAGAACTCTATATCAGCCGCGACTTTGCTTCGCTGTGCGACTGCAATGGCGGTGGCGTGAATAACGGCTCGCAACCGCGTCAGAAAACCAAATGCGTCGTGCATGCTAAGCACTTGCGTCTGCGTACCGGACCGGGCACCAACTACGACTACTTCATCTGGGTGGAGACCGGCAAACCTGTTTACTTCAACCATGGTGACGTACTCGACTATCTGGGCGTGACCGTCAACGGCTTCTACAAAGTGAGCTACATGGGTCGTATCTGCTGGATCAGTTCCGATTATTGCACTCTGAAATAAGCGTATGAGACCTATCTTTCAACGTCTATTGATAGTCGTTGGCCTGATTCTCGGGCTGGCTACAAACGCCATGTCGCAGACTTTAGGCCTGAGCGGCGACACGACCCTGCTGCCGTATTATGAAGACACGACGATTGTCGCCATCGACTCGGCAGCGATCGATTCAGCTGCGATTGACTCAACCGCATTCGATTTTTCCGCTTCCGCAACGGACCTCATGCTGCGCGTAGAAAGGGAAGAACCGTCTACGCTGGACCTGAGCATCATGCAGATCTATCGAGAGAAGGTAACGAAACAAAACTGCTTCTTTGTGGTCAGCAAAGCGGAACTCATCCTCTCGGTCTATGAGGTAGTGGGCATTGACACGCTTCTGGCAGCCACTTTCCCTATCTGCTACGGACGTAACAAGGGCGATAAGACCAAGAATGGTGACGGTTGCACACCCGAGTGCTCGATGGCTAAGCCGTTCTATATCCTGGAGATCAAAGATGCCCATACATGGCGGCATGACTTCAAGGACGGACGAGG
>Ga0310786_10009753_pt1 | contig 12145 bp, 11 predicted proteins | sample AusTroGonzalo_MG_FD_203881 | JGI IMG/M metagenome (GOLD analysis project Ga0310786, IMG submission 203881) | Bovine rumen microbial communities from tropical cattle in Woodstock, Queensland, Australia - Gonzalo_03 (v2) (version 2) | ecosystem: Host-associated > Mammals > Digestive system >...
GAGAACTTCTCGTTGTCCTACGAGGAACCCGGCATATACGGCCTGCTGGGCAAGAACGGAACAGGCAAGAGCACTCTGCTCTACCTCATCATGGGACTCTTACGTCCCAGACAGGGAGAGATCACCCTCAATGGTTCAAACACCCAGAATCGTCAGCCCGAAGCCCTTCAGGAAATGTTCATCGTGCCTGAAGAGTACAACCTTCCCTCCATTCCCCTGCCCGACTACCTGAAGGTGCTCCGTCCCTTCTATCCCAACTTCGACGAGCAGCTGATGGTGAAACTCCTCGAAATGTTCGACATGCTCAACGTGAATGGTGCCACGGTGGATGCGAATGGCATCCCTCAGATTAATCTGGGGGCACTTTCCATGGGTCAGAAGAAGAAGGTGTATATGTGCATCGCCCTCGCCGCACGCACCAAGCTCCTCTTGATGGATGAGCCGACCAACGGACTCGACATCCCCAGCAAGAGCCAGTTCCGCAAGGTAGTGGCACAGGGCATGAGAGAAGACCAGATTGTGGTCATCAGCACCCATCAGGTGAGAGACGTGGAAACGTTGCTCGACCACGTGACCATCATCGAACAGAATGCAGTTCTGCTCAACGAGAAAATGAACATGGAAGAGCCTGTCAACCTGGAAGAGCTTTTCATTCAAACATTAACCAAAGCACAAATAGGAGGATAAGACTATGAATTTCAATAAAGAACGATTCGCGAACTTCGCAACCTACGACCTGACCATCAACAAGTCGTTTTACCGAAACATGGCGTTAGTCACCATAGCCGGAGCTGTCTGCATCGCCCTGCTCGGTTTCATCACACGCTATGCCATCTACTCTTCTGTCGTGAACAACACCATGAGTGGACCAGGCTTTGGCTTCGTGCCCGATGCCAATTCCTTTGAGGGTTACAACTGGATCTACTTCACGGCTTTCGGTGAGATGGGTTTCCTCTTCGTCATGCTGCAGATCTTTGCTGGCTGCTGGGCACACAACCTGCGCAACAAGCAGGGACGCATCAATGAGCTCACCCTGCCAGCCACCAATCTGGAGAAATTCACATGGCACGCCCTGCTCATGCTCGTGGGTGGATTCATCCTCTGCATCCTCTCCCTGTTCGTTGCCGACGGCTTCAACGCCCTGCTCACCCTCATCAGCTATGGAGCAGAAAATGGCATCAAGTCCCTCACAGCCTCAGTGGGCGAGTTGTGTTCTGTTCAAAACATCCTGGAAACAGTCTTCTTCCGTGGGTTTGCAAGGAATTCCGGAGAGATGAACATGCCTCAAGAAATCGTACCTTACTTCTCTGCCCTCACCGTCCTCGTGTTCTGTTCTTCTTTCTTCCAGATTACCATCTACTTCTTGGGCAATGCCTTCAAGTACAAGTACAACATCGTCCTTACCTACGTGGCATTGCAAGTGATTGGCACTATCCTGAGTTTCGTGTTCACTATTAGCGGAGCAATGGGTGCCGCTTCTGGAAGCCTCATGGACGTTGCATTCAGTGAAGAAGATGCCATCAACATGCTAACAGCCTTCTATTGGACGCTGGCAATCCTTTCACTTGTAGCAGCCGCAATCTTCATTTGGTGGAGCTATAATCGCTACACAAAAGCACAAATTACTTCATCTTTTAATAAATAATGTGAAAATTATGCGATTCAAAGATAATAAAGCTATATATTTGCAAATCGCAGACCTCATCTGCGACGACATCTTGCAAGGAAAGCTGCTCGAAGACGAGCGCATCCCCAGTGTGAGAGAGTACGCCGCCACAGTGGAGGTGAACGCCAACACTTGTGCTCGTGCCTACGACTGGATGCAAGGAAAAGAGATCATCTACACGAAACGCGGACTCGGTTACTTTGTTTGCATCGGAGCCAAAGACGCCATTCTGAAGATGAAACGCGAGGAGTTCCTCACCGAGACCCTGCCCGAAGTGGCAAGCAAGATGATCAGCCTCGACATCAGCATTGAGGAACTCAACCAAGAGATTATCAAACATCAAATGAAGCAATAACAATGAAACTGTATCAGTACATCATCGCCATCGGCATCGCCTTTGCTGTGTTCAGCCTCACCTCCTGCAACTTCACGACAGAGGAGAAGCAACAAATGATCAAGTCGAAAAACGGCAAAGACTATTTCCGCAACAGCGAGAAATGGGGCAAGGTCGTGACCAAAACCCTCGAACTGGAACCCTTTGCCCACATCGTGATGGATGGTAATGCCGACATCGACCTGCGTCAGGGAGACGAATTCAGCATCGAAGCGACGGGCAACGAGAAAGCCATCGAAGCCAACGACATCCGTGTGGAGGAAGCGCAGAAGGAAGGCGAAAACACCCTTCATGTCATCACCAAGAATGCTACTCGTAACCTGCCCAGCATCAAGCTCAACATCACAGTGCCCAACCTTCGCAGCGTGAAGGTGAATGGGGATGGCGACCTTGAAATCAAGGGTGACGACTTCTTCACAGGCGACCTCGACATCCAGGTCAACGGTGACGGCGATTTTGAAGCACCTCACGTGAATTGCGGCAAGCTGCGCATCATCATCAATGGTGACGGCGATGTGATTGCCAAGAAACTTTACTGCGAAGACGCCACCATCCAGTTGGACGGCAACGGCGACATCACCACCGACCTCACAGCCAACAACATCGACCTGCAACTGAGCAGCGACGGCGAAGCCAACCTCGATGTGAAGTGCGACAACCTCAACGTCAGCGCTGGCGGAAATGGCGAAGTTAAGCTGAAGGGCAAGTGCAAAAACTTGACCAAGCAGAGTTTCGGCAAGGCAAGCCTCGACTCTCGAAGGCTTCAGGTGAGTGGCGACATCAAAATCAAGTAACCACACATGATGATTAGTTTGAAAGGACTCCACAAGACGTACAAGGGCGCACAACCCTTGCACGTCTTGAAGGGTATTGACCTTGAGATAAAAGAGGGTGAATTTGTAGCCATCATGGGAGCTTCGGGATCGGGCAAATCCACTTTGCTCAACATCCTCGGCATCCTCGACGATTACGACGAGGGCGAGTACACGCTCAACGGCACCCTCATCAAGGATCTCAGCGAAACCAAAGCCGCAGGATATCGCAACCGCATGATTGGTTTCGTTTTTCAGTCGTTCAACCTCATCCCCTACAAGGACGCATTGGAGAATGTCGCCCTACCCCTTTTCTATCAAGGTGTGAGCCGGCGCAAACGCAACGCCATCGCGATGGAATATCTGTACAAAGTGGGGTTGCGTGACTGGGCAAGCCATTTGCCTGGCGAAATGTCTGGTGGTCAGAAACAGCGTGTCGCCATTGCCCGTGCCCTCATCACACATCCGCAAATCATTCTTGCCGATGAACCCACAGGAGCCCTTGACAGCAAGACGACCGTGGAGGTGATGGAACTGCTGAAGGAACTGAATCAGCAAGGGCTCACCATCATCGTCGTCACACACGAGGCAGATGTGGCAGCACAAACCAACAGAATCATTCATATTGTGGACGGGCAGATTGTGTAAGTTGAGAGATTAGAGATGGGGGCATGATCGAGATTTTCAGAGAAATATTAGGTTCATTGAGCCGCAACAAGCTGCGCTCCATCGCCACAGGATTTGCAGTGGCGTGTGGAATCTTTCTGCTGATTATCCTGCAAGGCACCAGCAACGGTATTATTCACACCTTCGAAAGAGCAAGCGAAGGCTTCTCATTCGATGCCATCCATGTATTCCCAGGCTTCACGTCCAAACCCTATAACGGAATTGAAGAGGGACGTCGCATCAAGTTAGACGACAGCGATGGCGAAGTGACCTTGGAGAACTTTCCCAACGAACTCAGTTCCGTCATTGCACAAATCAGCCACACCGCCAATTCAGCATCTTTCGGCAAGAACTACCTCAGCAACGTCTCCCTGCAAGGTGCACAAACTGCCACACAAGAGATGGAAGCCATCCAACTGCTGGAAGGACGCTTCATCAACAAGATAGACCTCCAAGAGCAACGCAAGGTCATTGTCATCAGCGACAAGAATCGCGAAGACCTCTTCAAACATGGTGAGAGAGCCATCAATCAGCAAGTACGCATCGATGGCATCACCTATACGGTAGTGGGTATTTACAAAGATGACGGCATGATCAGTGGCAACGACTTCTATGCACCCTTCACCACCCTCAAGACCATCTATGGAAAGGGGTACGAAATTGACCAACTGCAACTGAAATCGAAAAGCCTTGACACGGAAGAGAAAAACGACGCTTTCGAGAGCGCTTTTCGCAAGGTGATGGGAGCAAAGCATGAGTTTGCACCTGATGACCGATCTGCTCTCTGGATTCGGAACTCCGCCAGCGAGAATGCCGACATGACCAAAGCTGAGAACATTCTCCACACCTCTTTCTGGATTCTGGGTCTTCTCACCCTCCTCAGCGGTATTGTGGGTGTGAGCAACATCATGCTCATCGCCGTGAAGGAACGCACTCATGAGTTTGGCATCCGAAAGGCAATCGGTGCCACACCCTGGAACATCATCAGCATGGTCGTGCTCGAAAGCATTGTCATCACCACTATCTTCGGCTATATCGGCATGTTGCTAGGTGTCATCTTCTGCGAATGCATGGATGTATATTATGGCAACCAGACGATGGACATGGGATTCTTCCAATCCTCCATCTTCGTTGACCCCACTGTCGATATTAGCACCTGCATCCATGCCACCCTCGTGATGATTGTTGCTGGTGCATTGGCTGGATTCTTTCCCGCCAGCAAAGCTGCTAAAGTGAAACCTATAGAAGCATTAAGAGGATGAAGATAAGATTCGACAGCGACCAATGGAGTGAGATTTTCAGCGCACTCTCACGCAACAAGACCCGTACGTTCCTGACAGCGTTCGGCATCTTTTGGGGGGTGTTCATGCTCTTGTTGCTGATGGGTGGTGGACGAGGATTGGAATCCACACTCGCCAACAACTTCGCAGGCTTTGCCAACAATTCCGGTTTCATGATGGCTGCCCCCACCAGCGAAGCATATAAAGGATTCAAGAAAGGAAGAAGGTGGTTCATCGAGACACGGGATGTACAGCTCATCCGCGCCTCTGTGCCAGAACTGGAGATTGTCTCACCCACCATCTCAAACTGGCGAGGCACTGCTGCTTACGGCACCAACAAATCGAATGTGACCATCAAGGGAGAATATCCCGATGTGGACAAGATAGATGACCCCAAGATTCGGAAAGGACGCTCCCTGAACGATGTGGATGTGAACAAGAGACGAAAGGTGTGCACTATCGGCAGCCGCATTGTGGAAGAACTCTTCACCACCGACGAGAACGCTCTGGGCAAATTCATCATCATCGATGGCATCCACTATCAGGTGGTGGGCATCAGCGGTAAGAGTGAGGGCGGTGTCAGCATCGGCGGCAATGCCACCACAACGGTACATATTCCCTACACCACCATGCAGCATGCCTACAACCGAGGTAACAAAGTGGATATTCTTTGTCTGACCGCCCGTGAAGGTTACAAGATGTCAGACATTCAGAAGAAGGTGGAAGGCGTGGTGAAACGCATCCACACCATCCATCCCGACGACACACAGGCTGTGCTGACAGTGAACGCCGAAGCCATCTTCTCGATGATAGACAATCTCTTCCAAGGCGTGAGCATTCTGGTGTGGATGATTGGTTTGGGCACCCTCTTCTCTGGAGCCATCGGTGTAAGCAACATCATGGTGGTTACCGTGAAAGAACGCACCACGGAAATCGGCATCCGACGAGCCATTGGCGCCACACCGGCTGATATCCTGATGATGATTATGAGCGAAAGCATCGTGCTGACCCTTGTAGCAGGCCTGAGCGGCATGACCTTTGCCGTGATGATTTTGCAATTGGTGGAAAGAGCCTTGCAAGATGACACCTCTGGAGCCACCTTCCAGATTTCCTTCGGCATCGCCGTTGGTGCAGCCACTCTGCTGGCATTGTTAGGTGTATTGGCAGGATTGGCACCTACCATCAGGGCGATGGCAATCAAACCCGTTGATGCCATGAGAGAAGATTAAACTCATTTACAATATGACGATTTACAATTACGATTGATATGAAAAAGTATTTCAAATGGGCTGGCATTGCCCTTATAGCCGCAGTGTTCATTGGCACCTTCGTGTTCCTTTACCAGAAGTCGGTGCCCAAAGTAACCACTTACGAAATCAACACGGCGCAACTTCTCGACATCGAGAAGACCACCATCATCACAGGCAAGATAGAACCACGTGATGAAGTGAACATCAAGCCACAAATCTCAGGCATCATCACCGAACTCTACAAAGAGGCTGGTGACGTGGTGAAGAAAGATGAGGTGATTGCCAAGGTGAAAGTGATTCCCGACATGTCGAGTCTCAGCAGTGCTGAGAACCGCGTCAAGTTGGCGGAAATCTCACTCAAGCAAGCACAAACCGACTTCGAGCGCATGAAGAATCTCTACACAGAGAAGGTGGTGAGTGCCGAAGATTATGAGAAGTCAGAAGTGGCGCTGAAGAATGCGAAGATGGAGATGAGCACCGCCAAAGATGCCCTCCATATCGTCAGAGACGGCATCTCGCTCAACAATGCCCAGATGAGCACGACCCTCATTCGCTCCACCATCGACGGCATCGTGCTCGATGTGCCCGTGAAGGTGGGCAATTCCGTCATTCTCAGCAATTCTTTCAACGACGGTACCACCATCGCCACCGTTGCCAATATGCAAGACCTCATCTTCCGCGGCAAGATTGACGAGACCGAAGTGGGCAGAGTCGTCACAGGTATGCCTGTGGAAATCACGGTGGGAGCCATCCAGGACCTGAAGCTCAATGCTATCCTCGAATACATCGCTCCTAAGGCGGTGGAGGAGAATGGTGCCAATCTCTTTGAAATCAAGGCTGCCATCCAATTGCCTGGCGATGTGAAGATTCGTGCAGGCTACAGCGCCAATGCGGAGATTGTGCTCGAACGTGCCACCAAGACCATCTGCGTGCCCGAAGCATCCCTCGAATTTGTCGGCGACTCCACTTATGTGTATGTGCTCACCGACAGCACCAGCACCACCCAGAAGTTTGAACGTCGTGCAGTCATTACAGGCACCAGCGACGGAATCAATATCGAGGTGAAGAAGGGATTGAAAGTGGGCGATAAAGTGAGAGGCATCGAAATCATAGACAAAGACTAAAAAGTTCCTGACATGCGCCACATTATTTATATGATAGGATTACTGCTTGCTGTGCCAGCCTCATCACAAACGAGGGAATGGAATCTGCGCGAATGCATCGACTATGCCATTGAGCACAACATCAGCATCAAGCAGCAAGAGAACAACGTGAAGAACCAAGAGGTGTCGCTCAGTACCGCCAAAAACAGCCGACTGCCCAACCTGCAAGCATCCGCCAGCGAAAGTCTGGGCTTCGGACGCGGATTGACCAGCAACAACACTTACGCCAACCGCAACACACAAAGCACCTCGTTCAACCTCGGTTCCGACGTGCCCATCTATACAGGCGGACAGATTACCAATCAGATTCGGCAGAACAAGCTCAACCTGCAAGCCGCACTTGCTGACCTCGAGAAAGCCAAGGAGAACATCAGCATGCAAGTGGCGTCGGCATACCTCGAAGCCGTCTATCAGAAAGACCTTGTGACTGTGGCGGAACGGCAGAAGGAGCTGAGTGAAGCCCAGGCACGTCGCGTAGAGCTTCTCTTCCAGAACGGGAAAGTGTCGGAAACAGAACTCGCAGAGGCGAATTCTCACGTGGCAGCTGACGAACTGTCGCTCACGCAGCAGCAGAACTCCTGCATGCTTGCCCTACTCGACCTCTCTCAGTTGCTCGAACTTCCCACTCCAGAAGAGTTCGACATCCAGCGACCAGAAGTCAATGACCCTGCCACCGTCATACTCACAGCACCCGATGTCATCTATGCCGAGGCGCTCAACATCAAACCGCAAATCCAGGCAGGCAAGCTGAACGTGCTGAGTGCGGAAAGAGGTGTCCGCATCGCACAGTCAGGGCACTACCCTTCCGTTCACTTCTCAGCGGGCATGGGCAGCAACTATTACAAGACCTCTGGCTTCAAAGCCGATCCGTTCAGCAAACAGATGGATGACAACTTCAACCAATCCCTTGGTGTGTCCCTCTCTGTCCCTATCTTCAACCGCTTTGCCACCCGCAACGCCGTGCGCCAAGCCCGTTTGCAAGTGACCAGCCAGCAGATGCAACTCGAAGAGACCAAGAAGGCGCTCTACAAGGAAATCCAGCAGGCCTACTACAATGCCCTTGCCGCCCAGAAGCAATGCATCAGCAGCAACGCCGCCTTGCAAAGCTGCCAAACAGCCTTCAACCTCATGCAGAAGAAATATGAGAACGGAAAGTCCACTGCCACAGAATATCAGGAGTCAAAGACGGCGCTTCAGAAAGCCGAAAGCACCGCCCTCCAATCTCGCTACACCTTCCTCTTCCGACAGAAAATCATTGAATTCTACAGGGGACGGCCACTGGAAAATGATTAATGTTTACCAACTTTTTTCCATTGAAACCGCATTTTTTCTTGAAAAGTGTTGGTGGTTTCGCGAAAAGTGTGTACTTTTGCAGCGAATTTGAAAGAAAGATGAAATCATTGTTTAACGCATATTACTATTTTTACTTTTACTTTGGCAACGAGTAAGAGCGGGTAGTTATGTGTTCATAGATAAACGATGAAAGAACAATAGTGAAACAATATAGCCCCGCTCTGATGAGTGGGGCTTTTTAGTGAGCACGACAAACAATAGACATAAATAGAAAATATGAGAAGAGTAGCAATACAAGGAGAGGTGGGAAGCTATCACGACGTGGCAAGCCACTATTACTTCGAAGGTGAAGAGGTGGAACTCATCTGCTGCGACACGTTCGAGGAGGTGTTCGAGGAGATGAAGAAGGACTCGAACGTGATTGGCATGGTGGCGATTGAGAACACCATCGCGGGTTCGCTGCTGCACAACTATGAGCTGCTGCGCGATAGCGGCATGCAGATTGTGGGTGAACATAAACTGCGCATCTCCCACAGCATCATGTGTCTGCCCGAGGATGACTGGGAGGACATCACTGAGGTGAACTCACACCCTGTGGCGCTGATGCAATGCCGGAACTTCCTGAAGCAGCATCCCCAGTTCAAGATTGTGGAGACCGACGACACGGCTGGTTCTGCCAAGAACATCAGCGAGAACGGGCTGAGAGGTCATGCCGCCATCTGCTCGAAGTATGCTGCCCCACTCTACGGAATGAAGATTCTGCAGGAGGGCATCGAGACGAACAAGCACAACTTCACGCGTTTCCTGATTGTGGCAGACCCTTGGATGGCAGAGGAACTGAGTGTGCCCAGCAAGTCGAACAAGGCAAGCATCGTGTTCAGCCTACCTCACAGCGAGGGTTCGCTTTCCCAGGTATTGAGCATCTTCTCGTTCTACAAGATCAATCTCACCAAGATTCAGTCATTGCCCATCATCGGCAGGGAGTGGGAATATATGTTCTACATCGACGTGATGTACGACGACTACACCCGCTACCGTCAGAGCATCGACGCCGTGAGACCATTGACCAAGCAGCTGAAAGTGTTGGGTGAGTATGTGGAAGGAAAAAGCACCATTGAGAAAAATTAAACAACCTATGATACAACCAGCAGACAGATTATCGCTCGTAAGCGAATACTACTTTTCAAGAAAACTGAAGGAGGTGGCAAAGCTGAATGCGGAGGGCAAGGACATCATCTCGCTCGCCATCGGTTCGCCCGACATGCCGCCAAGTCCTGAAACCATCGACGTGCTCTGTGAGAATGCTCACCGTCCTGATGCACACGGCTATCAGCCCACCGTCGGCATTCCCGAACTGAGAAAGGCGATGGCAAACTTCTACAAGCGTTGGTATGATGTGGAGCTGGATCCTGCCACAGAGATTCAGCCACTCATCGGCAGCAAGGAGGGCATCCTGCACGTGACGTTGGCTCTCTGCAACCCTGGTGACAAGGTGCTGGTGCCCAATCCTGGCTATCCCACCTACACGTCGCTGAGCAAGATTCTCGGTCAGGAGATTGTGAACTACGACCTGATGGAGAGCAACGGCTGGCAGCCCGACTTCGAACAGCTGGAGGCGATGGACTTGAGCGGCGTGAAACTCATGTGGACGAACTATCCCAACATGCCGACCGGTGGACGTGCCACCCGTGCGCTGTATAAGAAGATCGTGGCGTTTGCTCAGAAGTACAACATCGTGGTGGTGAACGATAACCCCTACTCTTTCATTCTCAACCGCGACGAGCACCTGAGCATCCTGCAAGTGCGAGGAGCAAAGGATTGCTGCATCGAATTCAACTCCATGTCGAAGAGCCACAACATGCCAGGATGGCGTGTGGGCATGCTGGCGACGAACAGCACCTTCGTGCAATGGATCCTGAAAATCAAGAGCAACATCGACTCGGGCACATTCCGTCCGCTGCAGTTGGCAGCCGCACAGGCTTACGAGAACTCGGAGGCTTGGCACACGAACGCCAACATCGAGACCTACGCATCGCGTCGCAAGATTGCCGAGGAGATCATGACCACGCTCGGATGCTCATTCGACCCCACCCAGCAGGGCATGTTCCTCTGGGGACGCATTCCCGACAGCATTGCCGATGTGGAAGACCTGACGGAGAAGGTGCTGCACGAAGCCCGCGTGTTCATCACCCCAGGCTTCATCTTCGGCAGCAACGGCAAGCGCTACATCCGCACCAGCCTTTGCGCCAAAGACGAAAAGATGAGGGTCGCATTGGAGAGAATTAAAGAAGTATTCAAGAACTAAGATAGAACTAAAATAACAACAAGATATGGAACTCGATTTACAACCCCTGAATTTGCCGAGCGACAATGAACGTCCGTTCGTGATTGCCGGCCCATGCTCCGCCGAGACAGAGGAGCAAGTGATGCAAACAGCCCGTGAACTTGCCATGAAAGGCTGCCACAACTTCCGTGCCGGCGTGTGGAAACCCCGCACCAAACCCGGAGGCTTTGAAGGTCACGGAGAGAAGGCGCTGCCTTGGATGAAGCAGGTGAAGGAAGAGACACACATGCTCATCTCCACCGAGGTGGCAACACCCGAGCACGTGGAGCTGGCACTGAAGTACGACATGGACATCCTCTGGGTGGGAGCACGCACAACGGCAAACCCATTCGCTGTGCAGGCATTGGCTGATGCGCTGAAGGGCGTGGACGTGCCTGTGTTCGTGAAGAACCCTGTGAACCCCGACATCGAGCTGTGGATTGGTGCGCTGGAGCGTATCAACCAGGCAGGCGTGAAGCGCATGGGTGCCATCCACCGCGGCTTCTCCAGCTACGAGCAGAAGATCTACCGCAACTCGCCCATGTGGCAGATTCCCATCGAGCTGCACCGCCGCATTCCCAACCTGCCCATCATCTGCGATCCCTCCCACATCGGTGGACGTCGCGAACTGATTGCCCCACTCTGCCAGCAGGCGATGGACCTTGGCTTCGACGGACTCATCGTGGAGGCTCATTGCGATCCCGACAAGGCATGGAGCGATGCCAAGCAGCAGGTCACTCCCGAGGTGCTCGACTACATCCTCTCCCTGCTCATCATCCGCGACGAGCACACGACCACGGAAGGTCTGACGAGCCTGCGCAAGCAGATTGACGAACTGGACAACCAACTCATGGACGTCCTTGCCAAGCGCATGCGTGTATGCCGCGAGATTGGTCACTACAAGAAGGAGCACAACATGACCGTGCTTCAGGCTGTGCGCTACAACGAGATTCTCTCGAAGCGTGGCGTGCAGGGGTCGCTCTGCGGCATGAGCCCCGACTTCGTGGCAAAGGTGTTCGAGAGCATCCACGAGGAGAGCGTGCATCAGCAGATTGAAATCATCAACAAGTAAAATTGAAAAGTCTTCAATCTTTTAAACGCATAGTTTTATGAAGATTCTGATATTAGGAGCAGGCAAGATGGGGTCGTTCTTCACCGACCTGCTCTCTTTCGACCACGAGGTGGCCGTATACGACATAGACCCCAAGCGACTCCGCTTCATGTACAACACACAGCGGTTCACCACGATGGAGGAGATTGCCGAGTTCAAGCCAGAACTGGTCATCAATGCCGTCAGC
>Ga0310786_10009755_pt1 | contig 12145 bp, 10 predicted proteins | sample AusTroGonzalo_MG_FD_203881 | JGI IMG/M metagenome (GOLD analysis project Ga0310786, IMG submission 203881) | Bovine rumen microbial communities from tropical cattle in Woodstock, Queensland, Australia - Gonzalo_03 (v2) (version 2) | ecosystem: Host-associated > Mammals > Digestive system >...
CTACAACCACATTTATCTTTACAACTTGGACGGCACTTTGGTGAAGCAACTCACCGACGGCTCTTGGGACGTGACCGAAGTCTATGGTTTCGATGGCAAGGAGGTCTATTTCCAAGCCGCCAAGAATACGCCCGTTGACCGCCAGATTTATGCCGTCAACCTGAAGGGCAAGATGCGCGAGGTGATTGGTCGTTCGGGTACCAACGATGCGCGTTTCAGCAAAGATTTCAGTTACCTTATTAATATAAATAGCACCATCAGCCAACCGAGGCAGTATGAACTCTATACCAACAAGGGCAAGTTGGTGCGCGTCCTTGAGGACAACCACGAGTTTGCCGAGAAGTTGAAGACCTTCAACCTTGGCGAGAAGAAACTCCTGAAAATCAGCGACCCAGCCTTTACTTTGCCCGATGGCACCCAAGTGGATGTGGACGCATGGCAAATCCTGCCTCCCGACTTTGACCCTGCCAAAAAATACCCCGTGTTGATTTACGTGTACGGCGGTCCCGGCCATCAGACGGTGAACAACTCATGGGCCAATAGTGATTATTGGTGGATGCAACTTTTGGCGCAGCATGGCATCATCAGCGTGTCCATCAACAACCGTGGTAGCGGCGCGCAGGGCGAGGTCTTCAAGAAGATGACCTACCTGCAACTCGGCAAGTACGAAACCGAGGACATGATTACCCTCGCCAAGTACATGGCCAAGCAGCCTTACGTGGATGGGAATAGAATCGGCATTTACGGCTGGAGTTACGGCGGCTTCATGGCAGCCAACGGTATCACTAAAGGCGCGGATGTCATCAGCACGGCCGTTTCGGTGGCTCCCGTGACCAATTGGCGCTACTACGACAATGTCTATACCGAACGTTTCATGCGCACGCCCCAAGAAAATCCCGATGGTTACGACCTCAACTCGCCCGTCCACAATACGGCCTTGATTAAAGGCAACTACCTCCTTTGCCACGGCAGCGGCGACGACAATGTCCACTACCAGAACGCGATGGAACTCATCAAGGCCATGATTTCCAACGGGAAACAGTTTGACTTGATGATTTATCCCAACAAGAACCACGGCATTTACGGTGGTTACGAATACGGCGGCGGTGAATGCCGGATGCACCTGTTCAACAAGATTGACAATTTCTTGTTCGAGCATTTGTTGGGGGAATAATCGTATTGTTTTGATAGGTTGAACGACTTTAGAGAATTGCACCATGTTCAAACGAAGCATTCTGAGTTTCCTTCTGTTGGGAACTTTGTTGCCCGTTTTCGCCCAGAATCGCCCTGACGATTTCCACGAGCGTTACACTTTGAAACAAGTCTTGGTGATGAGCCGCCACAACATCCGTTCGCCACTTTCGGGGAATCGCTCAGCATTGTGGCGCATCACGCCTCACGAATGGTTTCGCTGGTCGTCGGCACCGAGTGAGTTGTCGCTGCGAGGCGGCGCATTGGAGACGATGATGGGGCAGTATTTCCGCAAGTGGCTCGTCAGCGAGGGGCTGATGCAAGAGAACGAAATCCCCGCCGAGGGCACCATGCGTTTTTATGCCAACTCGAAGCAGCGCACCATCGCTACGGCGCAATATTTTTCTTCGGGGATGTTGCCCGTGGCTAATGTCCGCGTCGAGCACCATTGCGAGATGGACAAGATGGACCCTGTTTTCCATCCCCAAATCACAGACGCCAACGATGACTTTAAGGCTTTAGCGCAGCAACAGATTGCCGCAATGGGTGGCGAAAAAGGTTTGATTGGGATAGGGGAGAAGATGACTGAGAACTACAAACTTTTGGAACAAGTGCTTGATATTGAACTTAGTGAGGCTTGCCGTAATGGCGACACTTGTCATTTCCGCACCGACGACGTCCATGTGTATCTCATCAAGGACCGCGAACCCGGCATGGGAGGCTCGTTGCGCCTTGCATGTCAGGCCGCCGATGCGCTTGTCTTGCAATACTACGAGGAGCCCGACGCGGTGAAGGCTGCTTTCGGCCACGCGCTGAGTCAAGAGGATTGGGAAACCATCTCGGAAATCAAGGACTGGTACGGCGATGTGCTGTTCACCGCGCCCGCTGTGGCATTGCAGGTGGCTCGTCCGCTGCTGAAAACGATGCTTGAGGAACTGCAATGCGAAGGTCGGAAGTTCACTTTCCTTTGCGGCCACGACTCCAACATCGGCAGTTTGTTGGCTGCATTGGAGGCCGAAGACTATAGTTTGCCGCAGACCATAGAGAAAAAGACCCCCATTGGGTGCAAGTTGGTTATTGAGAAGTGGGAAAACGCTGAGGGACAAGTTTTTGCCTCGCTCTATCTCGTTTACCAAAGCACCGACCAATTGCGCAACATGACTTTGTTGGACTTGGAAAACCCACCGGTGAAGTTCCCCATTCACCTCATTGGCCTGACCGCCAATGCCGATGGGCTTTATCCTTATGAGGCGTTGGTGCAGCGGTTTGTGGAAAAGACCGAATAGCCACTTTGCAACCCAGTTGCAAAACAATTGCCGCATTTTTGCAGTCGAAATCGAAAGAAATAAACTGTAAGAATATGGCACACGAACATCATCAGAATCCCCCTTGCCCCCTTAATGAAGGGGGAAAACACGAATGCTGCGAGCATGAACACCATCATGCTCACGAGCATCATCACGAGCACCACCATGAAGGTGGGCTGAAAAGTCAAATCATCAAAATCGCCGTTACGGTGGCTTTGCTCATTGCGGCGGTCGTCATCGAAAAGCGCTGCGACTTGCCCACTTGGCAGTTGCTCCTCATCTATTTGGTTCCTTATCTGCTCATTGGCTTCGACACGCTCAAGGAAGCCGCCGAGGGCTTGGCACATGGCGAGGCCTTCAATGAACATTTCCTCATGTCCATTGCCACTCTTGGGGCATTGTGCATTGGGTTTTTGCCCGGTGCCGAAACGCAATTTCCAGAAGCAGTCTTTGTCATGTTGTTTTTCCAAGTCGGCGAACTTTTTGAAGGTTACGCCGAAGGCAAAAGCCGCGATAGCATCGCTCATCTGATGGACATTCGCCCCGATGTGGCCAATGTGGAACGCGACGAGAGGTTGGAAAGCGTTCATCCTGAGCAAATTGAAGTGGGAGAAACCATCATCATCCGTCCGGGCGAGAAAGTCCCGTTGGACGGCATCGTTCTTGAAGGCAGCACCGCTTTGAACACAGTCGCCCTGACGGGGGAAAGCCTTCCGCGAGAAATCGCCGAAGGCGATGAGGTCATTTCGGGCTGTGTCAACCTTTCGGGCGTGATTAAGGTGCGCACGACCAAGACTTTCGGCGAGAGCACGGTTTCCAAAATCATTGATTTGGTGGAAAACGCCACCGAGAGCAAGTCGAAAAGCGAGACTTTCATCTCCAAGTTCGCCCGCGTTTATACGCCCGTGGTGGTCTTTGCCGCATTGGGTTTGGCCTTGCTGCCTCCGCTGTTTTCGGGCGACTTTGCAGGCACTTTCGCCACTTGGCTCTATCGCGCCTTGATGTTCCTTGTGGTTTCTTGCCCTTGCGCCTTGGTTATCAGCGTGCCGCTTACTTTCTTTGGCGGCATTGGCGGGGCTTCGCGCAAAGGCATCCTCGTCAAGGGTGCGAACTATTTGGATGTGTTGGCCAAGGTCGGGACGGTGGTCTTCGACAAAACAGGCACCCTGACCCACGGACAATTTGCGGTCACAGCCGTGCATCCTGAGCAATGCGACGAGCGTCATTTATTGCACCTTGCCGCCCATGTGGAACATTTTTCCACCCATCCCATTGGCGCCGCCTTGCGCGATGCTTTCCCCGATGAGGCCACGGACGGTTGCTGTATCAGCGAGGTGGAAGAAATTGCTGGTCAAGGGATTAAGGCCAAGGTGGAGGACAAGACCGTTTGCGTGGGCAACACGAAAATGATGGATGCCATCGGGACGAAATGGCATGATTGCGACCATATCGGGACGATTATCCATGTGGCCATTGACGGCGAGTATGCGGGCCATATCGTCATCAATGACAAGATTAAGGACGATAGTGCCGTGGCCATTGCCGAACTGAAATCTTTAGGCGTGAGCCGTACCGTAATGCTCACCGGCGACCGCAAGGAAGTGGGGGAGGATGTGGCCAAAAAACTCCAACTCTCTGAATATCACGCTGAACTGATGCCTGCCGACAAGGTGGCTTATGTGGATGAATTGCTGAATGCTAAACATGAAAAAAGGGCTGACACGCAGGTCAGCCCCTACAATCAATTGGCTTTTGTGGGCGACGGTATCAACGATGCACCCGTGTTGGCCCGCGCCGATGTGGGCATTGCGATGGGCGGTCTCGGCAGCGATGCCGCCATCGAAGCCGCCGACGTGGTTTTGATGGACGACAAACCCTCAAAAATCGCCCTTGCCATCCGTATTGCGCGACGCACTTTGCGCATTGCCAAGCAAAATGTATGGTTTGCCATCGGCGTGAAAGTCGCGGTGCTTGTCTTGGCTGCCTTTGGTGTGGCCACCATGTGGATGGCCGTCTTCGCCGATGTGGGCGTCACGGTTTTGGCCGTACTGAATGCGATGCGGGCATTAAAGGTGTAAGCGATTCAAAGCGTCTTCACCGGAAACGTGAAATAAGTATCCGGGAAAGGCTCGTTGGCTAAAGTGAAGTGCCACCATTCCGAACCGAGGGGCTTGAAACCGTGGCGCAACATGGCCTCGCGCAAGATCATGCGGTTGTGGAACTGCTCGGCGGTGATGTGGCTATTGGGCTTGTGTTTTCCTGTCTTGGGATTGCCGCCGAAGTCGGGATGGCTTTCGTGACCGAACCAGTCGAAGGTGCCGCCCATGTCGAGTTCTTTCTCAGTTTTCATATCGAACAGGGTCAGGTCGACGGTGGAACCGCGTGTGTGGCCGCTCTTTTCCATGATGTACTCTTGCTTAAAAAGTACGCTCTTGTCCAAGTCAGGATAGAAATAGGGCTTCATCAACGTATCGTTGATATCAGCGGCCCAGCGCACGAAGTGGTCAACAGCGCATTGCGGACGGTAGGCATCGTAAATCTTCAGTCGGTAACCTTGTTTCTTCAAGTCGTCACTCACGGCACGAAGACTGTCAGCAGCCCGACGGGTGAGCAGTGCGACAGGCTCCAAATAGCCATCCACACGTGTCCCGACAAAATTGTAAGTGCTGTAATACCGAATCTCTAAAATGGCATCAGGGACAGCCTCAGCCAGATTCACGAATTGTGAGGCATCGTCGGTGGATATTGTCACCCCCGTCAGTCGTTTGAACTCGGCTTGAGCCTTGCTAAGATCGGCGAGAAATTCAGGGCTGGTGTGCAAGCGGCTCACGCCGATGGCACCACAAAGGCGGCTGGCATCCACATCGCTCTGCCAGTGGGCACCTGCAATGACACGGCTTTCGCCATACATGAAGCCACGCGACATGATGGTGTCGGCATTGGCCGGATTGATTTCGGAGAGCAGCAAAGCGGCGGCATAGCCACGCTGGCTGTGGCCCGAAGGATAGGAGCCTTCGCCTGAAAGTTCCGCCTCTTCATACATCGTGAGCATGTGCTCATGGAAACGCTCAAACGGGCGCTTGCGATGGTAGAAAGCCTTCGGCTTGACACGCGTCTGGTCGACGGTGGAAAGGCTGTTTATCATAAACTTGTAAATCTCAGGAGTGCCCTCTTTGGAGATTTCGAGGCCGAAAGGTACACTGAAAACAACGAAGAGCGAGTCGTAGTTCCAAACGGCATCACGAAACACGAGAGCGGCGCGTTCCGGGTCGTTGCGTTGCGTTTTGCCCCACATGTAGCGCATGATGTCATTGGCAAAGTCCGTCCCGATGGTGTCGGGCGGAGGTGGCAGGCACTTGATGAGGTTGGGCATTTCTTCACTGCTAAAATACAGCGTAACACCTTCATTTTGGCCTTTGACTTGAAGGCTGCCGCAAAACAGGATGGCGGCAAGCATCGCTAAGAATAAACGTTTCATATTTTGAAGTTTTATGTGATAATCCTATAGTTGCTTCAACTGTTCCACATAATCGTCAATCCTGTGCAATTCCTGAGGAATGTTGATTTTTTGCGGGCAGTGCTCCACGCATTGGTTGCAGCCGATGCAGTGACTGGCTTGCCGCAATGACGGCACATGCCTGTCGTAGCCAATGAGGAAACGTTTCCTAGCCTCTTGATACTCACGCGCTTCGGTATTGCCGGCAGGGATCTTGCCTTCGGTGACGCACTTGTTGTAGAAGTCGAAGATGACGGGGATGTTCAGTCCGTAAGGGCAGGGCATACAGTAGTTGCAAGTGGTGCAGGGCACGAGGGGCAACTCGACGATTTCCTCGGCAATCTTCATCAGGAAGGCGTTTTCTTCCTCGCTGATGGGGCGCAGGGGTGAGTAGGTCGCCACATTTTGCACCAAATGCTCCATGTAAGTCATGCCACTGAGCACGGTGAGTATGCCTTCGGGCGTGCCAGCAAAGCGGAAGGCCCAACGCGCCACGGGTGTTTCAGGCTCGCGCTCTTTCAGTTGCTTGACGATATGGTCGGGCAACGAGGCCAAACGCCCGCCGAGCAAAGGCTCCATGATGACAGCAGGGATGCCGCGCCGGTGCAATTCTTCGTATAGATAATGTGCATCGGTGTTGCGCGTGTTGAGTTCGTCCGCATATTTCCAGTCAAGGTAGTTCAACTCGATTTGAACGAAATCCCAATGGTAGCGGCCTTCGTCATGCCATTTCAGCAACATGTCATAGATGTCCACATCGCCGTGATAGGAAAAACCAAGATTGCGGATGCGCCCCGCGTTTTTCTGCTCAACAAGCCAGTCCAAGATGCCGTTGTCGACAAAACGGGCGTTGAATAGTTCGTGGCTGTTCAAATCGTTGGTGTCGCCGCCGATGCTGTGTAAAAGCAAATAGTCGATGTAGTCGGTCTGCAACTCCTTGAGTGAGTTTTCGAACATGGCTTTCGAAGCCTCGGTGCTCCAAGTCGAGGGGCTGAAGTTGGAGAGTTTCGTAGCGATGTAATACGAGTTGCGCGGATGTCGTGCCAAGGCGATGCCCGTGGCGTGTTCCGACATGCCTTTGCAATACACCGGCGAGGTGTCGAAATAGTTCACTCCGTATTCAAGGGCATAGTCAATCTCTTGGTTGACAAGTTCTTGGTCGATGGGGGAGTTGGGATGTTCGCGCAGGGTGCCGCCTTCCTCGACGGGCAGGCGCATCATGCCGTAGCCCAAAATGGAGACCTTGTCGCCCGTGTTGGGATTGATGCGGTAGGTCATTTCGCCCTGACCGTCAATGATGTTGCCCACGATGGGGGCTTCTTTTTCGTCATTTTTGCAGGCGGAAAGCACCACCGAAGTGGCCACAGCCGCACCGCCGATATGTTTTAGGAATTCTCTTCTATCCATTGTTTAATTGTTTGTTGTTGGTTTGTTTATTGATTTGCCATTTCGGGTCTTCAAATCCCCCTAACCCCCTTTGCAAAGGGGGAAACGCAAAGCACTGAAAACTTGCGTCTGGTAGGCTCCCCCTTTCAAAAGGGGGCAGGGGGGATTAAAAACGCCTTATCCATTTCGGTGCATTTCATTCCCTTCCACATAAATCGCGCTGAACGGTCGGGCAGGGCAGAGGTATTCGCAGGCACCACAACCGATGCACTTGTTTTCGTCCACGGCAGGCACTTTCACCGTGCCGTTCGGGCCTTCATAATCAACCATTTGAATGGCACCCGTTGGGCAATGGCGGGCGCAGTTTCCGCAACTTACGCCGTCAGTCAGTACCACGCAGTTATCCTTAATCCACACAGCGTGACCAGCATGGATGGTGGTCTTTTCCTCTCTCGTGATGGGCTTGATGGCTCCTGTTGGACAAACCTCGCTGCACCGCGTACATTCGGGACGGCAATAGCCACGCTCAAACGACATAACGGGTTGCATGAAGTGCATCAAGTCAGTAGTGGGGCGCAAAACATTGTTTGGGCAACTGGAAACACAGAGTTGGCAAGCCGTGCAATGCTTTTGCATGTGTCTTGCCGAAACCGAACCCGGAGGCGTGATGGGTGTTTGGCGTTTCGGGGCTTTCTTGTCCTCGATGACCGCCAAACCGCCATCCACTTTCATTTGGGTTTGGGCCATGGCCGCTGTCGTGCCTGCTACGGCTGCGCCAACAAGGAAAGCGCGGCGTTCCGTATCAACGGGTTTGGTTTGGCCTTTTTTGGTGGTGTAATGCAGTGCGTTAAACTTGCACTTGTCGAGGCAATCTCCGCAAACCACGCAACGCGAATAATCCACCGTACCATTCTTGAAATCAATGGCTTGCGCCTTGCAGTTCTTTTCACACATGCCGCAATTTTTGCACTTGTCCTTGTCGAAACGGACGCGGAATCCAAACCCTGGGATACGCGAGATGGAACCGAGGGTGGTACCGACAGGACAAATGGTGTTGCAGTAAAGGCGGCCTTTGCGCCATGCGAGGAAAGCCAATATTAATAAGGTGAGAATGGCCACCACGAATGTCGTCACGCTGCGGGTCCAGATTTGGACTTCGGTGAAGTTGTAACGGTCGTTGGCGGCATCCATGCCGGCAAGCCAATTGTTCAGCATATCGTACAGCGGCTTGAACAGGCTGTTGACGATACGGCTATAGGCACTGTATGGCTCAAACAAGGTCGTAACTGGTGCGAAACCAATGATTATCGCAAGTGCGAACACGCCGAGGAAACCATAACGCAGCACCTTGTTTTCTTTCGCGTAGGCGAAACGGTTTTTCTTGGCTTTGCCGCCAAGCCACGAGAAGATGTCCTGCATGATGCCCAAAGGACAAATCACGCTGCAATAGAGTCTTCCGAAGAGGAGTGCCAATACAACGAAAAAGCATACTACGGCTCCGTTGAAGGCCAGGAAGGCTGGCAGGAACTGGATTTTGGCCACCCAACCGGCCCAGAGATGCACTCGGAAACCAATGCCGAGCAAGAGCAAGGTCACTAAAGTCATTGTGACCACTTGGAGTAAAATTCTGATTTTTCTTAGCATATTATGTTGATTTTGAGTTAGTTTTCTTGTTGATTCGGGGGCTTCGACAGGCTCAGACACCCTTGACTTCTGTATAAGTTAAGGTCCCTGAGTTTGTCGAAGGGCCGACACGTTTGACAATAAGTATACTCGCTTCGTAAAGCAAATAAATCGGCAAAGTGACCAAACTGAGGGTCACGGCGTCGCCGGTTGGAGTGATGACGGCTGCCACGATGGCAATGGCCACAATGGCGTGCCGACGGTATTTCTTGAGCGTTTCGGCCTGCAAAAGCCCAGCCTTGGCCAACAGGTAGTTGACGATAGGAATCTCGAAAAGAATACCCATCAAGAGGCTGAGCATCAGTAGGGTGGAGATGTAGGACGAGAGCGAGATCTGGTTCTTCACCTCCTCATACACCTGATAATTGTTGAGGAAACGGAACGAAAACGGGAAAATGACGAAGTAGTTCATCAGTACGCCGAGGACAAACAGGAAAGTGCCCCATATTAATATAGGTGCGGCATGGCGTTTCTCCTTGTCGTAAAGTGCGGGCGCGACGAAGCCGTACAATTGCACGATGAGGTAAGGCGAAACCACCACAAGTCCCGCCCAAAGCGCCACTTTGATGTGCGTCATGAACTGCGCCGCCAACTCCGTGTTGATGAACGATGCCTGAAAACTGCTCGGACAAAGCGATTGCCAACCTGTTTTGGCACAAAGCCAAGCCATCAGCCGATACGAGATGAAATCGTCTCGCGACGGGGCAAACAGCAGGTCGAACAGCACCGCCTTGAAGCAGAAAGCCGCCATCGCCCCGATGGCCCAAGCAATCAGGCAGCGGAACAGCACTTTCCGAAGCACATCCAAATGGTCCCAGAAACTGCTGACCTCCCGCTCGCTCATTCTTTCTTTTCCTTCTTTTCGTCGAGGTCGTCAACGCCGTTCACGCCGTCTTTGAAACTTTTCACGCCCTTGCCGAGGCCTTTCATCAACTCCGGGATTTTACGGCCACCGAAAAGCAGCAGTACAAGAATCAGGATGATGATGATTTCAGTTGTTCCAATAGTCAATAAATGCATAATGTTGAGGTTTAGATGATTTTCAACTGCAAAATTAGGAAAAAGATGCTTTTTGTCAAAAGTTTCTCCTAAGATTCAAAACTTTTGCATTTTTTCCACAAATAATTGTTTGGGAAAAAGAAAAAGTCGTACTTTTGCAGCCTCAAAATTAAACCATTAGTATTAACCATTTAAAAGAAGGAAGTGTTTTAAAATGATTATTGTTCCTGTAAAAGAAGGCGAAAGCATCGACAGAGCTTTGAAGCGCTACAAGAGAAAGTATGAAAAGACCGGCGTTGTGAAAGAATTGCGCGCCCGCCAACAGTTCACCAAGCCCTCAGTCATCAAGCGTGCACAGCTGATGAAGGCTATTTATGTGCAGAAACTCCGTCAGGCTGAAGAGAATATGTAATTCGCCCGCTTAGGAAAATAATTTTTTTAGGCAAACTTCGCCGTGAATTGGTAATTTATTACTAATTTTACGGCGAAGTTTTTTGTTATGCTCACTGAACAGTTCATATCGTTCATCAAAGCAGAGAAACGATTCTCGACTTTAACGGTTGAAGCCTACAGCCGTGATATGAGTCAATTTGCTGACTACATGCGGAATACATACGCAATCGGCGACCTTACCAAAGTGGAAACGACGATGGTGAAGTCATACATCGTCAAATTAAAAAAGGATGGACTGGCCAACCGCAGCATCAACAGGAAAATCTCCACATTGCGCACCTTTTATAAATATTGCCTTCGCGAAAACCTGATGGAAAAATCGCCCATGATGGGTGTAAAGGCGTTGAAGGTGCCCCAAAACCTCGTCAAGTTCGTTACGGAGAGTGATATTAATAAGGTGTCGTTCGGCGAGGTCGAGGATTTCCCAACTTGTCGCGACCGCCTACTTTTTGAATTGCTTTATCAGACGGGAATGCGTCAGGCCGAGTTGCGCGGACTGAAGGATACCGATGTCGACAAGATCGGATTGTTGCTGAAAGTTCACGGCAAGCGCAATAAAGACCGTTTTGTTCCGTTGTCAATAGAGATGGTAAACATGATTGTCCAATATCAGGCTTTGCGCAACGCGACCTTCCCGACGAGGGCCGACAACCTTCTGTTGAACGACAAGGGGGAGGCCATGACGCCTTATTTCGTGTACGCAAAGGTGCATCACATATTGGAAGGCGTGACCACGCTGAAGCAGAAAAGCCCTCATGTGTTGCGCCACACTTGCGCGACAGTGCTGTTGGAAAATGGTGCCAACTTGAGAGCCATTCAGGAATTACTTGGACACTCGAGTTTATCATCCACCCAAATTTACGCCCACAATACGATAGAACAACTAAAGAAAATCCATAAACAAGCACATCCTAAAGGATGACAAAAGAAAGGAGTTATTATGAAAGTCATGATCAATTCAGTTCACTTCAAGGCTGACCAAAAACTTGAAGACTTCATCACGCAGAAAGTGGAAAAACTCTGCAGCAAGTACAGCGAGGTTATCAACGCCGAAGTGTCGTTGAAACTCGACAACACCGACACCCCCGAGAACAAGATTGCCGACATCCGCCTTGTTTTGCGCGGCGACGACCTTTACGCCAGCAAGCAAAGCAAGACTTTCGAGGAGTCCATCGACACTTCGATCGATGCCCTGAAAAAGCAATTGGAAAAATACAAGGGCAAGAGCGCCAAGTGAGGTACTTGCCACCTCGTGACTTGATTGACGGAGCCAGCCGAAAAACAACGGTTGGCTCCGCTTTTTTGGCGTTTTTGCGGCAAAAACCATGCGGAATGGCGAATGGAATCACAAATTTCAATCCATATAAATTATTGAATTTCAATTGTATGTGATTTTAGAGGAATTTTTTTTCAAAAAAATGAGAGAAAAGGCATTGTCAATTCAAGAAAAGTATCTATTTTTGCACACCTTTTCAGCGAAGAAAAGGCGGCAAAAAGAGCCGAAATCGTTCTTTCACATCATGCCGGTATAACTCAGTTGGTAGAGTAGCTGATTTGTAATCAGCCTGTCGGCGGTTCGAGTCCGTCTACCGGCTCAGTTATTTGAAAAACACGGGGGAGTCGCATAGTG
>Ga0310786_10009756_pt1 | contig 12144 bp, 7 predicted proteins | sample AusTroGonzalo_MG_FD_203881 | JGI IMG/M metagenome (GOLD analysis project Ga0310786, IMG submission 203881) | Bovine rumen microbial communities from tropical cattle in Woodstock, Queensland, Australia - Gonzalo_03 (v2) (version 2) | ecosystem: Host-associated > Mammals > Digestive system >...
TATCACCGAAACGCAGGTGAGAGCAGGTGAAACCTCCCGACTTCTTAGAGTCGTAAGAGAAGTAAGCCTGGCAGTACTTGTCGGTGTTGTCACCAATAATCTTAACTGAGTTCTTGTTAGCACCAACAGTACCGTCAGCACCCAGGCCGAAGAACTTAGCCTGGAACATTCCAGCACCACCGAGAGCAATCTCGGGAACCTCAGGCAGAGAGGTGAAGGTCACGTCGTCAACGATACCAATGGTGAAGTGGTTCTTGGGCTCGGGCATAGCGAGGTTGTTGAACACGCTGATGATCTGAGCGGGAGTGGTGTCGTGAGAGCCAAGACCGTAGCGGCCACCAACGATCAGAGGACGATCCTCAACATCGTAGTAAGCATCCTTCACGTCGAGGTACAGAGGCTCGCCGTTAGCACCGGGCTCCTTCGTGCGATCGAGGACGGCAATCTTCTTCACGCTCTTGGGAACACTTGCCAACAGGTGCTTGACAGAGAACGGACGATAGAGGTGAACAGAAATCATGCCAACCTTCTGGCCCTGAGCGTTCAGGTAGTCGATAGCCTCGCGGGCAGCGTCGGTAGCAGAACCCATGAGGATGATCATGCGGTCGGCATCCTCAGCACCATAGTAAGAGAAGAGGTGGTACTCACGACCGGTGATCTTAGAGATCTCGCCGAGGTACTTCTCAACCACTTCGGGAACTGAATCGTAGTAGGGATTACAAGCCTCACGGTGTGTGAAGAAGGTTTCGGGGTTCTCAGCAGTACCACGGGTAATAGGACGCTCAGGCGACATAGCACGATCGCGGAAACGCTTGATGTACTCTTCCTTCACGAGGGGACGGATGTCCTCCTGATCCATGAGCTCAATCTTGTGGTACTCGTGAGAGGTGCGGAAACCGTCGAAAAAGTTAACGAAGGGAACGCAGGTCTCCAGAGTAGCCAGGTGAGCAACGGCGGTGAGGTCCATCACCTCCTGCACGCCACCTTCGCAAAGCATAGCGAAACCAGTCTGGCGGCAAGCCATCACGTCCTGGTGGTCACCGAAGATACACAGAGAGTGAGAAGCCAATGTACGAGCCGAAACGTCGAAAACGGTAGGAATCAACTCACCGGCAATCTTGTACATGTTGGGGATCATCAGGAGCAGACCCTGCGAAGCAGTGAACGTCGTGGTGAGGGCACCAGCCTGCAGCGAACCGTGAACGGCACCGGCAGCACCAGCCTCTGACTGCATTTCCTGAACTGAGACAGTCTGACCCCAGAGGTTCTTACGACCACGGGCAGCCCACTCGTCAACGTGCTCCGCCATGGGCGAAGACGGGGTGATGGGGTAGATAGCAGCTACCTCCGAGAACATATAGCTCACGTGAGCCGCAGCCTCGTTACCATCACAGGTGATAAATTTCTTTTCTTTAGCCATTTTGTTTAGATAAATGTATAAAATGAATTATATGTTCCTGTTGTTTCTAATACCTAAAAATGATGATTTGTTTATAAACGCGTGCAAAGGTACAAAGAAAATCTCAAAATGCAAAGCAGACTTCGCAAAATTATGCTAAAACGTTTACGTTTTTAGTCTTATGTTAAATAAGTGAATAATTATTTGGGATTTATCACAATTATCATTAACTTTGCCTCCCGCAATTAGTACTTAACCATAAAACCCGAATAATGAAACGATTCTCATTTATCATTCTTTGCTTACTTTGTGCCGCTGTGGCTATGGCCGGTGGCCATTGGGTAGGCACGTGGGGTACGGCCCCGCAACTCGTGGAAAGACACAATAATCCACCGTCGCCGGGACTGGCCAACAACTCGCTGCGGCAGATCGTACAAGTGTCGATAGGTGGTAAGAAGGTGCGCCTGAAGCTGACCAACGAGTTCAGCAAGGAGGCTACCGAGATCAAGTCCGTCGAACTGGCTATTGCCAAGACGGCCGGCAGCAGCAGCGAGATAGACGAGTCGTCGGTCGTTAGCCTGACTTTCGACGGGAAGGCTTCGGTGACGATGCCTGCTGGCGGCACCGTGGTGTCTGACCCTGTCAGCTTCCGCATCGGCAACCGCGAGAATGTGGCCATCACCATCCATTATGGGGCTGCCTCGTCAAGCGTTAGCGGCCATCCCGGCTCTCGCACGACGTCGTTTCTGAAGGAGGGAAACACCAGCGATTTCAGCGATGCCGTGAGGACGGACCATTGGTATACGATTCAGACACTGGAGGTTGAGGCTTCGAAGAAGGCTGGGGCAGTGGCTATCCTCGGCAACTCCATCACCGACGGGCGCGGTTCGACGACGAACATGCAGAACCGTTGGGCCGACGTGCTCTCGCATCGATTGCTGGCCAATAAAGCCACCCGTCAGGTGGGTGTGCTCAACATGGGCATTGGTGGTAACTGTGTTCTTGGCGGAGGCTTAGGCCCAGCTGCCGTGAACCGCTACGAGCGCGACCTCTTCGGACAGGAAGGTGTGAAGTGGATTATCCTCTTCGAGGCTGTCAACGACCTGGGCTACTCGCGTGACGGCGTGCAGACCGCTCAGCGCATCATCGATGTCTACAAGAAGATTATCCGCGAGGCCCACCAGAAGGGAATCCGGGTCTTTGGCGCCACCATCACACCCTTCAAGGGCAACAATTACTACAATGAGAATCATGAGAACGGCCGTAGTACGCTGAACAACTGGATACGTACTACTAAGATGCTCGACGGTGTCATAGACTTCGATCAGGCCGTGCGCAATCCACAGGATAAGGAGGCCATGCAGCAGGAGTTCCTCTTCGAGAACGACTGGCTACACCTGAATGCTGCAGGCTATGAGACCATGGGAGGCTGTATCGACCTGAACCTCTTTACAAAGAAGGGACCGTTGGCAGTAGACGATGAGGAGTAGGCGAAGAGCCTACTCCTTATTGTTTGGTTGTAAAAATCAATAGAGGAATCCGAGGAGCCACAAGGGAATTTGGTTGTCCTTGCCAATCTCTGTGTTGTAACGGGCGTAGATGGTGTCGGGAGTGTACCTGATCTTGCTGTGTGCATCGGCATCGCAGATGCGGAACTTCAGGTGACCGTCAACGGTATAGAACTGGTCGCGTCCCGTCTGGTTTACCTTGTGGTCCTTCCACAGGGAGTTAACGAAGAAGGTCTCCATTGCCGTCTGCTTCTCCACATGGATGGGGTAGATGGCATAGAGGAGGTTTGAGTTGTGGAGCATCACCTTCGACGGCTTCTTGGGGAATTCTTCACCGACGGGGTAGATCATGTTGAGCAGACGGGCATCAGTGAGGTACTTGATGTAGTTCATAACCGTTGCGCGGCTGGTCTCAATGTCCTGAGCAAGCTTGCTGACGTTGGGCGCCTTGGGACCTTCCTCTGCCAGCTTGTAGAACAGTTTTTTGATCTTTGGCAGGTACTTCAGCTCTATCTGCTTGATGAGCAGGATGTCCACCTCGGTCATCATGTTCATCGTCTTCAGCAGGTTCTCGCTGTAGTTGCGATGCTCCTGGAAGAAAGGATAGAAGCCATGATGGATGTAGTCCTGGAAGTAGCGGCGCGGCGATACTGAGGGCAGAATCTGCTTGATAATCCGTTCGTGGTCGTGCAGAATCTCGTCTAATGTGTATGCCCTGAAGTTGTTGTTTGTGAGCAGGTTGAGGAACTCTCGGAAGGAGAATCCACGGAGGTTGTACGACTTCACAATGCCGTTCAGCTCGGGGTTCTCGTCCTTCAGGCGCATCACGCTTGAACCCGTAAACACAATCTTCAGGCCGGGGTAGAGGTCGTAGCACTTCCGCAGCTCCTGCGACCAGTTGTCCTGCTTGAACACCTGATCGATGAGTAGCACACGTCCGCCGCGATGGTAGAACTCACCGGCGAAGTCGGCAATACCGCGTCCCTGGAAATAGAAGTTGTTCATGTTGATGTAGAGACACTGCTTGTCACCTATCTCAAACTTCTCCTTGGCATACTGTAATAGGAAGGTGGTCTTTCCGACACCGCGTGTTCCCTTGATGCCAATCATGCGGTCGCTCCAGTCAATCTCATCCATAAGGGTGCGACGAACTGGTGCATTCACATGCTCCACCAAGTACCGATGTGTCCTGAAGAAAGCTTCCATTCTCAGTAATTTGTTCTTTAACGTCTGCAAAGGTACGAAGAAATCCCCGAAATTGCAAAGCCGAGATAGCAAAATCTCGCTATCTCGGCTTATTTTTCTTTAATCTAAATAAGGCTTAGCTGAAAGCAACGGTCAGACCGGCCATCACGATGCTGACCATCGACATCAGTTTGATGAGAATGTTCAGCGATGGGCCGCTGGTATCCTTGAAGGGGTCACCGACGGTATCGCCGACGATACAGGCCTTGTGGGCAAAGGAACCCTTGCCGCCGAAGGCACCCTCCTCAATGTTCTTCTTGGCGTTGTCCCAGGCACCACCGGCATTGGCCATGAATACTGCCAGCGTGAAGCCACCGGCCAGTCCTCCGACGAGCAGTCCCAGTACACCGGCCACGCCCAGGATGATACCAACGACAATGGGGATGATGATAGCCAGGACAGAGGGGATGACCATTTCGTGCTGGGCAGCACGGGTAGAGATCTCCACACAACGGCCGTAGTCGGGCGTACCCGTACCTTCGAGGATACCGGCAATCTCACGGAACTGACGGCGCACCTCCTGCACCATCTTCTCGGCAGCGCGGCCCACAGCCTCCATCGTCATACCACAGAACAGGAAAGCGGCCATAGCACCAATGAAGGCACCGACGAGCACCTTCGGGTTCATCAGGTTCACCTGGTAGTAGTTCATGAAGTCGGGGATGGTGGCGTCGGTAGCGCTGATGACATCACCGGCAACGTTCGTCAGAGTCTCACCGGCACGTGTCATCGCAATCTTAATCTCCTCGATGTAAGAGGCGAGCAGTGCGAGAGCCGTCAAGGCAGCAGAGCCGATAGCGAAGCCCTTACCCGTAGCGGCAGTGGTGTTGCCGAGGGCGTCGAGGGCGTCCGTACGGTGACGTACCTCCTCGCCCAGTTGCGACATCTCGGCGTTACCGCCGGCGTTGTCGGCAATAGGACCGTATGCGTCGGTAGCCAGTGTGATGCCCAGCGTAGAGAGCATACCTACGGCAGCAATGCCGATGCCATAGAGACCATGGGCAAGGCTGCTGCTCGACATGGAGAGGTCGAAGCCGTTGGCACACAGGTAGCTAAGCATGATGGCCACACCGATTGTGATGACAGGGATGCAGGTAGAGATCATACCCGTACCGATACCCTTGATAATCACGGTGGCGGCACCCGTCTGTCCTGCCTCAGAAATCTTCTGAGTCGGCTTATACGAATGAGAGGTATAGTACTCCGTAGCCTGACCGATGATGACACCGGCAGCCAGACCGCTGATGACGGAGAACGAGAGACCCAGCCAGTTCTCGACACCCAGGAAGTAGAGGATGCCGAAGGTGGCGATGGCGATGAGGACAGCGCTAACGTTAGTGCCCAGCGACAGCGAACGCAGCAGGTCCTTCATCGTGGCGCCTTCCTTCGTGCGGACGAGGAAGATACCCAGCAGCGAGAGGAACACGCCCACGGCGGCAATCAGCATCGGGGCGATGACGGCCTTCAGTTGAACGTCAATGCCTGCCACACCAAAAGCGGCAGCGCCAAGGGCAGCGGTAGAGAGCACACTTCCGCAGTAGCTCTCGTACAGGTCGGCACCCATACCGGCCACGTCACCCACGTTGTCGCCCACATTGTCGGCAATGGTGGCGGGGTTGCGCGGGTCGTCCTCGGGGATGTCGGCCTCGACCTTACCCACGATGTCGGCACCCACGTCGGCAGCCTTTGTGTAGATACCGCCGCCGACACGTGCAAACAGGGCCTGTGTCGAGGCACCCATGCCGAAGGTCAGCATGGTGGTGGTGATAGAGATGAGGCCGTCAGCGTCGAACTGGTTCAGCACGACAAACCAGATGGCGATGTCGAGCAGTCCTAAGCCCACCACCGTCAGGCCCATCACGGCACCCGAGCGGAAGGCTATCTTCAAGCCAGCGTCGAGGCTCTCACGGGCAGCGTTAGCCGTGCGGGCCGAGGCGTAGGTGGCGGTCTTCATGCCGAAGAAACCTGCCAGGCCGGAGAAGAAACCGCCCGTCAGGAAGGCAAACGGTACCCAGGGGTTCTGAACGTTCAGGCCATAGGCCATGAAGGCAAACAGGGCGCAGAGAACGACAAACACAATGGCGACGACCTTGTACTGCTGTTTCAGGTACGCCATCGCTCCACGACGTACGTAGAGCGCAATCTCTTTCATTCGCGGCGTTCCTTCGTCAGCCTTCATCATCTGACGGAAGAAATAATACGCCATGCTCAGTGCCACAATAGAAGCTACGGGCACGAGCCAAAATACAGGAGGAATAATCATGATATATAAAGTTTTTGGTTTTTGGTTTCGTGTGCAAAGTTACGCATTTATTTTGGATTTCAGAAAAAAAATACGTAATTTTGCACCATGACATTGCATATTTTCAATCCAGAACACGATATTGCCCTGGCTTCCGGCCTGGCAAACTTCACCGCGCCCCATGCCGGTCGTCTGTTGCGCCACGACCTTGGCTACCTGCCTGCACTATGGGCAGAGCCTGGTGACATGGTTCTTGTCGACGATCCAGAGTACGCCATGCAGGCTCTCCGAAAACTTTCCGCACGACTGTTTCGTGCCGGCCTCAAACGGATCTCTGTCGACGACAGCATCACGTTTCATCCGATACGACAGGACCTCCCGTCCTCTGTAGCTATCAGCCGCGTGCAACCATGGGGCTGGAACAGCGCTCTTCGTGCGCTGTTGCTCAGGCGTGGGGTGAACAGCCGGCTATTGCCTGCGGACGAACAGTTGGAGCAAGTCCGTAACCTGTCTCACCGCCGGACTTCTGCCCAGCTACTCCCTCTGTTGCGGGAGCAGGGCACAGTAGGGGAGAGTGTGGAGTGTACGAGCGTCGAACAGGTGGAGGAGGCTGTGCGCCGTTTCAGTAAAGTCATCCTGAAAGCCCCCTGGTCGTCCAGCGGACGAGGTTTAAGGTTTGTCGACGACCAGCAGTTTACCGTCGGCAGCCAGCATGTTGCAGGTTGGTTGCGAAATATCCTTGCCACCCAGGGCAGTGTGATGGCCGAGCCTTATTATAATAAGGTGAAAGACTTCGGAATGGAGTTCCATTCCGATGGGAAGGGAACAGTATGCTATCTGGGCCTCTCGCTGTTCCAGACGCAGAACGGTGCCTATATAGGTAATGTGCTGGCAACGGAAACAGCGAAGGAGACACTGCTGAGCCAGTATGTCTCTCCCTCGCTGCTACAGACGGTCCGACAGCTTATCTGCCGTGAACTAGGAACGCTATTTTGTGGGAAATACCAAGGGCCATTCGGTGTCGACATGATGATTACATCGGCAACGAATGGTTTTATGTTGCATCCCTGCGTGGAAATTAACCTGCGGCGTACGATGGGGCACACCGCCTTGACACTCTCGCCTTCCGATGCAGACCTTTGGCGTGTGATGCGTATCGATTTCAACGAGAACGCCTACACCATGCGCATTCTGCGCCGATAGACAACCGCTTCTGCCTATTCGTTGCGGACGTCAGTTGATGGAATAGACGACGATGACCGCAATGAACAGTATGACAGCCAACACAATCAGTGACCAGTACAGCCAGTTCAGGAATGTCTTGCGCCTTTGAATGGATAGCAGGCTCTTGTGCTTCCAGCGACTGGCACCGTCTTGTTTGTGATGGTGTTTGTGATGATGATGTTCAGTTCCAGACATGATGACTTAGTATTTTTTTTATGAGTTTTACTTCTGAGTTAAGACCACTGGGAACGGGGTCCCACTGGTTGTAGGTCGTTTTCTTATAGTTGATGTCAACGACGTTGATCTCTTCCATCTTACGCCATTTCACACCCCTACGGTCGAGGTCGGCAATGCGGTTGGCCGGCAGGTTGGTCACTTCGATGCGCACCTCGTTGTCGCCGGCCTTCAGCACGTCCTTGAAGTCGAGTACGAAGGGCACGCTCCAAGCACAGCCAATGAACTGTCCGTTGATGTAGACGCGGGCCGACTCACGGACGTCGCCGAGGTCTATCTGCCACCCTGCGGCATCCTTCACGTCCTTCTTCGTAAGCTTCATGTGCGTGGTATAGACGCCCGTTCCCATCGTCACCTTCACGGAGTCGTCGTCGAGCATCTCCCATGTCTGGAGCTTGTCCAGCAGGAAGGTCTTTCCCACTTTCGGAGCCTCCTCGATGAACGACAGCGTCCAAGGACCTGAAATGGCGACAGTGTCGCCTAAATGAGAACTGACAAATGATAGATGAGAGATGTCGCAATTTTCATTTATTATTTCTCCTTTATCATTTAGAGGCGCAGTCTCGTCAAAGGTCTCGAGAATCATCGACTCACCGCTATGCAAGCAGATATGCAAACCGTCATTGTCGAAGACGGCGGGCGTGATGTCGCCGTTCAGCGGATTAAACCATACGGCATCCTTGAACGTTACCGCCAACGGCTCTATCGTCTCGATGTCGTTAGGCGTCAGGTTGGCAATGAAGTAGTGGTAGCCCTTGTCGTTCTTGCGGCGTATGGCCTTCAGTCCGCACTCCGTCTTCATCGTCTCGGGCTTGGCGGCTGTCTGCAGCGTTGCAGCGTCAATATTATAGAATATGTGTGCGCCCTGCATCTTCAGTTGTTCGACGTGTGTCTTTACCGTTTCCGGCATTTTTCCTGAGCCGGGGATAATCAGTCCCTTGTAGCGGGTGCCGGCCTTGGTCTCCAGCATACCGTTCTTATACGTGACGCCCATCAGCAGCCGCTCCGAGATGTAATCGCAGTCGTAGCCGGCGCGGTCGATGGCGAGAATCGTCCTGATGAATTCCGGTGCCAGCTTGCCCATGGCGTGAATGGAGAACTGCATCAGCAGCTTGTCCTGCTGCTGTTGCCACATGTCGCGAACGGGCAGCAGCACGAGGAAGTCGTTGTCGGGCTGTCCCCACTGCAGGAACGACTGGCAGCGTTCCACATACTGCATGAAGTAAGGGGCATCGCGCCAGATGGAGTTCGTCGGCGACATGTCTATCGAGGCGTAGAACTTCCAGCCAGGCCACGCGTCATCCTGCGGCGAGTAGCACGTGCCGTGGAAGAACATGTGGTTCACACCGGCACAGAACATCAGGTCGAGGTCGGGCTTCAGCTGTGACAGCGAGGTGCGGAAATGCTCCGTGAGCCACGTGAACGTCTCGCTCGACGTATAGGGCTTGCCGCAGACATGGGCTGCCGACGGGGCGTACTTGAACATCGAGTAGTCGGAGTCGTTCTTACGCGTCTTGCCCGGGTCGGTGCGCAGACCCTTGATACCGAACTCCGACAGTCCGAAGCCCTCAATCTCGGGGATGTCGACGGCGGCGTAGCAGTCGATGAGGTTGGCGGGCGAGCCGTGCGCCTGGTTTCGGGTGATGGCACCGTGCTTGTGGGCCCACGCCGTCCACTGCTCCGTGAAGTTCTCGAGCAGCAGGTCGCTGAGCGTCTCGCGGTAGTCCACGAGTTCTTTTTGCCCTATGGCTATTACGAAATGCGACAGGTCAGAGGGGTCTTTCTCTCTTTTTTCTTTCTGTTCCTCGTTGCTCCACTTCGTTATCTTGATACCGTCGAGCAACTTCCAGAGGTGCTCCTCGAGCTTATAGCCGCGCCGTTTCTCAAACTCCTCGAAAAACTTCGGCGTCCACGTGGCTTCCGACACCTCGTACGAGTCGTTGAAGAACGTGTGAGGGTAGGGGGTACCCGTACGCTCAAAGGCCTCCTCGATATGCTTCAGGTAGTTTGCCACCGCCTGACGGTCGAAGTGGTCGATGACCAGCCCCTCGCCACCGGGCGCCGCACGCTTCACCTTCATCACACCATAGCGTACGTAGACGGCGATGACGCGCAGCTCGTCCTTCTTCAGTTGTCCTTTCGGCGCTTTCCACGTCAGCTGGCCGTCTTTCACGGCCGATGTCACGTCGTAGGCTCCTGTGCGGGTGTAGGCCATCACCTTCTGCAACTTCGAGTACTTGCGGTCACGTTCCGGAACTTGCAACTCCAGACGCTCCACCTTTTTCCCTATCAGCGTGGTGTCGACGAACAGCACCTTGCAGGCACTCTCCTCCAGCGGCACCCACGGACCGCCGAAGGGCCAGCCCGTGCCTGTGGCCATGTCTATCTCGATATCCTGCAGCTCGCCTTGGCTCTGCGTGAACTGCAGCATGTCCATCCAGCGGTCGCTCAGGTAGTCGATGTTCTTGCCGGGCGTGAAGCGCTCACCAGTCTGCTGGTTGCCTTGCACACCGTAGATGGGCGTTATCTCGACGGCGCCGATGCCGTGCTCAGCATACTCGCGCATCGACCATTGCAGGTTCTTCTTGTCGACGGCAGAGCCCAGCCACCACCACCTGACGCCCGGTTTCGCCTCGCGCGTTGCCTCTGGCCAGCTCTGTGCCGAGGCTGAGCTGAACAATAATGATAATAGGAGAAAGAATAGAGCCTTCTTCATGTCAATTTCAATTATGCATTTATGCTTGAGTTAGCGAAAAACTATTAATTGCCGTCAGGCTTTACAATGTCTTTCAGCGGAGACGGCACCCACTTGAACGTGCGCCAGTCGTCGGGCTGTGCAGGGTCGAAGTCCTGCCATTCGGGGCGCAGAAACTTGGTGATGGGCAGCTGTAGCTGCTTCATGCCCATGACCACACACTTCGCTACCTCGTAGGCACCGTAGGGGTTGAAGTGGGTGTTGTCCTCCAGCTTGCGTCCGTAGAGCTCTGCCGGATAGTGAACCAATGCCCGCTTTGAGTCCTCGTAGCCTAATGTCTCGAACAGCGTCTTCGTCATTGCGTTCAGGTCGATGAGGGGCACCTTCTCACGCTCGGCTACCACTTTCATGGCGGCGGGGAACATGCCGTGGGTATTCTTGATCGTCTTCTTATCGTTGTTGAAGGCACGGCGCTGCGTCGGTGTGCAGAACACGATTTCTGCCCCTTTGGCACGCACCTTGTCGATGAATATCTTCAGCTGGTATGTGTAGTGGTACCACGCACCGTCGCCGGGCTGCTTCTCCTTCTCGTCGTTATGGCCGAACTCAGCCACAACGATGTCGCCCGCCTTCAGCGTCGAGAGAATCTTGTCCAGACGTCCGCCCGCAATGAACGTGCGGGCCGTCAGTCCGCTCTCCGCATGGTTCGAGATGGCCACCTCCGGGCCAAACCAGCGGGTGATCATCTGTCCCCACGAAGCCCAAGGCTCGTTGTTCTGGTCGACAACGGTGGAGTTTCCGCAGAGGTAGACGGTGGGCACCTCGTCGTCGCGCTCAATGTGTATCGACTGCACCTGCGGCTGGTCGCCGTTGAACTCCAGCGTCAGCTTCTCGTCCCACACCAGGTAGTCCTTCTCGCGCTCCTTGATGCGCACCCGCGTCTTGTCGTCAATCTGTGGCGAGCGTTTGTTCACCGTGAACTCGAACGTCTTGAACTGGCCTTTCTTCGTAGCCACGTTGTGGACCATCAGTCGGCGCCCCTCAGCGCGGACGGTGGTCTCGCCGACCTTCTTCTTCGCCCCAAGCACCACACGTACCTTGTAGTTTCCGTCGGGCACGCGGACAGAGAAGTAGAAAGGAGCCGCAGGCGTCTGCTTGCTGGGGGCTGCCACAATATCGTAGCCCGCGCCGTTGGCGCTCGTATAGACGGGCTGTGGCTTCGTCATGTCGAAGTCCATCGTCTGTCCCATCGCCATCGCTGGAAATAGGGCCAGCATCATCAATATTTTCTTCATTGTTTTAGTTTGTTCTTGCACGTTTTCAGACCGCAAATTTACGAAGAAAAAATCTAATGGCAAAGAAAACTGCCAAATAATCAAGCATCTTGTCCAATAAACAAAGCCCCCAAATAAGCTTACCTTTACGACTGAAAAGCTTACCTTTAGCCGTCTAAAGCTTACCTTTAGAATCCTAAAGCTTACCTTTTCGGAGCTAAAGGTCACCTTTAGAAACGTCCCACGCCGTGGGACGAAGGTGTGACTTCAAGTGTGACTTCAGGTGTGGGTTACTCGCGCGTATATATGTATAGTGAAACAAA
>Ga0310786_10009757_pt1 | contig 12143 bp, 7 predicted proteins | sample AusTroGonzalo_MG_FD_203881 | JGI IMG/M metagenome (GOLD analysis project Ga0310786, IMG submission 203881) | Bovine rumen microbial communities from tropical cattle in Woodstock, Queensland, Australia - Gonzalo_03 (v2) (version 2) | ecosystem: Host-associated > Mammals > Digestive system >...
CCGGCGCTCGGGAGCATACCGGTGATGGCGTAACCGTTGTCCTGGGTGTCGAAGCCCATGCCGATGACCTTGCCCAGGCCGCCGGGATAGTTCGAGTAATCCATAGCGCACTCGTAATAGTTGCCCTTACCGGCATAGGTGAAGGTAGGAGAAGCTTCGTCGGCGGTCCAGGGACCCCAGAGGGTGGGATCGGTACCCGTCCACTTGTAGTACTTGGAGCTGAGGGCGCACCATTCACCGCTGGCGGTCATCTTGCCTTCCAGCATGTAGTCGATGGCAGGCTGGTTCCACTTGTGTTTGCAGCCGTTGGTCTTGTCGTTGTCGGAGTCGAAGAAGAAGTGCAGACGCACCTTGCCTTCGGTCACACCCGTGGCCAGAACCTCGTCCGTGACTTCCAGGAGGACATACAGTTTCTCGTCATAGAAGATCTTGGCACTCTTCAGGCCCTGGTAGGTGGCGCCATCGCCACACTTGATTTCCGTCACGTAGTCGCTGGGGAGGAGGGCCCAGTCGGTCACCTCACCGTCCACAATCACGGGTTCCGGTTTGGGAACGGTAATGGTGAACACGGTCACGTCGGCAAACGTGGTACCGGCCAGGGAAGCAGCAATGGCGGCGGTGTACTTCACCTCGGGGGTAAGGGCGTCCTTATCCACGGTGAGGGAACCGGTAGCCTCGGTCTCGCCCTTGGCGATCACCAGCTCGGAGGGGTAGGTCATGCCCAGCATATTGTTGCCGGCACCGGCAGAGAGGGCAATCTTTACATCGGCGGGAACCGGCGTGTCGGCAACCACCTTGAGGGTGGCAGTCGTTTCAGACGTGGGAGTAGCCGTGAAGGAGAACTTGACCGGCGTGCCCGTCGGGTTCAGGATAGGATTCTCCTTCTCTTTCTCGCAGGAGGCCAGCGCAAAGGCTGCCACAGCGACAAACAGATACGTGATTAATCTTTTCATGGTGTTATTAGTTAAGATTTTGTGTTACTTGATATTGGCCTGGTACTGAATTTCCTGTCCCTTGACCAGATGGTCGCAGGCAATGACAGGTTTGGAGGACCGGGTGGCCTTGCATTCAATTAAAAAAGCCGTCTCCTCGCCGGGCATCAGTTTCCGGAGGTTCGTGGTGCTTCGCACACCCTCTACCTGCACAAAGGCATCCCGGTAGATAGGGGCAACACCCACATTGGCAATCTTGATATAGGCGCCCTTGCCTTCGTCCACGCGGAACTCGCGGATCTCGAAGCGGTAACCCATGGACATGGCTGCCTCGGCAATGCGCTCGACCGACTGTTTGCCGGGCTGGTCGTTGCCGATGATAAAGCTCATGTGCACCTTGGCCACCACATCCTCGAACTTGCGGCCGTGCATGCCGTCTTTATCCAGGGCGTGTTTCTGGTCGTAGCTGGTATAATAGCTGAACTCACCGCCGGCGGGGCCTTTCTTATAGCGCTCGGTGCCGAAGAACTTCCAACAGCTCCAGTTGTAGCCGTCCCAGTCTTCGCACATGAAGGAATCGTCGAAGTTGCCGAAGTGCAGGTTCATGAGGTCCTTGTTCTTATGGAAAGGCGCGTACTTGGAGTCGGAGGCGTCGATGGAGAAGAGCCAGGGCGTATCCTGGAACCATTCGTCCATCTTGGGCAGGAATTCGGCCTGGAAATCGTGGGAAGGGAAAGTGCGGCCGATGATGCAGGGGCCGTCGTAGATGTGGTATTCCGCCCAGAGGCCGAAGCCGATCTCTACGAAAGCCAGCCGTGGATCTTTGTCGTAGCGCTCGGCAAAGCGGCGGTGGAACTCCTTGTGGAAGCGCTGCAGCTCTGTGCAACGCCAGTCCGGGAACTCGGTGTCGTGGCCTTCCGACTTGCCGTTGGTGGCCTCATAACCCTCCCAATGCTTGATGTATTCCGGCACGGCGCACTTGTAACCGGGGTAGGTGTAGCGGAAACGGACCACGACCTGGTGCCCGCGCGATGCTGCCTTCGCCAGCAGGTTATCCATGGGTGTCCAGTCATAGACATCCTTTTCCTTGCATACATCGCTGTACAACATGTATGCGTACTCCAGCTGCACATAACTCTGCGTCACAGAACTGCTGGTATTCCACAGCACAATGCCCGTCATGGGCTGTACATGCGTAATGGCGGCCTGCAGGGGAACGCTGGTGCCGTAATCGGGCTCTATGGTTTCTACGATGGGATCCGTTGCAGGAGCCGGCTCCCCGGAGCAGGAAACCAGTGCAAGACAGAGCAGCAGGAAGTACTTTCTCATGGTTTTCTACTTATTGAAGTCGTCCAGGCCGGTAAAATCGTAGCGGTACAGGTAGGAAGTGGAGCCGTCGTCGTCGCCAATCCAGATGCAGCCGTGCTTGTGATCCACGCAGATGGATTCGGGGTTGCCGATTCCCTTGCAGGAATAACAGCCCAGCAGGTTGTCTCCCTCACCGGTAAGTGCAAAGAAACGGTGGGACTCAGAGTCTACTATCCACAGCCAATCGGTGAGCGGGTCGTAGCTGAGGCCGGCAATCTCCGTTATCACGGGGAACTTCTCCCGGAGGTTTTTCACCGTAATGACATTCCCGTTATTCATGTTGCACAGATAGAGGTAAGAACCTGTCTGCGCGCCGGCATAGCAGTGCGAGCTTCCGTAATAGGTTATGCCCTCCAAGCCGGAGTTGCCGAAATTCTTGGCGTGGTCAATGGTGAACAAACTCTCAACGCCCTTGAACGTATTTGACTGGAAGATTTCGCCAATCTTTTCGTAGGGGATACGGCACACACTGGCCGGTTCGCCGCCGATGATCAGGTCTCCATTATCGTAATTCAGGGAGATGGCTTCGGAGTCGATGGTGGAGCCGGTGGTCGTTTTCAGCCCGGCTTTGGCAATGAGCGTTCCGTCAATGCCGATCTTGGCAATCTCGCTGCCATCGCCCACGGCCCAGAGGAAGTCGGAGTCGCTGCTGAGGCAAAGGCCGGAAAGCTCGTTGAATTTCAGCGTATATTTGGTTTTCTTGACCATTTCCGGCATCTTCGGTGCCGGACCTTTATAATTAGCCAGGTTGGCGGTGATATCGCCCAGCTCGAGCGCCTTGCCGGCCTGCAGATTCACATGTTCTACATAAGTGTAGGACTTGGGCCACGCGCCGTCCTTTCCCAGATAGAGCGTAAAGCCGCCGTCGAGCGCAATGCCGCCGGGGAACCAGATATCGGCCTTCCCGCCCGTAAGCGCGGCCTCGCGGAACGGATAGCCGTCGGTGGCCACCTTATTGAAGCTGGTCTTCGCGGAGGAGTGCGGGTTCGTGTACTCCGTGAAGCGCAGGCCGGGGCGCTGCTTGCCGGCGATGGCCACGCGGTCGTAGTCGCCGCTCACCGAGAAAGAAATGAGGGCCGATGCATCCTCGAACCGGAAGGTCTTCCCTTCGAGGTAGGCCTGGGCGATGGGCCCATCGGCCTTCACGAAGGTGGTGCTGGCGTCCATCAGGCCGTCCTCCTCGCGTACGCAGGAGGCGGGCCATGCGGCGTAGAGATAGTCGGGGGCCGACAGATACTCGAGCCCGGTCTCAATCTTGACGGTCGCGGTTTTTCCGTCGGCCGATATATTCGATGCCTGAAGGGTGATGGTCTGCGCGGCGGGGCCGTAAGAGCCGTGCACGTAGATCTGGTCACCCGCTTCCCACTGGCCTTTCAGGGGAGAAACGGTGAAAGTATACTCGCCGGCCTTAGGCTTACCGTCGTCGATATCCTCGGTTTTACCGTTATCATCGGTAACGTTGTAAGGCTTTTTCGAGCAGGACTGGCAGCAGGAGAACAGCGTCAGGGAAGCTGCCAGGGCGAGTATGGGAAGTAGCGTTTTTTTCATAGGTCATTAAAGTGCTGCAGTGTAGCTCTGCTCGACGGTACCGTCGGCGGCTACAACATAGTATACAGGGGACATGTGAATGTCAAACAGGGAGGTGCCGTTCTCGGGGAACAGGTACTCCCAGCCGGGGACAGTGGGCTGCGGGCCGTTACCCAGCCCCACGGCAATTTTGCGGGCGTCGCTCCACGCGGGGGCCGATTGAAGGGTCTCCAGCGCTTCACGGCAGGCAGGGCAGCTGAGGTTCACAACCAGTACCAGCGTACGCGTATCGATGTGCGAACGGCCGGGGACCAGCGCCTTGGCGCCCTTTCTGTTGTACTGCATCCATTCCAGCCTCTGCAGGAAGGGTGCATATTCGCTTTCTGAGAAAATGCCGTCGGCCACCAGCCGCTCCACAACCTTGCTGTAGAGCACGTCGCTGCGGCAGGGGGAGAGGATGTCGTAGAAAGCACCGTCCATCCATTCGGCGTAAATGTAATAGGCCACGGGCTCCTCCTTCAGCTTGTCGAAGAGGGCGTCCATCGCGGCCAGGGCATCCTTTTCCGGGGCCGATGCCGCCAGGGCGGCAAATGCTCCGAACTGCTTTTCGGCGGCATCCATGTTGTCTACACTGATGCTGTGCCTGTTCCAGAATGTGGTAACATTCCCTGTCTGGCACCCCGCGAGGAGCACCAGACAAAGAATGTATAAAGAGAGTTTCCGCATTTATTTGACGGTGGTAATCTTCATCAGATGCCCCCAACCATTGGGATTATCTTCGGTCACAGCTTCGTTGGGCATATTGGTGAGTTCGGCCCAGTCGCCCTGGTAGAAACGCATGCCCGTGTAGAATACGTCGCCCATCTTGTGCTCGGCGGGAACGGCGTTATTGAACAGCTCGCGGGCCAGCAGAATCTCATATTCGTTGCCGGCGCCTTTGCCCATTACAAGACCGGAGGTAGAAGGAAGCAGCGAATCCCAGTCACCCTGGTCGTTTCTTTTGAAGAGTTCGCATGCAAAATCGCCGAAGCCTCCCTTGCCGTCACCGATTGCACCTTCTACGATGAAGTCATAGCCGTCCAGGGAATAATTCTTATAACCGGAAGTGAACTCGCCGTCGGTGTTCAGATTCAGGCGGGCGAAGAGTTCGTCGTTTCCATCCAGCAGTTCGTTCAGCAGGGTCTTGTTGAACTTGACATAGTAGTACACAAAGTCGGCGTCGGCGCAGCAGCGAATCTCGGCTACAACATCTCCCCAAGGGGATTCAGGATCGTTCTTGCTAACGCTCACCTTGGTGGGATCCATGCCGGCCCAGTCTTCGAATTTGCCGTCAATCGTGATGGCGAGTCCCTTGTTGTTTCCGCCACCGTTGTTACCACCGCCGTTGTCAGAGCCGCCGCCCTTATGGCAGGATACGGCCACTGCTGCGGTGAGCATGAGGAATGCAAAAATCTTTTTCATGATAAGTTGTTGTTTTAAAGTGTCAGAACGTGGAGTTTGTTGTAGCCCGTTTCCTCGTTCCAAATGCCTTCATTAGCAAGGCGGATGGAATAGAGCGGGTTGTCATGCAGGTTTTCGCAAGGATCCGGCAGGTTCAGGGACAGCGTTACTTCACCGGAGATGCCGGAAGGCAGCGTAATGGTCTGGTCGATGGTGACCTTTTCGTTGGACATCCAGTAACGGGGGTCCGAATTCAGCGCGTAAGTCTTGATTACCTTACCGGCTTTGTCGGTAAGCACCAGTTCGGCGTCGCGGGGATTCTGGACCGGAGCGTAGCCCTCGTTGTGCAAATCCAGCACCACACGGAAGGCTTCTCCTGCCTGGGGATTCCTGGTAAACTGGCCCTTGTCCAGCACATAGCGGTAACCCAGTTTCTTCTGGATTTCGGGGAAGCAGCCTTCGTTTTTCCAGAGTTTAAGCACTTCGGGGTGGTAGCCCTGATGCATGTAGGAATAGTGATATTTAGCCAGTTCGGAAAGAGATCCGGGGATGTTTCCCTGCTTCTCACAGTGGCAGTAAGCAGAAACGTCGCAGGTCTCACCGCCCATGATGGTGTAGGCCGACTCTGCAGCCCAATAGTTGCGGTCGTTGGCGCCCCGGAAGGTTCCCTGGTCGTTGGAACTGGCCACAAAGCAGTCGTTATGACCGGCCAGGCGGCCCTTGGGATTGGGCTGGTGAGCCGTGGCGCGGGTTAAAGTGTCGGCTACGGAATAGCCGTAAAGAGTCATTTTGAAGGCCGGAGTGCGCAGTTCGATCTGACGGTTCTCAGGAACGGCATCCAGCAGGGCTTCCAGCAAAGTTTTGCGGGTAGCGTTATCGGTGTAGTTATCGGTGTAGTACCATTCGCCCCAGCTGCCGATAAAACCGGCCTGAACGACGTAAATAATGTCGGCGAACTCCTGGATGAGGGGTTTTACCTGGGCGACATGGCTGAGTGTGAGGGAGGGTTCTGCATCCCAGGGCTTGTCGGATTCGTACATGCCGTTGGAGTAGCAGAAACGCAGGATGCACTTGGCACCGCCGTCACGCATGGACTGGAAATAAGTCCGGATGGTCTGAAGATAATCCTCAGAGATGGGAGAGTTGACAAAATCTGTCAGATGGAATTCCAGCAGGAACAACGTGCGGTAGTTTTTGCGGTTGGCCGCAGCGACGTCCTTGGAAATGCCCTTACTGGAAACCTTGAAGATTTCCTGGGCAGTATAAAAGCCGCGCTCGGGATTGGCGATAATGGCATCGGTGGGCTGGTAGGAAACGACATCCATACCCGTATCCCCGCTATTCTTGCCACATGCAAGGGCCAACGGGAGAAGGAAAAATGAAAGAAGGGTATTTCTTTTCACGGCTATTAGTTTTAAAGCCATGGGCGGGGTGGTTGGGCCCAGCCCATGGCTGATGCATTAATAATGAACTATTTGTTGGTAACAACAGTCAGGGAAGGAACAATACCGGTAGAGCCGGCAACTTCTTCGTCTACATGGCCGTTAGGCAGAATGCCAACGGAGTTCCAACCGGCATCCTGGATATCAATACCAAGAGAGAAGGTGCTGGCCAGCTTGCCGATAGGATAGAGCTCGCGGATGATGGAAATCTCGTACTTGCCTTCAACGCCGGCACCGGCGCAGATGCCGCTGATGTCGCCCAGAGAAGTCCAGGCCCAGTCGTCAGCATTGACCTCGCCGGCCCAGCTGAACAGAGAGGGTTCGTAAGAAGCCAGGGTTACACCGTCCGGATAGAGCTTGCCTTCAAACAGGACGTCGGTTGCTGCGTCGGACCACTGGCCGGCGAATCCGCCGGTAGCAGTGCTTCCGTCACCGTTCATATAAATGTGGAAAGGAGCATATGCCCCAGTATCCTCATCGGCGGGATTGGTAGGAGCGTAGTGAGGAACTTCTTCCTTGTCCCACTCGAAATAGATGAATACGAATACATCGTCGGCATATACCTTCATCACCTTCAGGGCCGTCTTGGTAGCGTCGGGATCGCAGGTTGCGGTAGCTACCTTGGTAGCATCCAGCTTCGCCCAGTCGTCAAAAGTACCATCAATCTTGATGGGGGCTGTATAATCAGGTTTGTCGTCGGGCTTGGGACCGGGAGTGTCGGGGCCGGACTTCTTGCAGGAAACTGCGAGCATCGTGGCGGCAATCGCCATCAGTACAAAAATCTTTTTCATTGTGTTTTGTTTTTTGATTGGTTATTGATACAGATTCAGGTTTTATCGCTTGTTCTGAGGAATACCGCTGGCATTGATCTCGTCCAGAGGGAGGAGGAGGGCAATGCGGGGGTCGCTCGGCTGGATGATTTCCCAGTCGTGGCAACCTACGAAGCGGCGGTCCATCGGGAGATTGTTACGGAAGACATCGAACATGCGGTGGCCTTCGTAGCAGAGCTCTTTGCGGCGCTCGTCCAGGACGCATTCCAGAGCGCTGGCATAACCGCGGGCTGCGATGTTGTCCACCGTCATGAGGGCATCGCCGGTGAGGCCGGCACGCTTGCGGATGGTGTTCACATCGGCCAGAGCCTCGGCCGGATGGCCCGTCTTGGCGTAGGCCTCGGCGCGGTTCAGCACCACTTCACCCCAGCGCAGGAACACGGGAGAGGTCATCATCGGGAGACCGTCCTGATAGCTGAACTTGGAGCAGTAGTAGATGGTGTAGTCACCGCCCAGGTTGGTGCGGATGCCGTTCTTACGGGTAATGTTCGGACGGATGTAGACGCGGGCCTTACCGTCGGTCTTCATGCCGGGGAAGGAGGCATCTTCCACATAGTACTCGGTGTAGGTGTTCACGATGGTGGGAACAGCCGTGTAACGCTTGCTCAGATAGGTGAAGTTAACGCTGCCGTCGGCGGAACGGGTGCAGTCAAATGCATAGCCGTTGGAGCAGGACTTGGTCTTGTCGTTCACCTTGATGGGGAAGACGACGGTCACCTTGGTACCTTCCTCGTAGGTCTCGTGCTCCGGCATGCTGAAGTAAGCGGCGAAGCGCTGGTCGGCCGGATAACGGCGGAAGTTATCAATGAGATTGTCGTTCCAGTAGTGCTCACCCCAACCATTGCCGTCCTTGATGTACATGGAAGCGATGGAAGCCTCGGCGGAACCGCCGGCCCAGTCGTCGTTGTTGTCCAGGCGGATGCACCAGATGGTCTCCGGGTGGTCATAGGTGTGGGTAGGGTAGTCGGCGAAGTCGTAACCGGTGGTCACGGCGCTGGGCGCATGAGCCAGGAGCTCGTTGCATTCGGCGATGCACTCCTCGTTCATACCCATGTACAGATACACGCGGGCGAGGAGAGCCGTGGCGGCGTCCAGGCTTACATACATCTTTTCACCGGGTTTGATGCGCTCGCTTTCGCCATGAGCCAGGTACTTCTTGGCCTCGATGAGGTCTTCCACAACGGCGTCGTAGATTTGGCCCACGGTGGCACGCTCGGTCACCTGGGTGTCCAGGCCCTTACGGAGCACGATACCGGGGTTGTCGCGGCCCTGGGAATAAGGCATGGCGAAGAGGTTCACCAGTTGGAAGTGCAGGCAGGCGCGGAAGAAGTAGTTCTCGCCCAGGAGGTGATCACTGAGGGCCGATGCACCGGGCACGATGGCGTCGATGTTGGAGTTGGCGGCGTTGATGATCTTGTAGGCAATCCACCAGGTGTAGTAGATGTTCTTTTCAGTAGGGTTGTCGCTGTACATGTTGGCCAGGGTGAACGGGTCCTCGGACTTACCGGAGACGGTTACGTTGTCACCGCGGAGTTCGGCCAGCTGGAAGAAGTGGCGAATGTAGTAGTTGCCGCTTTCGCCGCTGCTCTGACCCTTGTAGGCAATCTTATCCTTGAACAGGGAATAGATACCGTCGGTGGTATAGACAGCAGAGGAAGGGTTGGCTGCCAGCTGGGCCGATGTCATGGAATCGGATGAATAGAAATCCATTTTGCAGGACGCCAGGGAAAGGGCAGCAAGAACGATTACGAATATCTTTTTCATAATTGCAGTCACTTTTTAGAATTTCAGGTCAATACCGAGTACGACAGACAGCGGAACAGGGTAGTTGCTGGCATAGAGACCGGCGTGATGATAGGTGTCACCGTCCAGACGAACCTCAGGGTCCATACCGGAGAACTTGGTAATGGTGAGCACATTGTCGGCCGATACATACACACGGGCGCCGGCGAGGTTGATCTTCTGGAGGAAGGTCTGGGGCACGTTGTAGGACAGGGTCACGTTACGCAGACGGAAGAAACTGCCGTCTTCCAGGTAACGGGAAGAAGTACCGTTGGAACCATCGGCACGACCGGCCAGGAGGGCAGGATGGGTGGCGATGTCGCCTTCCTGCTGCCAGCGGGTCCAGCCCAGGCCATTGTTGATGGACATCTGGTTCAGGCCGGTGTAGGCACCGTCGGAGTCCATCTGCTCACGGTTCTTGTTGTAGATCTTGTTACCCACAACGAAGTTGCCGTTGGCGCTGAGGGTGAAGTTGCCGTAGCGCAGGGAAGTGGTGATACCGCCGCTGAATGCAGGGGAGGCCTTGCCCACCATCTGCTGAGGAGCTTCGTTGTACATGTTGGTAACACCGCTCTTCATCTTCACCTGGGAATTGCCTTCGGCGTCGATGTAGTAGATGGGGTTACCGGCTTCGTCCAGGTCGGGTACGAAGGTTTCCCACATCGGGAGACCGTTGGCGGGATCTACACCCAGCCATTTGGGCATGTACCAGGTATAGATGTCTTCACCTTCCTTGATGATCTGGTTCACGTCGCCGCGGTTCATCACGATGTCGTTGTGACCGGGGAGTTCCAGCACGCGGTTCTGGTTGAAACCAACGTTGAAGCCGATATTCCAGCCGAAGTTCTGCTTGTTGATGATGTTGCCGTCGATGGCGAATTCAACACCCATGTTGCGCACCTTACCCACGTTGTCCATCATAGCGAAGAAGCCGGTGGAGGGGGACTTCGGAGACTCAAGCAGAATCTTGCTGTTGATGGTGTGATACAGGTCAACCGTCACATTCCAGTTCTTCAGGAGGGTAGCATCCACACCGAAACTGGTCATGTAGGCCTCTTCCCAACCCAGGCTGGGGTTAGCCATGCGCTCCAGGATGGCGGTCTTCACGCCATTGTACTGGCCGCTGAGGGAGAAGGTGTCCTGATACTGGAAGGCAGGGATGTTGTCGTTACCCGTCTTACCGTAGCCGGCGCGGACCTTCAGGAAGCTCAGAACCGTGTTGTTCTTCATGAAATCTTCCTTGGAAACAATCCAGGCAGCGGAAGCGCCCGGGAAGTAACCGCCGCGGTTCAGGGGACCGAACTTATAGCTTTCGTCGTAGCGGATGGAAGCCGTCACGATATATTTGCCCAGATAAGAGTACTGTGCCTGCGCAAGCCAGGCCCAGGAGCGGGACTGATAGTCGGCGCCGGAAACGCTCTTCATCACCGTGTTGGAGAGGGAACGCTGGCCCACGGGGAAGTGGTCACCTGAAGCGCCCATGCTGCGGGAATAGCCTTCGCCGTACTCCCAACCCAGGGTTGCGTTCACGTCGTGGTCGCCGAAGGTCTTGTGGAACTTGGCCAGGTTGGTGGTGCCCCAACCGTTCCATTCACCGTCACTGTTCTCCAGGGTACCGCCGGTGCTCAGACCGTCGTAGGTGCGGGGATCGCAGTAGTACTCGTAGAAGGAGTTGGAGGAGTCGTAGCGGTTCATGGAAGTGAGGGTGAGCCAGTCGGTCACGTTCCAGACCAGCTGGAGGTCACCGGTAAGGCTGTCGCCATGACCCTTGGAGTAGTTGTAGCTTTCGCTGTGCAGCACGTTGGAGGGGTTCTGGGTCCACCAGGAACCGCCGCCGTAGTTGTCGGAGCGGACCTTGCCGTCCATGTAGATGTATTCACCGGTGGAATACCAGTTGCCATTTTCGTCCTGGGCCATCTTGTAAGGGACATCCCAAGGCATGGCATAGTAGGAATACTCAAGCGTACGCCAGGAAGAAGTACCCTGGTCGTAGGACTTGGCATAGTTCAGTCGCATGGACATGGTGAGACGGTCCGTAATGGGAATGGAGAGATTCAGGCGGGCCGACGTCTTTTTGAAGTTGGTGTTGATGAGGGTACCCTTCTCGTTGTAATGGTCGGCGCTCACGAAGTAGCTCACCTTACCGGACTTACCGGAAGCGGAAGCGTAATAATCCTGCACCATACCCAGCTTGAAGCAGTTGTTCACCCAGTCGAAGTCCTGCTGGAGCAGAGTCTCCGGATAACGGAGGTTGAACAGGGCTGCGGAATACATGGAACGGGTGTAATCATACAGTTCGGCGGAATTCATGGGATGGAAAGTGCCCATCAGCGCTTTCTTCAGACCGGCGCTGGCCTTGAATTCCACGTGGGTCTTATCCTCGGTACCGCTCTTGGTGGTAACGACAATAACACCGCCGGATGCTGCAGCACCGTACAGAGCGGTAGCGGAAGCATCCTTCAGAACCGTAATGGTCTCGATATCGTTCGGGTTGAAAGAACCGCCGGCAACGCCGTCCACCACATAAAGCGGACCGGCACCGGCCGTAATGGAACCGGTACCGCGCACGCGGATGTCGGCATTGTCACCAGGCTGACCGGAACCGTTCATAACAACGACACCGGCCACTTTACCCTGCAGCATGTTACCTACGTCGGAGGTACTCACGTCGCGCAGTTTCTCCCCGCTAATGGATACCACGGCGCTGGAAAGCTCGGCTTTCTTCTGCGTGGTGTAACCCAGGACAACCACTTCCTCCAGGGATTCGGTGTCGGGACTCAGGACTACATTGATGACGGTGCGGCCGTTCACGGCCTCCGTTA
>Ga0310786_10009761_pt1 | contig 12138 bp, 1 predicted proteins | sample AusTroGonzalo_MG_FD_203881 | JGI IMG/M metagenome (GOLD analysis project Ga0310786, IMG submission 203881) | Bovine rumen microbial communities from tropical cattle in Woodstock, Queensland, Australia - Gonzalo_03 (v2) (version 2) | ecosystem: Host-associated > Mammals > Digestive system >...
GTGAGCAAGTCCTCGATGGTTTGCACAAACGCCAACATGAGCGTGTGGAATCCGCTAAAGACGACGGACGACAACTGGAACGAGGCTTTCTTCCTTTCCGGTGGCTACCTCAACCCGAACTTCCCGAAGGGGGTGAAGTTCAGCACCCACAAGATGCCGGGTCGCTGGAGCGGCGACAACGGAATGTTTGTCGACGCGGTTCTTGCGCTGAAGGACAAAAGGGCGGAAGATTCCGGCATCGCCTGGCAGATGCAGGGCGAGGCGCTTGGTGACGTTGCGTATACCCAGAGCGAGGGGCCGTCGGGCCTCGACACGATTTCCTTCCAGGCCCACATTGCGCAGTCGGTAAGTTTCGACGACTTCTCGGTGTGGTACGGCAACAACTCGTACTCCACGAACAGGTACACGCTCATAGTGCCCGCCCTGATGTCAAACGCCACGTCGGGGAACAAGCCGTCGACTTACGATTTCGCCCCTGGCGCCTCGATGAGCGTGGTCGGCTACTACCAGCCCAAGGTCGGCTGCTACGAGGCACGTATAGAGCGCACCGCCAGCGACGGCCTCCAGATTTCCGTATACAAGTGGTATCTCAAAGGGTACAAGATGGCCTGCACGAACCTCTACTCCAACTGGTTCTCGAGCGCCGTCTTCTGGAACACTACGACTCCGACGCAATCGCCATTGCACGCCATCATACTTTCTATTGGCGAGGAGGGCAACGAGACTACGATTGTCGCCGGGCTTACTTCGGCGTCCGCTAAGCCGAGCTCGACGTATTCCGGCGTTGATTACAGATTCATATGCGTAAAGGACGACGATGCGTCGACTCGGCACAAAAGAGGATCCTATGGCTTGCTTTCTGCCGGCTGCAACGGGCTGTTCCTGTACCCGCGCCAGTACAACGGCAACATCACATCGGCCAACGGCACCGATGCGGCGGCCAAGATATCAAAATGGACGGACAGGACGTATTCTAACACTGGAAAACTTACGTTGCCAGCAAGCTGGTACTGCGACAATAGGACATGCGCTCGTCGGCTTGACACCGACGCCTGGGCCTACACGCCTGGCCGCACGGTGTGTTTCACGAACGCGCTCTACAATCTTTCGCCAGACGCGGTCGGCATACGTGCGCCGGCAGGCATCAGCCAGAACGTCGACGTGTACCTCAAGTCGCGCGACAATCCCGATGCGTCGTGGGCGCTGGTCGACAAGGTCTCCGTCGACACGAGCAGGGGCTACAACTTCCATTTGCAGTCGGTGGAGGTGCGCACCAACGAGAACTGCCATGTCATGCTGAAGACAGGAGATGACCCCATCGACGTGACGATATGGGACATAAAGCAGACCGGCTGGAACGGCGCAGACATCGAGAACGTCGGCAACAGACCGAGGGACTTCGTGTACACGCAGGCGCGCGTCATGGATCAGATAGTGGATGCGAAGACGAACCGCTACGTGATGCTGCAGCCGGCGCGCGCCAAGGCCGAAAAGGCGCTGTCGCTGCGTTCGCCGGTCCTGCAGGGCCTCGGCATGGTCAGCTTCAGCTACAAGGACGTCAAGCCGGGTTGCGAGGTCTGGGTGCAGGCTGCGACTAACGACGTCGTGAACTACCTTTCCGGAACTTTGGGATACAACTTCACGACAAATTGGGTCGACCGGGACCAGCTGGAGACAAGAGGTTCCTGGATTACGCTCAATAAGTACGACTACGCAACTCTTACGAACGCGACGATGCAGAGCTACTCCCTCGGCTGGCACACACATCCCGACCGGCCGCTGGAAGGGGTCTTCCGCGTTGTCGTTGCGCCCAGCGTCGTGGCGGAGGCGGCAACTCATGCCAAGGAAGACCCGGAGTGGGGATCCATAACGATCACGGACATGGAGGTGCATTCTGAGCCGGCTATTGACACCAAGAGCTGGCTTGGGTGGAATCTCCGCACGCTGGGCGACGACACCGACAGCGAGAGGCGCATGTTCCTCGCGGACTCCAGCGGCGGCCTTTCCGGCGGCCTCAACAACTCGACGACTAAGGACATCGAGGGCGATCCGTCGGAATACGACAAGGTCAACCCATGCATACAGTCGCCGACGTTCGGCAGCTACACCAACGCCGACGACAAGCTGGAGCAGGCGACGATCGGCCTAGTGAGGCTAAAGGCGCGCCTCTACGAGACGAACAGCGCGGCCAAGCCCGCCCGCATATCCCTCTACGGCGTGATGGACGGCGGCGGCGACGACTGGGGCGTCGCGCTCACCAACTTCATCGTCAGCTCCTCCGTGTACCGTACCCACGAGTTCCGCGCGTCGTCGCTCAAGCGCTTTGCGGCGATCCGCCTCATGGTCGACGGGGTCATCGACGGAAGCGCCGACGACCCGCAGCGCGTCCTCCTCGACGAAGTCGCGGTGTCGGAGATCACTACGGCGTCCATCGGCTTCGTGTACGCGAGGCCCTTCCGCACCGGGCTTGGCGTTGACAAGGAGATAACCAACATACTCAGCAAGGACCAGCAGCCGCTCATTGACGAGTCGTGGGGCGTGCAGGCGAAGCTGAAGGTCGACAAGTACGACGCCGAGATCGACACGAACCGCCCGTTCCGCGTGTACTTCCGCCACTATGTGGGCGATTCGCCGTGGGGCTACGACAGGTGGGAGTCCAAGTCGGGGGCGAGCGCGTGGGCCGAGCTGACCCAGGTCGGCGATCCGGGCGACTACGTCTTCCGCTCGTCCGCCGCCAGCAAGGCGACGATCGTGCCGTCTCAGCCGGCGGCGAACACGGTCGTCCAGTACATGCTCTACGCCAAGTACTATCTGAAGGGGGTTGCCGAGCCCCTTGAGCAGCTGATACTGCCGTCCGAGATTGAAGGCGACGGATGGACCAACCCCGAGTGGTACGAGCCCGTGGACTACAACAAGAGCGAGCTGTACGGCAAGGGCGTCTACTTCTCGCCATACACGATCCTCGACGGCGTCTCTCCCGGGCGCGTCTGGATAAACGAGGTCAACTACTGCGACGGGCCGAAGGCGCAGACGGGCGGCGTCAAGTGCGAGACGAACCAGTTCGTCGAGATCGCCGTTCCGTGGGGAGTCGACCTAAAGGGCTGGAAGCTCAAGCTGACGGACATGAACCACAGGACGCTCACGCTCGCCGAGCTGGGCAAGAACGGAGTGCCGACGTCAAAGAAGTCGACGGACGGCAGGAAGAGCGGCGACTACGACTTCCTAGTCCTGCAGAGCCCGGCGACACGCGACGCCGGCGGAATCAAGGATTCGGAGACCGGCCTGCCGGCGGCGGACGGCACGTGGACTTCCGACTCGCTGTCGAGCACGTTCAGGTCGGGTTCGCTCCAGTACGACCAGCCGTACCAGCTGGAGCTCTTCCGCCCGAGCGGCGTCCTCGAGCACCAGTTCGTCGTCGCCGGCACGAACGAGTGGCGCACTCCGCCTTCCCACTACTGGGCCTTTGGCTACCAGTACGACGGGACGAACCTCGTGAACGAGCTCAACGAGACCGATCCGAGCGTGAAGCGCTTCTACGCCGGCGAGGACACCGCGCGTGAGCCGAGCAACGGAGCGGTCTGGTCGTCGCTGGGCGTTTCCGGCGAGGCGCATGGCGAGGATCCGGAGAAGGGCGGGGTCTGGACCTCCGAGATGAAGTGGACCCCAGGCCGCGTCAACGAAAACCAGGCTGAGCTGACAGGCTGGTACCTGAAGCCATACGGCGCGAGCATCTGGGTGTACGCAAGGTCGCTGAGCGGGCACATCCAACAGGCGATAGGCGACGACACGGGCCAGGACACGTTCGTCATCGTGAACTCCGGCGACTCCACCAACATAACGTACACCATAGACCCGTGGTACGCGATCGGGGCCATAACGGTGAACGGAGTCACCAACACGGCAGCTACCGGCGCGACCGCAACGTACCAGCTCAACCTCAACAACATCACGGAGCAGACGACGGTCGTAGCGAGCGAAGGCATAGACCCGCGGCTTACCGCGGCTGGGCTCGACCCTGCGGACCGCTACACGCCGGCGATCATGAACTGGCTCCTTTCGCGCACGCAGGAGGGATCCCTCAGGAATCCCGGCGGAGAGATTTCGCTTGGCCACTACAAGGGGCTTTGGGCTTCTGCCGAGGAGAAGGACATGTCCCTCAAGATGATGTACTGGTTCGACCTCGACCCGACCGACCCCGGTTGGTGGTGGAGGTTCGGGATATCCGACATCGAGGGCACGCCGGTGTACCGCAGGCGCCGGTGGAACAACACCTACACAGAGCACCTGACCAACCGCCAGATCACGGTTACGATGTACCTTTCGAACGACACGGTGACCGTGTATCGTCCGACGGCGGAGGTCTACGCGCCGTACCGCCTGCAGGGCCTCGGCAACGAGCAGAGCGACACGTTCTCCGGGAACTGGACGAGCGTGACTTTCAAGGTGAAGGTCATGCTTCGGAACGGCCTCGAGCACAACGCCGGCTTCCTTCCGTTCCGCTGGTTCACGTTCGCGCCCGGCAGCTTCGGCCCTGCGAGCGGCGCCGGCGACTACTCTTCGCTCATCGAGATACTCGACCCGCTTTCGCGGTCGTCGGCGGGCTACTCATACGAATGGTACGGCCAGAGCTGCGACAGCTTCTGGTTCAGGGTCGCGGTCGACGACGATCTCGAGACGGGTGCGTCCATCGAGACGCTGAAGGCGGATTCGTCGTACAGCGGTCCACCCTACGAGGATGACAACTGAGGAAAATGGTGGTAAAATGTCGGCAGTGAACAGGGCAAGGAATGTTGACGCGGTCGTGCGGGCGGCGGTTTTCGCCGTCCTGGCCGCGTTCGTCTCCGGCTGCCCCTCCAAGAAGGAGGAGCCGCCGAAGCCCGATCCGTCGTCGCCCGAGAGCTACATGAACGACAAGGAGTTCCGCGGTCGGCTTGAGAAGGAGCGCAAGAAACACGTCGCGCTCATACGCGACCGCAACGCGATCGCCGGCAAGATGAAGGAGATGATCGAGGCCAAGAAGGCGGAGCTCAAGACGGAGGATCTCGAAAAGGTGAAGGTCGAGCTGGAGAAGGATCCGGCGTGGAACGACCTCTACAGTCAGTGTACGAACGCGAACGCAAAAGTCGAGGCGCACTCCCGGGAGCGCCTCGGAATCGTCCGCCAGCGCATAACCCCGAAAGGTCAGAGGAAGGCACCGGTTTCAAAATGAGGAGTATGAACATGAAGATGAAAAACACGCTCTCCGCCATCGTCGTCGCAATGGCGGCGCTCGCCGCTCCGTTTGCGTCGCGCGCGTCCACGGGCGACATAGTCGACATACGCGTTGTCGACACCGACGAGTTCTCGTTCGGCGTGCGAAACGCGGGCTCGCCCACGCTCTGCACGGCGGACCATCCGCTCGTCGCCGGCGACAGCCTGTACATCCGCGTCAGGATGCTCGTCAGGAACTGGGAGATGGCGGCGCACGGCGCGGAGGCGCCCCTCACGTGGACGTTCCAGCCCGGTGCGCTTGGCCAGAGCGCGCTCTACCTTCCGAAGCTGGGCCTCTGGATCGGCGACCGCCCGGCGTACGCCGTGTACAGCGACTACGGCTACTATTCGTGGCAGAAGAGCGGAACGCTCGTTACCGACAACGCGGGCAATGTCGACCCCTCCTGGACGTTCCCGCCGTGGCAGTACTACACCGACCTCTACTTCGTCTACAAGGTGCAGGCCGGCGACCTTGGGCTTCCGGTGAAGCTCATGAACGCGAGCGGCACGGGGCCTGCGTCCGGCATCGACACCAACACCGGCTACTATCTGCTCAACTGCAGTGACGACGGCGCCGACCACAACGTGCTCAGGAACGCCTCCGGCGACGTCGCCAGGTTCTGGTACGGGCCGGAAAACCTTGACCCCGACTGGCCGGAGGGCGTCCCCGGCGACGTCCCGCTTCGCAATTTCGACCTCACGGCCGAGAGCGCGTATGCGAAGACCATCAACTTCGACGGCGTCAACGCCGCCGGCGAACCATACGTCGACGGCGACGTGTGGCGCAACGTGTACCTTGGCATGAGCGCCGCGTCGGCGACCGCGCCAAGGCTGGTAGTCGGCGGCGGCGCGGTCTCGGAGGCTACGACCGTCTACGTCTGGTCGGGCGACGAGAGCGTCGTCGTGCCGGCCGCCTCGGGCGCGAACGAAGTCACTACGGTCGACGGCAAGAAGGTGCTGAAGGTGCTGATACCCGCCGGCGCGGAGAACGCGGAGTTCCTGCTGCGCGGCGTCGACGGAGCGGCCGTCGGCGCGACGGCCACGGTCTACCTGAGCCCGGTGCAGAGCGCGGTCTACAAGCCGACAGGCGAGCTTGCCGACGTCACCGTCTCCCGCACGGTCAAGGTCGTGAGGGCCCCGATCGAATTCGACAACGTGAACGCGACCGGCGGCGTCTACGTCGACGGCGACATGTGGCGGTACGTGTACCCGGGCCTGAAGGACGCCCCGGCCACGCCCCCGACTCTCCTGTTCAAGGAGAACTCCAGCGCGGCGGCAACGGTCGTCTACGTCTGGCCGGAGGACGAGAACGTCGTCGTGCCGGTCGCATCGGCCTCTGGCGAGGTGATAACGGTCGGCGGGAAGAAGGCTCTGAAGGTGTCGGTCCCCGCCGGCGCCGAGCAGGTTGAGTTCTCCATGATGGGCGCGGCCGGCGCTTCGATCGGCGCGACCACCACGCTCTACCTGAGCCCGATGCTGAGCGCAGTGTCGAAGACGCCCTCCGAGCTCGCGACCATAGCCGTGTCGCGGCCGGTCGAGGTCGTGAAGGCTCCGCAGCCCACGGTGCGCATGTTCCTCAACGGCACGAGCGACACCACCGCGACCGTCCTCGCCGACGCGGAGTACAAGGTGAAGAAGGCCACGCTCGTATTCCAGGTTTCGCCCACCTGCACGGAGGACGTAACCGTCGACCTCTCCGCGACTGTGGGCGGCGGCAGCAGCCTCACGGCCCTCTACAACGGCAACTTCCTGCGCATCTGCGACTCCGAGACCTTCGACATGTCGGGCACCCCGCTGGAGGTGACGATACCCGCGAACACGCCGGTGGTTACGAAGTACGTCTACATCCTCGGCGCAAGCGACGTCACGGAGAACGGCATCACGTTCAAGCACACGATGCACGCAGGCTCGCCGGCCGGAGTGGTCGCGACTGGAACGTGCATGCTGTACGTTAACCGCGGCGGCGAGGACCATCCGATCGAGGTCACGTCGTTCACACCGGCCAACACCCAGCCGCTGGTAGTCGACTCCGGGTCGGCCAGGACGTTCAACCTCAGGATCGAGGACACCTACCGCAGCCTGAACGACACGTCGACCGGCTACACGTTCTACCTCATAGACGCCGACACCGGAGACGAGCTGCAGACCAAGTCGGGCGTAAAGGCCAACTTCTCCAGAAAGCAGATATCGTGGTCGATCACCTTCGACCAGAGCTACAACGGCAAGTCCGTGGCGATCTACGCCATCTCGCCCGACGGCCTCACCATTACGAAGGAGGTCCCCTACACGATCAAGGTGAACGAAGGGCGCAGGGTCAAGGTCGAGCCGGCGGAGGCGGGCGTCTTCACCGCCGGCGAAAGCCAGGCGGCGTACAACCTGTCGCTGTCGCTGAACCAGCCGGCCTCTAGCGACGATCCCAAGTTCATCTTCCTCGAGGGCGCGACGCCCGCCGACGCAGCGCTCTTCACGTCGTCTCTCACGTCCATCGGCGCGACGGTGGCGCCCAACACGACCGCGCCTACGTCGCCGACCAGCGTGAGGTTCGTCGACGGCGGCGCCGGCGGAACGCCCGTCACGATCAACGGGTTCCTCTCCGACTCGCAGACAGACCCGACGGACAGGGCAGTGGGCTGGACTTCCGGCTCGATCACGGTGATCGTCACCAACGAACCGCCGCGCGCCGGCATCGTCAGCATCGGCGGCGCGCCGGTGATGATAGCCAAGGGCGACACGCTACCGGACCCGATCGCCAGCGACGTTCCGAAGACGTTCTCGATCACCGCCCAGGACGTCGACGCCGACCTCAACGCGACGGGCGACAACGCGTTCCAGGTGAAGTGGTCGATCGACGGCAGGGAATACATCACCAAGGGCAACCCGAACGGAATGCTGGTCACCAACATATTCTACAGCGCGAAGGATAGGGCGCCGGTCTACGTCTGGCTGAAGGACAAGGACATGGACTGGCAGGCCGAGCCCGACTTCTACTTCTACGTGAACGTGAAGGACAGGCCCGGAGTCTCGCTCTCGATGAGCGGCGCGGGCATCTTCAACGAGACCGACGCCAACCTCTCGCAGCTCTACCTCAGGCTGTCAGAGGCGGCGACGAGCGAAATAGTTGTGCGCCTGACCGTTTCCGACCCCGGCGACGAGGGCTTCCTCCGCCTCCGCAACGTCGCGGGCTCGGTCACCAACGTATACAAGGAGGTTGGCGGCGAGATGGTCTTGGACCCGAACGCCTACGACGTAATATTCAACCCGGGCGTCGTTCGCAAGACGCTCATCGTGTCCGACATGGACGGCACCGACGGAACCCTCGCCGGCATGGACGTGAACGCCAGGGTGATAACTGAGACCGAGAACGCGGAGGGCGTGAAGTGGTGCGACTTCTACACTCCGGCGGAGCCGATGCTCGTCCAGGTCGAGAACGAGGGTCCCGTCATCATCCGCCCGACGGAGGACGAGGCCGCGAACACTAACATGAACGCGAGCGCCAACACGCCTTACGCGATCACGTACGCCTGCAAGGACGTCTCGGCGGACATGGCCTCCAACATAGTGGTCGCGATATCGGTCGACGGCACGGCGGTATTCACCACGAACATCAATACGACCGCCGCCTACACGTATTCCGTCGAGTTCTCAGGCGAGGGCGCCCATTTCGTCGAGGTCGCCTTCACCGACAAGGACCAGATGACCTCGCGCCGCACCCTCTGGTTCTACGTCCAGCCGGCCAAGAACCTCCAGCTGCGGGCGCACGGCCCGGCCAATTCGATGGCGACTGAAAACGGCCACTCCGTTCACTATGGCTCCGCAGCCGGCATAGGCGCAGGCCGCGTGTACGCAGGCGACACGGGCCCGGTTAAAGTGTCCGGGTGGGTCCACGAATACTCGTTCTCAAAGGGTGCGAAGAGTGTAGTCGCCTACGCCTACGGCTACAAGGCGGACGGCACCTACGACGACGGCAGCCTGATTCCCGGCCCCGACGCGAAGATCGACGCGAACGGCAACTGGTCAAAGGGCGACGACCCCGCGACTGCGGATTGCTTCAACTACACGGACTGGATAGCCGAGAACTGGTCGCGCGGCGACCTCGACAGCTTCGTCTACGGCTGGGTGTTCAACCTTTCAGAGTCCACGACGGCCACCACCGGCGGATCCGACGGCGCCGAGACGGTGCGGCTGCAGCCGACGTCCGCCGGCGAAACCGTGATCGTGCTGCCCGACAGCGAATCGACCGGCTCGGACAAAGGCTCCACCGGGGCATCGCTGCCCAAGCAGTACTGGGAGGCTGTGTTCTCGCGCGAATGGCAGCCCACGGACAACTGCGGCGACATGAACGCAGACGGCATTCCGGACCTTGTGCTGAGAAACTACGGCTTCGGCATCGTGGACGTGCTGACCGGCAAAATTGCAGATGCGACCGACGGCGCTTCGCAGGGCGACCTCATAGACCTCTCCACCTACAATAAGGACCTCGACAAAAACGGCGGCGAGTCGGCCGACTTCCTGCCGACCACTGACCCGTCTATATACGGCTCGCTTATCCCCAGCCTTTCCGGCGGGTGGAGTGTCCCGTTCGGCGCCAAGCTCGAGATCCGCGGCTACCATGACGGCCTCAACGACGCCTTGGCCCAGCTAGGCATCAACGACAACGGCAGGATCGTCAAGTCCGACCGCATATACGCCGAGGAAGTCGGCGGCGAGTGGATGTGGACCGAGAACTGCACGATCAGCGAGCTCGAGTGGTATGCCTGGACCGAATACGCGGCGGCGCACGACCTCGACTGGACGGCCAAGGAGAACTGGTCGAAGTGGTCGCCGGAGCGCCCGACTAACCCGATGCTTGACGACACTGACGGCGACGGCTTCGACGACGGCTACGAGTACTACTTCTGGTATCGCGCGCACGTCGGCTACTTCGAGTACGACTCGAAGGGCAACCGCGTGCACAGGCGCATGACCGGCCGCCGCTACGACCCGAAGAACCCGGGCGACGGCGTCCTCATAACTTCCGAGGAGATTGAGCTCATAATGGATCCGCGCGTCGCCTACGACCCAGAAGGCGCCCAGACGCGCGACACCGACAACGACGGCCTCCCAGACCTGCTCGAGTTCGAGATTGGCACCAACCCGTTCGACTTCGACACCGACGGCGACGGCCTGCCCGACGGCTGGGAGCTGATGATCGCCGGCCTCAACCCGCTTCTTACGCAGAGCTCCTCTGAGGCTGTGCCCGACGCCGAGCGCAACTACGACGGCGACGCGATGGCCATCACGTCGTTCGAGCTCGAGAAGGTGATGGACGCGCCGAAGCAGCTGCATCCCGAGAATGTCCAGTACACCACGCTCGCCGTCATCGATCCGAACGGCGACAGCGACGGCGTGCAGTGGTACGCGTCGACGGGGACCGTCGCGGTAGCGACCAACACCATCCAGATGTATGCCTTCAAGCTGGCTGACAAAACGAGCGTCGTGTCGTCCGTCGAGCCGAAGGTCACCGCCGACGGGCGGCTCGCCAACACGCTCGCCCGCGGAGAGGCGTACCTCTCGAGCATCTCGACGTACAAGGAGGTTGACGACAGCGTCGATCCGCCTGTGACGAACACGGTGACGGTGGTCACCCGCGGCTGGCCCGTGTACATCGCGGCGGGAACGCCGGTGGACGCATCCAGCGTCGGCGGCGCGCCGGTCGACGTCGACGTGCTGACCGTCGCCTCGGCGGTCGCCGCGAAGGACATCAACGCGGCGTGGGTCTACGGCAAGGGCTCGGCCGACAACTCGCGCGGCGCGGTCGCCAAGACGGCGGCAGACTACGGCTGCCTCGCGCTCGGCCGCCAGCAGAAGCTCGACGCCAGGGCCGAGATATGCGCCATGCCGTCGACGGAGCGCGACGTCGCGCTTCTCCACTACCTCGTCTACCAGCAGTTCGGCTTCGACCCGCGCACCGCGTGGAGCACCGAGAATCCCCTTGCGGCCCGCTGGGGCAAGACCCTCAACGACGACACCGTCGAGGGCGTGAGGGTCAACGGCGCCGGGGCGTACTGCTCGGTTCCCGCGCGTACCCGCGCCTACACCGCGTACGACGAGTTCCTCGTCTACTCGTTCTTCCTCAACAACGGCTGCGACATGGGCGGCTACAGCATAACGATCGCCGACAGCGCTCCGTATCTCGCCAAGGTCTGGTTCGCGATGACGACCAACCCGCAGGGTCCCAACGAGCCGGGGAACATAACGCTCAACGCCGGCGGTTCCGACGACAGCAACGTCGCTACGGACTACTACTTCGGGCGCGACAGCGAGAAGGGCGCAGACACCGACGAAGACGGCGTGCCCGACGGCTGGGAGCTCTACGTGATGGCAGGCCCGAAGAAGGACGGCGCCTTCGTCTTCGCGCATCCGTACACCGGCTTCGCGACGGCATTCTCCGGGAAGGTCGAGATGCCGAAGAGCTACTACTCGCCGTTCATCCCGTCCGCCCAGAAGAACGACACCACCAACCAGAACTACGACGGCGGCGCCGACGACGGGCTCAACGAGTTCCAGGAGTTCGAGTCGACCGACGCGATGAACTACTACGCCAAGGTCTACGACGGCGCGGAGACGACGGTCGCGCACGCCGGGGAATGGAAGTGGCTCAACAAGTTCTTCCCGACCAACCCCTGGAGCAACGATACCGACGGCGACGGCCTTTCCGACTCCGCCGAGAGGGACAACTTCGCATACACCTGCCCCGAAACCGAAGGTCCAGTCGACGACGGAACGCTCCGCTCCATCCCCGGCGGCGGCCTCAACCCGAACTCCGTCGACACCGACTGCGACGGGCTTCCCGACCCGTGGGAGGCGCAGTTCAAGGGTAAGACGCCGTTCCCAGGCGATCTTCCGGCC
>Ga0310786_10009763_pt1 | contig 12137 bp, 10 predicted proteins | sample AusTroGonzalo_MG_FD_203881 | JGI IMG/M metagenome (GOLD analysis project Ga0310786, IMG submission 203881) | Bovine rumen microbial communities from tropical cattle in Woodstock, Queensland, Australia - Gonzalo_03 (v2) (version 2) | ecosystem: Host-associated > Mammals > Digestive system >...
GGCGGAATGACGACGGAGAATGGTTCACCCTTTCCGCTCGGGGCAAAATCATTATTCTTTTCCCATTGGTCGTGCCAACGGTCTTCTACAATTTTCGGGTTGTAACGTGTTTCCATTTCCATAGTGGTGGCAAATTTAGAAAATAGACGAGAGACGAAAGACGAAAGACGAGAGAAATGCAGGCGAAAAATGCGTCGGATGAGTCATCCTGAGCTCAGTCGAAGGATCTAGGGAATTGAGCGATCCATCGAAAGGCTGGAGAAAATTTTTATATATAGTTGTTAGAGAAAGAGAAAATAATTAAGAAGGGATGTTCTCGAATATGATTTCGATTCGTCATTTGAAAAAAGTATATCCGAACGTTACTCCGTTACTTGATGTGAATGCCGAAATTCGTCGTGGGGAGGTCATCTCGATTATCGGTCCTTCGGGAACCGGAAAGTCAACACTGCTTCGTTGTATCAATCGGCTAGAAAAACCTACGTCCGGTGAAATTATCATTGATGGGAAATCTATTACATCACCCGATGCCAACGTCCCGCTCATACGTCGCAAAATGGGAATGGTGTTCCAGTCGTTCAACTTGTTCAATCATTTGTCCGTTATCGAAAACATCATGGTGGCTCAAGTTGATTTGTTGCACCGCACCAAAAAAGAAGCTTATGACAAGGGGATGGAACTCCTTCGCATGGTGGGGCTTGCCGATAAGGCGGACAATTTACCCGAGGAACTTTCAGGTGGACAAAAACAGCGTGTGGCGATTGCTCGCACGTTGGCGATGGATCCTGAAATCGTCCTGTTTGATGAACCGACTAGCGCATTGGACCCTACAATGGTAGGCGAGGTGTTGACCGTGATTCGTAATTTGGCGAAGCAAGGCCAGACCATGTTGATCGTGACGCACGAAATGAAATTTGCAAAGGATATTTCGACTCGTGTAATCTACATGGATGAAGGAATCATTTACGAAGAGGGAACTTCAGAGCAAATTTTCAACAATCCTAAACGCGAAAAGACAAGGCAATTTATTAAGCGGCTAAAAGTGTTTGATGAACACTTGATAAGTGGAAATGTGGATTTTATTGGAATCATGAACAGGTTCACGATTTTTGCAGAAAAGAACCAGATAAACAAGCGAACCGTTCGAAATTTGGGTTTTGTTTTTGATGAAATGTTAATGCTTGGACTTTTGCCCAAGTTGCCTGCCGGGGTCGATGTTCACCTGACTGCGGAATATTCCGAAGAAGAAAATCGCGCCGAAATCAGAATTGAATATGCGGGCGCGCAGGTCGATTTGTTGGAAGGTTGTGACGGAATTTCAAAACACCTGATTGAAATGGCTACGGCGCAACTTAATCAAGTTCATCATAACGGTATGAACCAAATTCGTTTTTGGGTAAAGTAGGTCGGTGCTATGAAACGGATGATTGTATTTTTGTTTTCTTTGTTTGTCTTGATGACGACCCTTGTGGGCTGTGACGAAGAGCGTGGTCCGATAACAAGTATAGAACAGCTGAATGACCCGCAATATACCATTGGTTATGAAGAAGGACAATCGGCGGGAACCCTTCTTTTGCAGACGCATCCGAAGGCTAAATTAAAGTCCTTTGTCAATAAAATTGTAGGCTACGAATCGGTCCGTCAAGGTAAAATAGACGGGTTTGCCTTTGAACGCTTGCAAATGCAGATGGCTATTGACAATGGACTTGAGGATGTACAAATCTTGGATGGTGCGCTGGGCGATACTATCGATATTGCCGTTGGCATTTCGCGAGTCTCCAAGATTCCTGAACTTGAAAAAAAGATAAATGAATTTATCGATTACATTCAGCAGAATGGCACCTTGAACGATATGCGAAAAAGATGGTTCGTTTTGGGTGATGAAAAAATCCCGGATATCGCTAAACCGGAAAATCCGACGCTGCTTTTGAAGGTGGGAACATCGGGCTTGGTTCAGCCCTATAGCTATTACAAAGACAATGCGCTGAACGGCTTTGATATTGAATTTTCAAAACGCTTTGCATTGTGGTTGAATGCAAAACTGGAGTTCGGTGTATATGATTACGGTGCAATTATTGCGGCTGCAGTGAGTGGTGAAATAGATTGTATCGTGGCAAACTTGAATGTGACCAAAGAACGTAAGGAACGAATTTCTTTTTCGAAACCGATTAACTCTCTTGACAATGCCATCATGGTGAAAAAAGACCGCTATGCCGGACAAATTACAGAAAGTAATGATGCGTCAAAGAAAGATGTTCCACCGCAGTTCAGGAATAAAAAACTCAGGTATAATTCCATTGCCGAAATGAACAAAAACAACAATTTAAAACTCGGCATGCAGACGGGTTTTGTGTTTGTCGATAAAGAAACGCGTAGGCTTTTGCCCAATGCGAAAATAGATTACTACAAGTCTACGCCTGACATGGCCTACTTGGTGGCAAATGGTAAATTGGATGGCTTTATTAATGATGAACCGGTAATCCGTTATGCAGCACTCGAAAACCCGAATCTGGGCTATATCCATGCAGGCTTTGAACCGATGGACATCGTGGCGGTTTTTCCGAAAAATGAAAAGGGGCGTGCGCTTTGCGATGAATTGAATGTGTTTATCGAAAAATATCGTGCAAAGGGCCTCTTGGATTCTATTGACAATTTGTGGCTCGGACATGATGAAACAAAGAAAGTGGTGATGTTCCCGAAAGCGAAAGAAGGAAAGCCGACGCTCAAGATGGCGACGAGCGCTGTAAATCCGCCGTTTGAATACATCAAGAATGGAGAAATAGTTGGCTACGAAATGGATTTGATGGCTCGCTTCTGCGATGAAATGGGGTATGGCCTTGAAGTTCATGATGTCGCTTTTGAATCGGTTATTCTTGGAATCGAAACGGGGATGTACGATTTTGCTGTATCAACGCTCAGTGCAACTCCTGCATTCAAGGAAAAGAACTATCTGTCCAATGCGTTCTATATATCGGAATGCGTGATGGCTGTGCAAATCATCGGTGACGGGCATCCCTCGCAAAGTTTGATGAATACTAAAGAAATCCTCGATACTCTGAACCGTCCCGAAGTGAAGATAGGTACGGTATCGTCCGCTACATTTAATACGGTCATCGATAAGTTTTTCCCGAAATCATCACGATTGTTTTTTAAGTCTCATATAGACATGGCAAAATTCGTCGAGGCCGGGAAAATGGATGCCATGGTTGTCGATGAACCTACCGCAAAACTCTTGGTGAGCGAATTTAAAGAACTCGAAATTCTCGATAAAACTTTGGAACCATCGGATTATGCTTATGCGTTTCCCAAGAATGCAAAAGGTGAATTGCTCTGTGCCCAAATGAATGAATTTATTCAAACCTCGATGAAGCAAGGCTTGAAAACGGAATTGGAGGCGATTTGGTTTGGTTCCGATGAATCCCTTAAAAAAATCGATTTGTCGAAATTGAAACCTGTAAGCGGAACGCTCCATTTAGCGATAAATTCTACATGCCCGCCATTTACTTATATCAAGGACAACGCAATCGTAGGCTATGACATTGACTGGATCGTTCGTTTTTGCGAAGCTTATGGGTACGGACTTGAAATTTCGGATATGAATTTCGAAGCCATATTGCCATCGCTTGCTGCTGGAACATCCGATTTGGCTGCTGGAGAAATTACTGTTACCGAGGAACGAAAACAAAGCGTTTATTTCTCGGCTCCGGTTTATAATGGTGGGATTGTAGCTGTTGTGAAAAACGGCGTTGCCAACAAATCGGAAAATTCTGCTGAAGAAGAAAGCTTTATAGCTTCGCTGAAAACGAGTTTCGAAAGAACCTTCGTTCGCGAAGACCGCTGGAAATTAGTGCTGCAGGGAATCGGCGTTACAATCTTTATTTCTATCCTTTCGTCCATTTTCGGAAACCTTATCGGATTTTTAGTTTGCCTGCTCAGGCTTTCCAGAAATAAAATCGCGGACGCGTTTGCGATAACCTATATCCGCGTTTTGCAGGGAACGCCTGCAGTCGTGTTGCTGATGATCCTTTTCTATGTCGTGTTCGCGCGTTCGGGGCTTGACGGCGTGTGGGTGGCCATCATCGGCTTTGGCATGAACTTTGGTGCCTATGTTTCTGAAATGATGCGTACTGGAATCGAAGCTGTGGACAAAGGGCAAATGGAAGCCGCACTTTCGCTAGGTTATACGAAAACTCGTGCGTTCTTCAAGATCGTATTCCCGCAGGCCGCAAGGCACTTTTTGCCGGTTTATCAAGGCGAATTCATAAGTATGGTCAAGATGACATCGGTAGTGGGGTATATTGCCGTCCTCGACTTGACAAAAGCTTCTGACATTATCCGCAGCCGCACCTACGAAGCGTTCTTTCCGTTGGTGACAACCGCTATCATCTACTTCTTGATTGCTTGGGCTTTGACCCGCGTTTTGACCGCAATCCAGAAACGGATTGACCCTAAAAATCGGAAGAAAGTTCGGTATTAGGGGGAGGGAATCAGCGAATTAAATGAAATCTGCAATATGTTGCAGATTCTTGTTGACTTTTGACTGTGAATTATGTATTTTAAACCTAAAACTGCAATATATTGCGGTTTTAGGATTCGGAAAATGGAAGAACTTGGCAAACAGATTGCTGAAAGACGGAAGAAAAAGGGGCTATCCCAGCAGGATTTAGCCGAAATGTCCGGTGTTTCTCCCAGAACCATCAACGCAGTCGAGCTGGGGAAAGCGAACCCGTCCATAAATGTGTTGAGCAAGATGGTTAAGCCTCTTGGTTTTGTGGTCTCCTTATGCGAACGGGTAAAACATGAATAATCTACCGAAAGTCCGTAGCGCTTGCGTGTACTACAACAATATTTTGGCGGGGTATCTTTTGCAAAATGGGAGACGCTTTGCGTTCCTTTATGATCCCCAGTACATAGCTTCTCGCAATCCGTCGATTGCCTTGGACATGCCTAAAAAAAAACGCTTTTTCAGCTCGCCTTATCTGTTCCCGTATTTTCAGGGGCTGTTGCCGGAAGGTGCGAACAAGTCGTTCTTTTGTGAACGACTCGGCATTCCGCGTTCGGACAAATTTATGATGCTTTTGAAACTTGCCAATTACGAAACAATTGGTGCGGTCACCGTGCGAGAGAGGAATAGCTGATGGGCTTTTGTCATTGTTGCTTAAAAGAGACCGATCGTGATTTTTGTAGTGCTTGCTCAAAGGCGCTGTTTGGTGTTTCGAATTTTGGTGTGCATCTAGATTATAACGCTCCGCAGTTGGCCTTTGCCTCTAATGGTTCGGTTAAAAGAATTTCGATTTCTGGAGTTCAGACCAAATTTTCAGCGAAGGTCGAAAACAAGAAGTTGACGAGTACTGATAAAGGCGGAACGCATATTCTCAAGCCTATTTTGCCTTCGCATTACGAGAATTATCAGGACGCCCCGGCTAACGAGCATGTGACCATGTTGATGGCGCGTACGATATTCAAAATCCCGACGGCGCTTTCGGCTTTGCTTTATTTTGAAAATGGTGATGCAGTCTATGTGACCAAGCGTTTTGATGTCGTTGATCGCGGAGATTATGTGGGCTTTCGCCTTAGTCAAAGTGACTTTGCTCAAATTGCGGGACTCGTTCCTGAAAGGGATGGCGAAGACTATAAGTACAAAGGTTCGTATGAGCGCATTGCCGAACTGATTCATGAAAATGTAAGCGCAGACGATGTTGCCGTAGAAATCTTTTTTAGGACGATTCTGTTTAATTATCTTGTGTGCAACGGTGATGCTCATGCAAAAAATTTTTCGTTGCAAAATAGCATCGAAGAACCTGATGTGTACGATTTGACTCCGGCTTACGATTTGCTGAATACATCGCTCCACATACCCTATGAGCAATCCCGTACAGCGCTGGATTTGTTCAAAGACGAAGACGATTTTAAAACGCCTTTTTATGAAGCGAACGGCTTTTACGGCTCTCTGGACTTTATGGAATTTGCAAAGAGAATCGGAGTTGTCGAAAATCGCGCCCGCAGGTTCATAAAGCAGGCGATTGATTCTGTGCCTGTCATGGAAGAAATGTTGGACAAGTCCTTTTTAAGCGAAAAAAGTAAGGCTCGTTATAAAGAAAATATCCGGGATCGAGCTAAAGCTTTGGGGATGTAAAATTGGTTGTTCGCTGATCAAATCCGAAATTTTTGACCTTGAACTTGCTTTATTTTTATCAATTCCAAATGAATTTGATAGAGATTAAGTTTTTTATTGAGATATTTAGTTTGATTCAATTTATATTTCAAAAAAAACATTTTAAACGAACAGGTCTTGTTTTATGAAAGCTGAATCTAAATCGTTTTCTTTTCTGAATGAAATTCAAACATTTGAAATACCTTTTTTTCAGCGTGCTTATGTATGGAAAAAAGATAATTGGGAAGAACTCTTAGAAGATTTAAAGCAGGTGAATCGTAGGCATTTTCTTGGATCCATAATTCTCAAAAAAATAGGTGATTCCTCTGTATTAGGAACAACGACTCGTGTAAGTGTGATTGACGGTCAGCAGCGTTTGACAACTTTGAGTATTCTTTTGAAAGCGATTTATGACACTTTTAGTGATGAAATCAAAGCCAATGTCCTTGACGATGCAAAAAACGCACTTTTTTACAAAAAGAAAAAAACAGATTCGACTTATCATATCAAGGTAAAACATTCAAAAGTTGATAGGTCCGATTTTGAAAAAGTTATTGGTAATGTAGGTGCCAATGGAATTTCGTCTATTGATTATTCAGAAATTGCAAATTTAGATGTTGATGATGACAATTCGTCTCACAAAATTCTTTGTTGCTATAAATATTTCATTGATTGCCTAAAGACTTGCTCGCCTGATATCGTGAGTGATATCTTTGATAATCTTTTGTCTGAAAATAACAAGATGATTGTGGTCATTGCTTTGGATGATGATGACCATGAACAACAGATTTTTGATACCATCAATAGTGCTGGTGTTCGTTTGACATCTACAGATATTGTGAAAAATGCTCTATTCCAAAAAACTCTTGAGTTTTGCACAGAAGAGGATGTTGTTGAATTCTATGATAATACGTGGGGGGGTGTTTTTTGTAAAGATGAAGAAACCTTACATTACTGGGGCAAGAAAAGAACTATAGGGCGTATTCAGCGAGATAATAGCGAGGTTCTTTTACAGTCTGTAGCAATCATTGAAAAAATATTTGATCCTAATGAACACACCTTAACAGATATTCCCGATCTCTATAAAGATTACATAGAGTCTATGGACGAAAAACAGGTGAAGGAGTTCATTCGGAAAATTATCAATTATGCACAGATATATCGCGACAATGTTCCTGAATTAAACAAGACTACTTGTTATTCCTATGACGATAATGCTAAACGTCTTTTCCATATTTTGGATGTATTAGGATTGACGACCTTTAATCCGTATATACTCTTTCTATTAAAGAAGTACGAAAAGGATGAAAAGTACTTGAATCAACGGATGAATGAATTGGAAAAATTTGTTATGCGTAGGATGATTGCGGGAGAAAGTACTAAGGGATACAATAAAAATTGTCTAGAATTTATTGATGATGAAGAAAAACCTTGTCAAATGGCCGAGTTAATTTCGAATGATGAAATTTTTACTGGACTTTCAAAGATTAAGAATCGAGAGGCAACTCTAATTCTATTTTGGATTGAACTTAAGCGTCGATACGATTCGAAAAAATATGACCTAAAGGAATTGAAATATGATTATACGCTTGAACATATCTTGCCACAAAAGTGGGAAGAAAATTGGAGCGACCTCCCTTATGTCAATGCTAAAGGTGAAAAAATCGAAGAAATCGAAGGTAAAATAAACCGCCAAAAAATGGTGTATTCTATTGGCAATATGACCCTGTTGACGGGAAAACTGAATACATCTATACAGAACAATAAATTCAAGATAAAAATGGAAGGTTCGCCAAAACGTAAAGGTGTTAAAGCCTATGCTGAATTGAGCATTACTTCTATTGACATTGTTGAAAAAATATATAACGCACACAAAGAATGGAATGAATACCAATGCTTACTCCGTCAAATAGATTTGACAAAAGAGATTCTGGATATATGGGGTATTGATGAAGGTCATTTTGATGAGCCTGAATCATTCAATGAAATTGGAATCAATGTTTCGAAGCCGTTAATTAGAGCTGTGGATCGAAAGAATCGTGCATCCATAATTACTGTTTATAAGGAAGATTGTTCGAGCATTCAGCGTGCCACAGCAACTGATACTCTTGTTGATGTGTTTACTGAAGTCATGAACGAATTTGGTGCTCAAAAATTATGTGAATGTTCTAAAAAATATCTATCCATGGCAGATGGAGAACCTGTATTCAAAAAAGGCAAGCATAAAGCATCTCATGCAAGGTCCTGTTTGATTGGGAATGGATATTACCTAAATGTTCATAGTAGTACGGAAACGAAGAAGAAACAATTGGAAAAATTAATTAGTGCTTTGAATTTAGAATGGCGTGTTGAAATAGTGAATAAAAATTAAAATGGGATATATTATGCCAACCTCTAATTATCCCATCACTCATGTCCTTGTAGATTGCGAAAATGTCGCGCTGAACGGTTTGACTGATTTAGTCGTGAATACAGATGGTACTCCGCTGAAGTTTGTGTTGTTTCATAATTCAACGAATAAGATAAATATTTCGCTTACGCAGCTGAAAGATTTTGGTTACGCTTTGAGCGATGATCGTGTTGAACTTGTGGAACTTGCGATTCCCGAAAACATGACCAAGAAACAGGCGGAGAATGCGCTTGATTTCTATATCGCTTACTATATGGGCACGGTAATGCCGTTTAGTCCGTTTAACAGTCATTGTGTGATTCTCTCAAAAGATCATGATTACGATCCTCTCGTTTTGCATGTGCAAAAACAATATGGTGAAGGACGTTGTGAACGGGTGGAATCGTATGAGGCTTTGGCAAAGATGCTTGGAATAACTGTGGCTCCGCAAAAAGTGACGAGTGATTTACTGCCCAAGGCATCTGATACTCAGCCGCAGAAGTCCACGGAGAAGACGGAGTCTGTTCAAAAAAAGGTTGAGCCGACAGTTGAAAAAGCGAAGAATACCTCGAATCAAAAATCTTTTGACTTGCAAAAAGCTATAGAAAAGGCCAAGTTGAATTTGAAGAAAATGTCAAAGAATAGGCCTACTAAGAAAACGAGGCTGCAAAATTCTTTAAAGAGCTTGTTTACTGCAGAAAAACTGACTGATGCAAACATTCAAAGTTTGATAGATGCTCTTCAAAGAGCGAAGGTTTTGGAAATTTTAAAAGATACAAACCAAGTCAAGTATAAATAATATCGAAAATTTCCACCTATTGTTCCCACCCACCTAAGAACCTATTTTAATGATTAGAGAATAAAATTTGTGCAGTTGGAAACTGCACAATTCCCTGCTGTTCCGAAGTTTGTTTTTCTAATCATCTTCTAGAGCTTCGTCTTCCTGTTTTTTCAATTCTTCATCTAAATGTTTTTGATACCATTCAGCTTCCTTCGGATTTATGCATTTGATGTATTGAATGTAATTGCGATAGTCTTCTTCGGCAAAGTCACCATCAAAACCAAAAATTCCGTCAAAGATAGTATCAGCGTAATGATCTAAAATATTTAGGTCTTTTTCATGGCGAAACATCAATCGATAAAGCATTGCTGCGGCTTGGTCATGTTGTGTGGCAACATGTTCATTTAGATCTTTTATAGACTCGATAAAGTCTTCAGGTAATTCCATAATTTGTGCCCTTTTTGCTTATAATCTATATCCATGTGTTTTAAGCATCAAGGTCTTGAACTGCGGGCGTTTTTTTTGTGGAATTTTTCTCAAAATAATGCGATGTAGTAACATGCAAAAATACCTTAAGCGTAAGGCTGCCGAGGCTGGCATCCCGTATCAGACTTATGTGAATGTCTTGTTGGACAATGCGGCTTTAGCTTAATTTTCCCTAATTAAAAGAAATAACAAACTTATTTGGTTATGTAAAAATTCCTTACGCCCCTTGCCAACTTTTTGAATATTAGATACATTAAAGGCAGACGCATCCCGCTGTACAAAGGCGAGGTGCGTTTTCGTTTTAATCGAGTTTCGGTTTCTGCGAAAACGCCTCCAACAACAAGAAAAAAGAGGTGTAAAGTGCCGGAAAGTCAGAATATCGAATATAAATCGTCGTGGCGTGACGAATATCTCAAATGGATTTGCGGCTTTGCCAACGCGCAGGGTGGCAAATTGTATATCGGCATCGATGACAATGGAAAAGTTTGCGGAGTTGCAAATATCAAAAAACTTTTAGAAGACATCCCAAACAAAATTCAAACATGTCTTGGTCTTGTTGTTAAAATAAATAAAAGAGAAAAGGATGACTTGGATTATATTGAGATTGTCGTTGATCCGAGTTCCTTCCCTGTAAGTTATCACGGAGAATTTCATTATAGGAGCGGGGCGACCAAGCAACAATTGATTGGAATAGCTCTCTCGGAGTTTATCATGAAGAAAATGGGAGCCCGTTGGGAAGATGCTGTTGTTGAAAACGTTGGCATCGATGATTTGGACGCGGAAAGTTTCAAGATTTTTAGGCGTGAGGCGCTTAAGAGCAATAGAATGAGTCCCGAAGATTTGGATATTTCCAACGAAGAATTGTTGGAGAAACTTCATCTTATGTCTAACGGAAAACTTAAACGTTCGGCAGTGATGCTTTTCTATCGCGATCCTAGCGTAATCCAAAATGGCAGTTATGTGAAAATAGGACGGTTTAGCAATGCTGTTGACTTGCAGTATCAGGATACGATAGAAGATTCTCTTATTAAAATTGCAGACAAGGTTATTGATCTTATTTATTTAAAATATCTCAAAGCGAAAATTACATATGAGCATGATCGCCGCGTGGAAACATACCCCTACGCCCGTATTGCCATACGTGAGGCAGTTTATAATGCGATTATTCATAATTGCTACATGTTCGGGACGCCTATTCAAATTCGTGTGGAAAACGAAGCGATTGTTATAAGCAATCAGTGTGTTTTACCGGAAGGGTGGACTGCTGAAACACTTATGAACCCGCACCATTCTAAACCCTACAACCCCAATATTGCGAATGTTTTTTATCGTGCCGGTTATATTGAAAACTGGGGGCGCGGCGTTGAAAAAATTTGTGACGCTTGTAGGGAGCTTGGAGCCGATTTGCCTAGATACGAGATTCTTGGAAACGGGGTACGAATTTTCTTTAAAGCCCTAAAAAGTGCTTTAATTGATGAAAATTCGGTGGATGTCGGTGTAAATGTCCAAGAAAATGTCCAAGAAAATGTCCAAGAATGCTCTAGAACGGAAATGATTTTGAACGCTATTCGAGAAAATAATGCTATTTCTTTAAGAGTTCTGGCACACAAGATTGGTGTTACTTCAAAAACGGTTCAGCGAGATCTTGATCGTTTAAAACGTGAAAAAATTATTCGTCGAGTTGGTCCAGATAAGGGTGGATATTGGGAAATTTCAAAAAAATAATCATTTTCAAAAAAATTGCCCCGCTCGATGGCGGGGCGTTTGGGCATAGGCTTCTTTAAATCTTAATCCTAATCTTTTTCTGCTTGTAGATTGATTGTCCGCCGTTGCAGATGTAGGCGACGGTGCAGACGATGAAGAATGCGGGGAGGCAATTGAAGCCGAAGATTTCGCCGGCGATGAGGATGGGGGCCCAAAGTGTGTTGCTTGCGCTTGCGAATACGGCGGCGAAGCCGAGGGCTGCAGCGAGCGGGAGCGGGACTCCGAACATTCCTGCGACGAAGATTCCGAATGTGGCACCGATAGCGAAAAGTGGGGTGACGACACCGCCGATGAAACCGGCGGAGAGCGTGAGAATTGTGACGGCGAACTTTATAATCCAATCATACCCGTGAATTCCGGCGGCAGTTCCTACAACATTCGCGGCATCCCCGGCGACGTTCCCAATTACATCAGCATTCCCGGCAACACCAAAGCTCATATCCAATAAGTTTGTTCCAAGTCCGGCGTAGCGGCCCTGGAAAAATACGAGCAAAAGAACGCTGATTCCTGCACCCATGATGGCGATGCGCTTGATGGTGTTCGGGAATTTTTTTGCGAAGAAG
>Ga0310786_10009764_pt1 | contig 12136 bp, 19 predicted proteins | sample AusTroGonzalo_MG_FD_203881 | JGI IMG/M metagenome (GOLD analysis project Ga0310786, IMG submission 203881) | Bovine rumen microbial communities from tropical cattle in Woodstock, Queensland, Australia - Gonzalo_03 (v2) (version 2) | ecosystem: Host-associated > Mammals > Digestive system >...
CGACACCACCACGGTGGAGGTGAAGGTCGAAAAGGAGCTGAACTGGGCCCAGAGGGCCAAAATCAAGGCCTTCCCGTGGATCCTGCTCGGCCTCATCGGAGCGCTGCTGTGGATATTCAGGAAATACCTCTTTTAGCCCGTGATGGGTCTTTTGTTTAGTCATAATCGATAAGAATTGTTTGTTGTTCCGTCCTGCGTCGTGATGATGCGGGACGGAGTTATTCTATACACACCTGTTGATAACTTTTTTTGGAAGTCCCGGAAATAGTCCCCACCTTTGCGTCCAGAAGGGGGCAACCTGGCCCGTACACCCAGGCGAAGCGTTTAACGAGTGGCGCGGCCCCACTCGATGAAGTGGCCGGTCATCCTCTTGACGTACACCACGCTTCCGTTCGGGATGTCCGGGTACATGGACTCGCCGTAGATGTGCACGGCCATGTCCACGTCCTTCACCGGCGAGATCACCCGCTCACACTCCGCCTCCGTGACACTTTCCGACCACCCGGTAAGGTGGCCCGCCTGGGCGAAGATCGGGAGCAGCGGAACGGTGTTCGGGTCGATGAACTTGTCCCCCGGCAGGATCTGGAGCTCCTGCAGCATCTCGCCTTCCCCCGTCAGGATCCAGTTCGGATTGAGCTCGGGAAACCGGGCGCACAGGTTGCTAACTATTGTTTCACTCGGCTCGCGTTTCCCGCCCATAATTTGGGACACGTAGCCCTTTGAAAGGCCGAGAGTGCGGCCCAATTCGGCCTGATTCCGCATTTTGCGGGATTCGATGAGATACTTGGCGCATTTCACAAAGCGCTCGTTTACAGACACATACATACTTATCGACACCTGTGCAAAACTTTTCCGGCAAAAAAGTTTGCAAATATGGAAACTATCGTTTAACTTTGTCTCCCGAAAGATATACCCCGCGAGCCATAAGCACCCGCAAAGGTACAAAAAATATGCTAAACGAAAAATCTTATACGTTATGACTAAGCAAGAATTTGAAGAACGCACCGGCCTCACCTGCCTGAACTCCACGTTTGATTTCATCAACCGGATCTACATGGCCGCCGGTGAGCAAGACAAGGACACCTTCTGCAAGGAGTGGAAGGAAGCCCTGTCCGAGAACAAGATCGTCCGCGAACTGACCGAGACCGTCGAGGCCCTCAAGAAGGAGCTCAACGAGAAGATGGCCGCCATCGCCAATCTCGGTGCCGCCCTCACCGACCAGGCAAAGCAGCTCGACAACGCCCTTCGTATGCAGAAGGGAATGGCCAACCAGATCGAGATCCGCGAGGCCAGAATCGACCAGCTCGAGCATCTTGTAGACGCCACCCTGGAGCACGTGAACCTCGCCGTCTTCGACAAGCTCCGTGAAGTCTTCGAGTTCCGGCTCGGAAAGGCCGCCTCAATGAAGAAGCGCCGGGAAGCTGGATGGGACCTCACCCCCGAGGACATCGACTGGCTCATCGACCACTGCGAAGAATAACACCGGGGGCTCTCGGGAGCCCTCGTTTCCAGATAACCTCAAAAGTATATTTAACTCAAAACGGAAAGATATGGAACGTCGTAAAAAACTCATGCACATCTTCGGATGCCTCGCCATCGTGTTCGTCTTCGCCGGCTGCGTGGAAGGCAAGGACGGAGGCATCACCGGGTGGAACCTCATCAGCCTTCTCGTGGCCTTCATCTTCGGCTACATCGCCAAGTGGCTGGACGAGCACACCGAGTTCACCAAGAAGGAAGAACCTGAAGAGAAGGAGGACGGACAATGAAACGCTACTTCTGCACCGACGTGCACTGCGCGTCCGACGCCCTCACCCTGGAGAAGGCCGTCGCCCAGTTCGCCGAGCTGGAGCTCGAGAGCGCCCTCATCCACGAGGAGCGCATCCCCACGATCGTGGAACGCCTGAAGTGGTTCCAGGACGAGACCATCAAGGCCCGCCCGCGCCTGAGGGCGGTCGCCATCGAGGACTGCGGCGACAATGACCTCTGCCTCGGCCACCGTGCCATCCGCATCGGAACCAGCCAAGTGAACCTCACGGCCGTAAAATGCGAGATAGAATGAGCAGCCCTGTCAAGTCCAAGAACTTATGCCTGACGTGCTGGTACTACGTACACGGCAAGTGCGTCAAGGGACCGGAGAACTACTGTAGAATCACCAGATCGAAATAACAATGGAAGTCATCAAGCACAACACCGGAAAGGACGCAGGTCGCATCAGCGTCCTCCACACCATCGCCACCATGGCCGTCGGGGAGACCTGGGCCGTGGAGGACGGACTCGTAGTCCGCGAGTATGCCCGCAACGCCTGCAGCCGCTATGGCCACATCTCCGGCAAGGCCTTCACCGTGAACGCGCCGAGGGAGAACGCCGGCCTCATCGAAATCACCAGGACGAAATGACGGACACGAGACCAGAAGTCAGCCCCCAGGGGCTCTACACCGGAAGGGAGGTGGCCCGCCGGCTCGGCGTGGACCGCCACACCATCACCAGGTGGAAGAGGTCGCTCCGGCTGGTGCCCCGCACCAAGGACGGGCGCTACCTGGGAAAGGACATAGTAGCAGTGTGGATGAATCGCTAATCATGGCCGGTATGGTACCACCGATTGAAAAATACAGTACGGTTCCTTCAGTGGGGCGGATCGTTTCCGCCGCCGGCCGCCACCCGCAGTCTGCGGGGCTATCAACACACTACATATACTATCGACAGCCCGGGACGGGTGCGAGCTCCTTCCGGGTTTACCTGAAACGGTTTAACCATTAAATACTATCTTACAATGGACTTCAACGTCAATTTGAACATCAACATCGGCTTCTCGGAAGAGTCGCTGAATGTGCTCCGGCAGTTCGCGCCGGATCTGCCCGCCGAGATGTGCAGCTGCACTGCACACCAGGGCGACCTGAAGACCTTCATCAAGGAGACGGTCAATGATTATCTCCGCGACCTTCAGGCCTACGCTAAAAAGCCCGTAGAGGAAGCCAAGCCCGAAACGGCACAATCTCCCGTCCAGGAGGCGAAAGCCGCTCCTGCGCCTCAGCAGGGCCCCGCAGCGGCCCCCGAGAAGGAGATCACCGACGCCGACCTCCGCCAGGCCGTCAAGGCCGCGAAGGACAAGGTCGGGACGCCGGTCGTCAAGGCCCTCTTCGCGGAGTTCGAGATCCCGAACAGCTCGGCCTGCCCCCAGGAGCGTAGGGGCGAGCTGATGGACAGGTTGGAAAAGTTAGCAGCCTGACGCCATGCCCACAGCACACGCAACCCTTGCTCCTTCGGGCTCGGCCCGCTGGATGAAGTGCCACCCCTCGGCGCTGCAGGAGGCCTCCGTCCCCCGAAAGGACACCATCTTCACCTACGAGGGCACACTTGCCCACGCCGTGTCGGAGTGCCTCCTGCGTACCGCCCTGGAGCAAGACTGGGACGGATGGCATGAGGACTTCCCGGACAAGTTTCGCATCGCCTACGAGGCCGCCAATGACGGCAAGGGCGGACGGATCGCCGGCGAACAGTCCGAGACCCTCCGCCGCCTGATTGACGAGACGAAGGAGCTCGGGCTCGACCCCTGGGAGATGCTCCGGATCGTCTCCGACTACTACTGCCGCTTCGTCTGGGAGGACTTCCTCGAGGCGAGGTTCCGCGACCCGGAGGCCGTCCTCCTGATCGAGGCCCCGCTCAAGCTCTCCGAGTACATCCCGGAAGGCTTCGGCTCCAGCGATTCGGTGATCATCTACGGCAAGACCCTGTGCGTCTATGACCTCAAGTACGGCAAGGGCGTCCGGGTCTCCGCCGTGGGGAACACCCAGATGCGCTGCTATGCCCTGGGCGCCTACCTCGGACCGGGCGAGCTTAACGACATCGACGAGGTCTCCATGACCATCATCCAGCCCAGGCTGCAGCACGTGTCCAACGACATCATCAGTGCGGCCCAACTGCTGGACTGGGCGGAGAACGAACTGAAGCCTGCCGCCATCATGGCCTACCAAGGCCTCGGCGAATACGTCCCCGGCGAACACTGCCGCTTCTGCTCCATCGCTCCCAGGTGCAAGGCCCTGGCCCGCCAGGCCTCCCTCCTGAAGACGATCGACCGGGAGCACGACCTCATGTCCAACGACGAGATCGCCGAGCTCCTCCACAAGGTCGGACCGCTCAAGACGTGGATCTCCAACCTCGAGGCCTACGCGCTGGAGCAGGTCCTCGCCGGCACCCCCGTCCCCGGCTTCAAGGTTGTGGAAGGCCGCTCCCTTCGCCAGATCCCGGACCAGAAGGCCGCCATCGGCGCCCTGGCCGCAGCCGGGCTGTCCGAGGACTCCTACCTCCGCCCCCGCGAGCTCAAGACCATCTCCGACCTGGAGAAACTCTTGACCAAAAAGGGCTTCAACACCCTCCTCGGCGCCTACGTCGTCAAGCCCCAGGGCAAGCCGACGCTCGTCGAGGACTCCGACCCGCGCCCGGCTATGTCCAGCGCGAAGGACGATTTTTCCGAGTACACGCAAAACGATTAAACGACTAAACGCATGCAAAATTTCACTTTTAAGTGTAAGGCCCCGGAGGGCGAGACGCCCAAGGCCTACAAGGTCCGCAACGACAAGGGGACCATCAGTTACCTGGCCAAGAGCCAGATGTCGAACGTCAGCATCAGCGGAGACGTGATGACCTTCACGTCCACCGACTGGTTCCACGGTGTCCATCCGTGGCTCGTCAAAGTCAACAATACCTCCAACACTCAAAACGTCTAAACGTATGAACGACAACACCAACACCCGTGTCAAGATCGGCGAAGTCCGCCTGTCTTACTGCCACCTCTTCACCCCCGAGGCCGTGTCCGACGGCGGCGAGAAGAAGTATTCCGTGGCCCTCCTCATCCCCAAGTCCAACACCGCCCTGGTGAACGCCATCAAGGACGCCGTCAAGGCCGCCTTCATGTCCGGCGTGGCCTCCCGCTTCGGTGGGAAGCAGCCCGCGCCCGGCACCTGGAAAAACCCCCTCCGCGACGGTGACGCCGAGCGCCCGGACGACGAGACCTACGCCGGCCACTACTTCATCAACGCCACCTCCAAGACCAAGCCCGGCATCGTCAAGATCGTCAAGATGAACGGCGAGAAGAAGCTCGTCGAGGTCACCGACGAGAGCGAGGTCTATTCCGGCTGCTACGGCGTCGTGAGCGTCAACTTCTTCCCGTTCAACAACGCCGGGAACAAGGGCGTGGCCGCCGGCCTGAACAACGTCCTCAAGACGAAGGACGGCGACTTCCTCGGAGGCCGCTCCAGCGCCCAGAGCGAGTTCGGCGACGACCTCGACCAGTACGCCAACGAGGAGGAAGACGAGGTCTTCTAACCGGTCAGGAAACATCCCGCGACGCCGGCAGCGGGACCTATGTCAAACTCATATACGGCGACATGGAGCGCCGGGCGGGTGCAAGTCCCGCAGTTAAGATAGGTTTATGTTTCCCGTTTCAGCTAACCGCCGGCCGCCCGGGTGGGGCCTGATCGCCCTCCCGGGTACCAATACTAATTCTAATGCCCTATGGATAAAAGATTGACTCTTACAATCCAAATTGTACTTGACGTCCTGATGGCCATCTGCTGCATCGTCGATGCGGTCCTGGACAAACGGATCCATCCGGTCGTCTGCCTCCTCTGGGTGCTCATCGCACTCTTCGCTCACATCGAGAACTATCAAGACTGCTGACCATGAAACGGCTTCATCTTGACATCGAGACATACAGTCCGGAGCCGATAGCGAAGACCGGCCTCTACCGCTACGCCTTCCATTCGGACTTCAGGATCCTCCTCGTCGCCTACGCAAAGGACGACGACCCCGTGGAGATCATCGACCTGGCCCAGGGCGAGACCCTGCCGGAATGGCTGGTGAACGCCCTCTTCGACGAGAAGGTCACCAAGGTCGCCCACAACGCCACCTTCGAGCGCGTGTGCCTGTCCGTCCACCTGTGGCAGACGGGAAGCCGCCAAAGGGGCTACCTGATGCCCGCCGACTCCTGGCACTGCACGATGGTCCAGGCGTCGCGCTGCGGGCTCCCCATGAGCCTGAAGGAGGCCGGCGCAGCCCTGGGACTGGAGCAGCAGAAGATGACCGAAGGAAAGGCCCTCATCAAGCTCTTCTGCACACCCAAGGACAAGAAGGCGGACGGCCTCTTCGACGACAGCGACCGCAACCTCCCGGAGGACTTCCCGGACGAGTGGAAGACCTTCAAGGACTACTGCGTCCGCGACGTGGAGGTGGAGCGGGAGATCGACCGCGAGACCGACTGGCTGCACATCCCGTCCTGGGAGCGCAAGCTCTACGCCGTGGACCAGAAGATCAACGACCGGGGCGTTATGGTGGACACCCAGCTCGCCAAGGAGGCCTGCCGGATCGGCGCCATCATCACCGCCCGCCTCACCGAGGAGGCCATGAGGCGCACCGGCCTGTCCAACCCCAACAGCGTCGGCCAGCTCAAGGGCTGGCTCACCGAGCAGCTCGGCTTCGACGTGGACACCCTCAGCAAGAAGGACCTCCCGGAGATCCAGAAGGCAACGATGGACCCCAACGTCCACCGCGTCCTGCAGATCCGGGCGCAGCTGGGCAAGTCCTCCAATGCGAAGTACGAGACGATGCTCGGCTGCATGTGCGAGGACGAGACGGTGCGCGGCCTCCTTCAGTTCTACGGCGCCAGGACCGGCCGGTGGGCCGGCCGGCTCGTCCAGTTGCAGAACCTCCCGCAGAACCACATCAAGGACCTGGACTTCGCGCGGCAGGCCCTGAAGGACGGCGACCTGGAGATGCTGGAGCTCGGCTACAAGAGCGTCCCCGACATCTTGTCCCAGCTCATCCGCACGGCCTTCATTCCGCGCCGGGGCTTCGTCTTCGCGGTGTGCGACTTCTCGGCCATCGAGGCCCGCGTCCTGGCGTGGCTCGCCGGTGAGGGGTGGGTGCTGGAAGTCTTCCGCGCCGGCGGCGACATCTACTGCGCCACGGCCTCGCAGATGTTCCACAAGCCGGTGGAGAAGCACGGCCAGAACGAGGACCTCCGGCCCAAGGGAAAGGTCGCCGTGCTGGCTCTCGGATACGGTGGCGGGGTCTCCGCGCTGGACGCCATGGGCGGGCAGAAGCTCGGGATGACCAAGGAGGAGGAGCAGGACACCGTCACCAAGTGGCGGGACGCGAACCCCATGATCACCAAGTTCTGGCACGACGTGGAGGACGCCGCCCTCGACGTGGTGCAGGGCTTCAAGAAGACCTCCCGGCTCGGCATCCGCAAGCAGATCACGGCGGCGGAGCGCGAGGCCCGGATGGCGATGGCCGGCGGAGCCGTCCGCGACTACAGCGTCCGCGACTCCTACCTGGAGTTCTCGATGCACGAGGGGTGGCTGGTGTGCCGGCTTCCCTCCGGACGCTGCATCACCTGGCCGAGCGCCGAGGTGACCGTCAACCGCTACGGCGGCAAGGCCATCCGCTACAAGGGCGTCAACCAGAAGACCAACAAGTGGGGATGGCAGGAGACCTTCGGCGGCAAGCTCGTGGAGAACATCACGCAGGCCGTCGCCCGTGACTGCCTCGCCCACGTCATGCTCCAACTGGACGCCATCGGCATCCGCACCGTCTTCCACGTCCACGACGAGGTGGTGTGCGAAGTTCCCTCCAAGGACTACCTGTCCCGCATCGAATACTGCTTCAGCCACGGCCCCGAGTGGGCCGAAGGCCTCCCGCTCATGGGGGCAGGCTATACCGGACCATTCTATTACAAGGACTAAGCTATGGCTATATCAAAAGATTACCTCGAAAAAGCCGCGATCATAGCGGGAAAGGTCGCCTACATAGCCGGCAAACGTGCCGAGATGATAAGCGGCGACCTGAAAACCCTGGAGCCCGGCGACCTGAAAACCCTGGAGCCCGGCGGCCTCACATTCCCGCCGAAACAAGAGGAGAAGTTCCTCAACGACCACGACCCCTATCTGCGCGTGAAGGTGCGCGTCATAAGGAACCGCGACATCACCGTCGAGTGCAAATGCCTGGATCCGGAAGGCCTCAAGAAACTCTTCGACATGGCCCAGTGGACCGAGGAGGACCGGAAGCAGCAGGAGCTGTACGAAACGGTCAAGGCCGCGCTGGAGGAGCAGATCTGGGAGCAGATCATCCTTGTGCCGCAACCGCTCAGGACTGACCTGAACGGAGACATCATCAAGAGAGACACCCACGAAATCGGCTTCAAGATCGTCGTCACGGACGGGCTGGCCATGCCGGAAGACGTCTGGGTACGTCCCAAGAAAAGCGAATACATGAACAACAAATAAAACAATTCTATCATGGCGAACAAGATTTGTGGCGAGTGCCACTACTACCAGAACCATCCGGTCAGCGGTCCGATCTGCACGAAGACCCGGAAAGAGGTCTCCTACCTGCAGACCGCCTTCGACTGCTTCACCGAGCCCGGGGAGGCTCCCTCCGACCCCGTCCAGACCAAGGTGTGCTCCCACTGCGGACGCGAGCTTCCCATCACGAACTTCGGCCGGCACTCCCGCACGAAGGACGGCTACCAGCCCTGCTGCCGCGAGTGCCAGAGCGCGATGAACAAGGGCCACCGCAAGCGCGGTCCGTTCGAGAACAACGAGGCACCGGCCAAGCCCGAGGAGCCCGAAGTCATCCCGGAGGGCATGAAGCGCTGCTCCCACTGCGGGAAGATCCTGCCGGTGTCGGAGTTCCGCAAGCATAAGGGCTCCCCGGACGGACTCCAGTACGCCTGCAAGACCTGCCAAGTGGAGATGACCACCAAGGCCAAGCAGAAGCGGACCGAGGAGAAGAAGGAGCGCATCAGGGAGGCCCAGAAGGAGCTCGACAAAGAACGGATCCTGTCTGGCCAGCCGGAGATCCTGAACGACCTCAACCTTGAAATCGAAGCCGTGCCCAGCATCCACAGCGCAACCGACGAGGAACTCGTGAATGAACTCAAGAAGCGCGGCTATACCGGCAACCTCATCCGTAAGACATCTTTCATCCTATGAGCAAGTTCAATCTATCAACCGGCGTGATGGAGAGGAACTACGAAGGTTCCGGTATCTACGAAGTTTCTATTGCCATTAGTGAGAACCTGCTGCGCTATTTTGTGGAGCATCAGGACATGCTCGTCCAGACACTTGTAAACGACCTCGCTCGTGAACTTATCGCCTGCTACGAATCCAAAACCAAGAAGCTATGATTATCACTGAAGAATTGATCACGGAAACCCTTATCAGGAAACGCGCGAAGACGGAGGAACGGCTGATCATGGACGCCTTCAAGGAACATTTCGGCTACAGCATCCTCGACATCGCCCCCGAAGACCGGAAGGACCTGGTGCGGGAGATAGACGTCGAAGCCCCCGATGGAAAAACGATCTACAAGTACAAGGGCGAGGCATTCCTGGCTACTTACCGGAGCAACATAGGAGAAGATCCATACGGCTTCGGCTTCGGCCGTGTGATGTACGTCCAAACCACCTACGAGAAACTATGACCCAATACACTGTATCAACAGGAACGTCACGCAACGCGACCGAGTGGCCCAACCGCAAGACCACCTGGGAGAAGTTCGTCGCCAAGCTCGGCAAGCCGAAGACCACCCGGGAGACCGTGGAGGAGTACAAGGCCATGACCAAGGACCAGCGCGGGCGGGTGAAGGACGTCGGAGGCTTCGTGGGCGGCACGGTCCGGGACGGGGGAAGGCGCAAGGCCGACTCCATCGTCTCCCGGTCCATGGTCACCCTCGACCTGGACGACGCCACGCCCGCCACCGTGGGCACCGTGGACGACATGCTCTTCGGCACCGCCTGGTGCCTCTACTCCACCCACAGCAGCACACCCGAGAGGCCGCGCTACCGGCTGGTGATCCCGCTCTCCCGCGAGGTCACGCCCGAGGAGTACATCCCCATCGCGCGGAGGGTGGCGGACGACATCGGCATCGACGCCTTCGACGACTCCACCTACGAGCCGCACAGGCTCATGTACTGGCCGTCCGTCCCCTCCGACGGGGACTACGTCTTCCAGGTCGGGGAGGGCGCGCCGCTCGACGCGGACAAGGTCCTCGCCACCTACGTGGACTGGGCCAACCCTCTCGAGTGGCCGGTGTCCTCCAGGGTCACGAAGACCGTCCACGGCAAGCCCGGATCCAGGCAGAAGGACCCCACCACCAAGGACGGGGTGATCGGCGCGTTCTGCCGCACCTACGGCATCGCCGACGCCATCGACACGTTCCTCCCGGGCGTGTACGTCCAGACCGCCCAGCCGGACCGCTGGACCTACACCAAGGGCAGCTCCGCCGGCGGCATGATCGTCTATGACGACAAGTGGGCCTACAGCCACCACGGCACCGACCCCTGCTGCGAGAAGCTCGTGAACGCCTTCGACCTGGTCCGCATCCACCTCTACGGCTCCGAGGACGAGGGGGCCGACATCAACACCCCGGCCAACCGGCTGCCGTCCTTCCTCCACATGGAGCGGACCGCCAGGGAGGACCCCAAGGTCCACGGCGCCCTCGTCAGGGAGATGCTCAAGTCCGCCGACGAGGACTTCGCCGACGAGATGGCGGAGGACGACAGCTGGAAGGAGGACCTGCAGACCGACGACAAGGGGAAGAAGATCCTGCCGCTGCCGGACAACTTCGGCCTCATCCTCCGCAACGACAAGGGCCTCAAGGGCACCGTCGCCTACGACCTCTTCACCGGCCGGATCGTCCTCCAGAGGAACCTTCCGTGGCGGAAGATGGACATCGACCCCAACTGGAACAACAACGACTACAACGGCCTCATCGAATACGTCTCCACCAACTACCGGGGACTGACCGGCAAGACCGCCCTGATGGACGAGGCCGACCTGGTCTTCTCCCAGAACAACTTCCACCCTGTGCGGGATTACCTCAACGCGCTGACGTGGGACGGAAAGGAACGCCTCGACACGTTGCTCATCGACTACCTGGGTGCCAAGGACAACCCGCTCACCAGGGCGATGACGCGGAAGCACTTCTGCGCCGCCGTGGCCCGCGTGATGACGCCCGGGTGCAAGTACGACTACGTCCTGACGCTCATCGGGCCCGAGGGCTCCGGCAAGTCCACCCTCGTCCGCCTGATGGCCCTCGACAAGTGGTTTTCGGACTCCCTGACCACTATCGAGGGAAAGGAAGGAATGGAGCAACTGAGGGGCATCTGGCTCGGCGAGATGGGCGAGCTCACCAACTACAAGAAGTCCACCTCCGAAGCGTACAAGGCCTATCTATCCAAGCAGTCTGACACATACCGGCCGGCCTACGGCCGCAAGACCGAAACCTATCCCAGACAGTGCGTCTTCTTCGCCACGACCAACGAGAGGAACTTCCTCAAGGGCGACACGGGCAACCGGCGCTTCTGGGTGGTGGAGTGCGGCGTGGAACCGGTGACGTCCGACCCCTGGGAGGACCTTCCGGATGAAGTGGACCAGATCTGGGCGGAGGCCGTCCAACGATGGAAGGCCGGCGAGCGCCTCTTCCTCGACCGCGACATGGCGGAGGAGGCCCGGGCACGCCAGGAGGCCCACAACGAGGTCTCGGCGGACGAGCGCATCGGACTCATCGACGCCTTCATCCACACCCCGGTCCCGGACACCTGGGACTCCTTCTCCATGGAGCAGCGCATGAACTGGTACCGCACCGCGTCGGCCATGGACCCGGACGGAGCGCCCCGCGTCATGCGGAAGACCGTCTGCGCCGTGGAGGTCATGGTGGAGTGCTTCGGCACGCGCACCGACGAGAAGACCCGCTACAAGACCAAGGAAATCAACCAGATCCTGCGCGGTATGCCCTGCCTGGAGGACGCCGGCCGCTCACGCGACAAGGTGTACGGACTCCAGCGCCGCTACCGCATAATCGACAATGCCCTATGAGACTCAACGACGAATTTGGACTCATCACCGAGCGCGGGTGGCTCATCATCGCCATCTGCGCCGTCATCGCCTTCGGCATGATCGCCTGGGCGGTCATCACAGTTGTACTGAAACTTTGGATGTACCTCGTAACGCTATGATTGAAGACCTCGTAAAGAACGCCGCCACCGGTCACCGTGACTGCTGCGGCGACATGATCCACGAAGGGGACACCGTCATCACCAGGAACGGGCACGGACGTGTCGTCTGGCTCGAAGGGAAGT
>Ga0310786_10009767_pt1 | contig 12133 bp, 7 predicted proteins | sample AusTroGonzalo_MG_FD_203881 | JGI IMG/M metagenome (GOLD analysis project Ga0310786, IMG submission 203881) | Bovine rumen microbial communities from tropical cattle in Woodstock, Queensland, Australia - Gonzalo_03 (v2) (version 2) | ecosystem: Host-associated > Mammals > Digestive system >...
ACTACACGCTTTCCTGGTCGGACAACGACTGCGTCGGCAAGGGCACGGTTACGATTACTGGCACCGGGTCTTTCGACGGCAAGTCCCAGACGGCGACCTTCAGCATCGTTCCCCGGCTCCCTGCCGGCTACAAGCCAGTTGAATATGCGCACTCCTCCGGCGAGCAGTTTGTCGATACCGGGTTCACTCCAAACGAGAAGACCCGCGCCGACATCCGGTTCCTCATGCATTCCAATGGCGGCTACTCGTCTCCGTTTGGCGCGCGCAACGCCAACGAGAAACAGTTCTTTGTCAGTGGGAATTGCAGTGCTAACTACTATTTATGTCGTCATGATACGGGTGCGACGGATCTTCCGGGGAAGGATGGCTATGTCGGCAATGGTGCTCTTGTCGGCAAGCCCTCGGTGGTTGGGTATCACAAGTTCTCGCTCAACCGAAATGTCTTCAACCTTGACGAATATGCGTATAACTTCTCGTCGTCGGTCATTTTCTCCTGCGACCGTTCGGCGTATGCCTTTGCCACGCATGGCGCGGACGGGATTCAGCATCCGGCGATCATGGAACTCTATTCGCTGAAGATCTGGGATGACGGCGTGCTGGTGCGCGATTTCGTTCCCTGCATCAAGGTCGAAGGCGGAGTGGAGACTGTCGGGCTCTACGATGTTTCGCGCAATGCAACGAAGCGCTTCTACGAAAACGGCGGCAGCGGGGCGGCGCTGGTTGCTGGGCCCGAGTTGCCTGAGCTGCCGAGCGGATTCATCGTGATTCTGAAGTAATTCGGTGGCTTGCGCTAACCGTTGTCGTGAGGTTCTACGCTTATCAGGTAGACAACTGGTAGACAACTGTTCGGCATCTGTAGACATCGGACCCGCCACACGGCGAGCCCGATTTGCTATAATCTCCGCCATGAACGACATCAAGAACCCTCCCAGCAACATCGAGGCCGAACGGGCAGTGCTCGGCTCGATCCTCCTCGACACCACGAGCCGCAACGGCGACCGTGTGATGGACCTGTGCCTCACCTCGCGGCTCACCCCCGAAAGCTTCTTCGACCCGCGCAACCGCGCGATCTACGCGACGATGATGGAGATGAACCGCGCGTCGCGTCCGCTCGACCCGCTGACGCTGGTGGACGAGCTCTCCGCCACGGGCAAGCTCGCGGCGGTGGGCGGCGAGGCGTACGTGACCGGCCTCATCGACCGGGTGCCGACCGCCGCGCACGCCGAGCACTACATCGGCATCGTCAACGCCAAGGCGCTCCGCCGCACGCTCATCGAGCGCGCCACCGAGGTGATCGGCAAGAGCTACGACGAGTCGCAGTACCCGGATCCGCAGGTGGTGCTCGGCGAGGCGGAGAAGTCCTTCCTCGACATCGGCGGCGACGGCGGGACGACGCTGCCGTGGAACGAGGCGGTGGAGAAGAGCTTCCGCAGCATCGACCGGCTCTTCGAGAGCGGCGGGCGCTTCCTGGACGGGCTCTCGACCGGGCTCACCCATCTCGACGAGAAGCTCCAGGGGCTCAAGAACTCGGAGATGATCGTCATCGCCGCGCGTCCTTCTGTGGGCAAGACGTCGCTCGCGATGAACATCGCCGAGAGCTGCGCGCTGGGGCGGAGCATGAACAACGTGCCGGTGAAGTTCGACGGTGGCAGGCAGCACCCGGTGGCGATCTTCTCGCTGGAGATGCCGGTCGAGGCGCTGACGCGGCGCATGGTGGCCGGCCGCGCCGGGATCGACACGTGGCGGCTCAACCGCAGTCTGGTGCCCGCGAAGGAGCGCGGCGAGATGACGGCGCGGCTTTCCCAGGCGGCGTCCGAGCTGAGGGGCGCGCCGATCTACGTGGACGACACGGCGTCGCTCGACGTGATGGACCTGCGCGCGCGGGCGCGGCGGATGAAGAAGCGCTACGGCATCGAGCTCATCGTGATCGACTACCTCCAGCTCTGCCGCTGCCGCGAGGGCGCGCGCCAGAGCCGCCAGATCGAGGTGTCGATGATCTCCCAGCAGATCAAGGCGATGGCCAAGGAGCTGAAGATTCCGGTGATCGTCCTTTCGCAGCTTTCGCGCGACAACGAGAAGCGCGACGCGAAGTACGAGAAGCCGAAGCTCTCGGACCTGCGCGACTCGGGCGCGATCGAGCAGGACGCCGACGTCGTCTTCCTGCTGCGGCGCCCGTCGAGGAACTCCAACGACCCGGATTCCTCCGACGAGCTGCTGGCGATCATCGACATCGCGAAGAACCGCAACGGCGAGACGGGCGAGGTGAAGGTCAACTTCCAGCGCAAGCTGACCCGCTTCTTCGACCGCCCGCTGGACAGGTCGCCGGACGCCGCGAACGACACTTCGTCGGAGGTTCCGCCCGAGCCCGGCGAGGAGTATTTCGCCGATCCGCTCGTCTGAGTATGCTATAATACGCAACTATGGACGAAGGCGTAGGCATAGTCGAGCCGAAGAGGCTGAAGCTGGAGCTGCCCGAAGGGGAGCTCAGGCTCGCCTATGGCGGCGTGCTGAAGGAGGTCGAGGTCGCCTACGAGGAGTGCGGCGCGCCGATGACGGACGACAACGTCGTCTACATCTGCCACGCGCTCACCGGCGACGCGCACGTCGCCGGCATCCGCCCAGGCGAGGACAAGCCCAGCGGCTGGTGGGAGGGAATGGTCGGCCCCGGCCGCGCGATCGACACCAACCGCTACCATGTCGTCTGCGCCAACGTGCTCGGCGGCTGCAGCGGCACCACCGGGCCGATGTCCATCAACCCCGACACCGGCCGCCCCTACGGCTCCTCCTTCCCGCGCTACAGCTTCGACGACGCGGTGGACGTCTTCCGCATGCTCCTCGCCCAGATCGGCGTGAAGCGCCTCGCCGCGCTCATCGGCGGCAGCTACGGCGGCATGCAGGCGGTCAACTGGGCGACGCGCTTCCCCGACGACATGGACCGGCTGATCCTCGTCGCCACCTCGCCCTCGCTCAACACCCAGGCGCTCGCCTTCGACGTGATGGGCAAGAACGCCATCACCGAGAACCCGCTCTGGAAGGGCGGCGACTACTATCTCGACGGCGACGGCAAGGGACCGAAGAACGGCCTTGCCTCCGCGCGCCAGCTCGCGCACATCTCCTACCTTTCGCGCGAGCACCTGCAGGGCAAGTTCGACCGCCGCCTGCAGGAGAACTTCGTCAACGCGCCGGCGGAGGAGCGCGCCGAGCGCGACCGCCTCTTCAAGACGTATTTCCAGATCGAGAGCTACCTCGACTACCAGGCGAAGAAGTTCATCGACCGCTTCGACGCCAACAGCTACCTGCACATCGTCGGCTCCATGGACGAGGCCGACCCGGCCAAGGCGTACGGCTCCATCGACGCCGCCTTCGCGCGGATCAAGGCGAAGTGCCTGGTGGTCTCCTACGGCGGCGACGTGCTCTTCACCGAGTGGCAGAGCCGCGAGATGGTGGTCGCGCTGATGAAGGCCGGCAAGGACGTCTCCTACTGCCACCTCGACTACGGCATCGGCCACGACGCCTTCCTCACCCACATCGACGAGCTCTCGAAGCTCGTCGGCGGCTTCCTCTCGTCCCGCGAGGTCAGGGTGATGAAGTGGCAGGAGCGGCTCTACGCGAACATCGTCAGGATGGTCCCGCGCGGTGCGCACGTCCTGGACATCGGCTGCGGCGACGGTTCGCTCCTCAACGTGCTGCGCAAGACGCGCAACGTGAAGGGCGACGGCGTGGAGATCGACGTCGAGAAGTTCGAGGAGGCGCTCGCCGACGGCCACTCGGTGATCTTCGACGACGTTGACGACGGCCTCGACTGCATCCCCGATCGCCACTACGCCACCGCCATCGTCTCCGACACGCTCCAGGAGGTGCGCAACCCGCGCGGCCTCCTGCACGAGGCGCTCAGGATCGCCGACGAGGCGATTGTCACCTTCCCGAACTTCGCCGCCTACCGCATCCGCCTGACGCTGGCGTTCAAGGGGCGGCTCCCAGTCTCCAAGCAGCTGCCGTTCGAGTGGTACGACACCCCCAACATCCACTGCATCACGCTCAAGGACTTCCGGGCGCTCTGCGACAAGGAGGGGATCGAGATCGTCGAGACGCGCGCGGAGTCGCGCCATCCGCTCGGGAAGCTGCTGCTCCTCCTCGGGTTCAAGAACCTCGGGGCGTCGAAGATCATCGCCAGGGTGCGGCGTCGCACCTGACCCGGGAGCCTGTCGGAAGGGCGAGCATGGACGCGAGCATCATCATCCCCGCGCACCGCGCCGAAGCGACGCTGCCGGAGACGCTCCGCTCGGTGGAGGCGGCGCGTGCCGCCTTCCGCGGCGAATCGGAGATCGTCGTCGTCGACGACCCGGACGGCCGCGGCCCTTCGTGGGCGCGCAACCGCGGCCTCGGCCGCGTGCGCGGTGAGTACGTGTTCTTCTGCGACGCCGACGACCTGGCGCGGCCGGACTTCCTCTCGCGCCCCGCCGCCGCGCTCGCGGAGAGCGGCGCCGACCTCTGCTTCTTCGGCTACGAGGGCGGGCCGGACTTCCCCGCCGCGGTCGACGCCGGCTCCGACGCGGTGCGCGCGCGCTACCTGCCCGCGTTCTTCGGTTATTCGATGGACGACGTGCGGCGCTGGAACCACGGCGGCGACCTCGCCGCGCGCAAGCAGCCGGGCCAGGTCTGGCGCTGCGCCTTCCGCCGCTCGTTCCTCGAGCGCCACGCGCTCAGGTTCGACGAGCGGATGACCTTCTTCGAGGACGCCGCGTTCCTCTCCGCCTGCGCCGCGTTCGCGGAGAAGGCGGTGTCGATTCCCGACCGGCTCTACGTCTACCGTCCGCGGCCGGACGGCAACCTCGCCACCGGTTGGCGCGGCGAGCGCAACTGGGAATACAAGTTCCTCTCGCTCGACTTCCGCCGCCGGCTCGACGAGCGCTGCGGCGGCACGCTCTGGCGCTACTGCGAGGCGAGCTGCGTCTTTTCCGCGCTGGAGCTCCTGAAGGCGCGGCACCGCTGGCGCGAGTACATCGCGGATGCGAGCGTCAAAGAGGCGCTCGCCGATTTCCCGCTCTCCGCGCGCCACCCGCTCGTCGCCGCGGCGGTCGCGTTCCTGCGGCTCTGCGCGCGCCAGGGCAAGGCGAAGTGACGTGCGATCATGGAAGGAGTGAAGAATGAGACCTGACGACGGACGCAGGATGTTTTGGATGCTCTTCTTCGCCTTTGCGGCGATTTACCTCGCGATGCGCCTGCCGTGGATCGCGGGGGACCCCGGCGTTCCCGCGATGTGGGAATACGGCTACAACGCGACCGACGAGGGATACTATCTCGACGGCGGCAAGGAGAAGTTCCTGTGGGGCTGCTTCTGGGACCCCGTGCGCAACGAGGCGCATAACTACGGCTACTCGTCGCTGACGCACTGGCTGAGCTACCTGTCGCATCTCGCGTTCGGGCTTTCCACCTGGACCTGGCGGCTGCCGTTCCTGGCGATCTTCCTCTGCGGCTGGCTCGCCATGTTCTGCCATGTCGCGCGGCGCTCGGGCGCCGTGCTCGCCTTTGCGCTCTGCGCGGCGGTGTCGCTCACGCCGATGACGCTCGCGTACGAGCGGACGGCCAGCAACGACGCGGTCATCGCGGCATTGACCGTGACGGCGTATGCGCTGGCGGCCGGACGCGCGTGGTGGCGAGTGGCGGCCGGCGGCGTTCTGGTGGGGGCGGTGGTGCTGGTGAAGCCGTCGGTCTGGGTGCTGCTGCCGGTCGTGGCGGCCGGCGTGCTGGAGGAGCGCGGCTTTCGCGAGGGCTGGCGGCGGCTTGTCCTCTTCGTCGGCGCGGCGGCTGCGTCGGTGCTGGCGTGCAGGTTGCTGGTCGCGCTTTCGCTGCTGCCGGAGGCGGGGCGGACCGGCCTCGGGGTCTGGGAAATCGTCAAGCGCACCACAACCCACTATCCTCTGCCGCCGCTTTTCGACTTTGCGTCCCACTTCAGGGGCATTTCGTCCTTCCCGCGCGATCCCTCGATCCAGATGCTGGGACCGCTTGCCCCGCTGATCCTGTCGGTCCCGCTCGCGCTGGCGCTGAGGACCGCGCTCGCACGGCGCTGGAACGGGCATCTCCTGCTGTTCCTCGCCGTCCCCGCCTACATCGCGGCGGTTTCGGTGATGAACACCATCTACACCCACTACTTCCTGCCGGCGGTGGCGACGCTGCCGTTGGTCGTGTCCGCCGCGGTGGCGGAGTTCGAGGCGGACGCCGCGCCGGCGGGCGGCTGGCGCGAGCCAGGCTGGAAGGACCGGGCATTCATGCCGTTTGTGGTGGCGGTGCTCTGCGCGGCGGGGCTGGTGGTCGTCGCCATGCAGTCCGCGGCGCCGGCGGTAGCGCAGCAGTTCTATTCACGGGTGTACAACCTGCCGGCGAAGAACGTCTGGAGGATGACCTGGCCGGTAATCGTCGTGTTCACGCTGGCGGCGACGGCGGTGCTGGCGTTCGCGAACGGACGCGGCACAACGCCGGTCAAGGCGGCCGCGTGGGCGTTCTCGGCTGCGGTCGCCGCGTCGGTGGCGTTTGCGGCCTGGCCGGCGGCGCAGCTTGCGCCGTACATGAAGAAGTCGGCGGGGGATTACTTCGCGCCGCTTGCCGCCTCGGCCGTGGTCTCGGCGCTTGCGCTCCTGGTTGTCTTCGGACAGCGGAGTGCCTCGGTGCGGCGCGGCGTGGTGGCGGCTGGCGCGGGGCTGCTGCTCGCGGCGGCGTATCTCGCGGTGCCGAACTGGCGCGCGGCGGCGACGGAGCTGCTGCGGCCGGGGACGCGCTTCCATGCGCAGGCGGCGAAGGAGATCGCCGCGCTGGTGCCGGAGGACGCGGTTGTCGTCGGCGAGCGGTCCAACCAGATGCTGATGTCGCTGCCGATCCGTGCGGCCACCACCTTCCCGGCGAACAGCGATCCGCTGCCGGTGATAAGGTCGGCCCGCAGGGCGGATCCGTCCGCGAAACTCTATGCGCTCGTCGACACCCAGCATGCGTACAACCTGCAGCACTACCGCGAGCATGCGGACGAGGTGCAGCTCCGGCTGGTGAAGACGCTCAAGATGCCGTCGTTCTCCTCCGGCTCCCTCTGCGACGTCCACCTCTGCGAGATTCTGCCTGTGCCCGCCAAGGCGAAATGACGCGGCTGGCGGGAACTGAAAGGGAAGGCAAGGACATGGAGAAAAAGGATCGGTTGATGTCGCTCGACGCCCTGCGGGGCTTTGACATGTTTTTCATCACCGGAGGCGCGGCAATCGTCTCCGGGCTGTGCCTGGGGCTTGGCTGCGACGACTCGTGCTGGCTCGTCCAGCAGATGCGCCATGTGCCGTGGGCGGGGCTCGCCCACCACGACACGATCTTCCCGCTGTTCCTCTTTCTGGCGGGGGTGTCGTGGCCGTTCTCCCTCGCTTCGCAGGAGGCGCGCGGGCGGACGCCGTGGCAGATCCACCGCAAGGTGCTGGTTCGGGTGCTGGTGCTGTTTCTCCTGGGGCTGTCCAGCGGCGGCATTCTCGCGTTCAAGCCGACTTTCCGCATCCCGAGCGTCCTCGGCCAGATTGGACTTGCCTGGGGCGCGGCGGCGCTGATCTCGATGCACGTGAAGCGGAACCTGGTCCGCGGCGCCGTCGCCGCGGCGATCCTGGTCGGCTACTGGGCGGTGCTGAACTTCTTCGCCGCTCCCGGCGCGCCGGCCGGCGCCGACACATATTCAATGGAGTTCAACCTCGTCTCGTGGCTTGACCGCACGCTGATGCCGAACCACATCCTGGAGAAGCTCTACGACCCCGAGTCGGTCTTCTCGGTGCCGGCGGCGACGGCGCTGGCGCTCGCCGGCGTGATGTCCGGCGACCTGCTCCGCTCGCAGTCGCTCACGGGCGCGCGGAAGGCGGCGGTGCTGTCCGGCGCGGCGCTGGCGGCGCTCGCCGCGGCGCTGTTCTTCGTCTATGTCCTCGGGATGCCAATCGTCAAGCGCCTGTGGACGAGCTCCTTCGTGCTGGCGACGGCGGCGTATTCGCTGGCGATGCTGGCGGCCTTCTACTGGATCGTCGACGTGAAGGGATGGCGGAAGTGGACTTTCCCGCTCCGAGTGGTCGGCATGAACTCGATCGCGATCTACATGCTGGGCATGACCGGCGTCGTCGGCGCCCTCCGGAAGTACTGCTTCAGCGGACTCTGCGAATGGGCCGGCGCCTGGTCGATGCTGGCGTGGGGAGCCACCACCTTCCTCGTCGGCTGGCTCATCCTCTACTTCCTCTACCGCAAGAACGCCTTCATCAAGGTCTGACGTCAACCACCCGGGTGGCTTGTCAGATCTTCAGGAGTTGCTTGCGGAGGGCGACGGCGACGGCTTCCGTGCGGTTGGCGACGCCGAGCTTCGCGAAAAGCGAGGTGAGGTGCTCCTTCACCATCGGCAGGCTGATGCCGAGCTGGCGGGCGATGTCTGGATTCGAGAGCCCGTGGACGATCGAGTTGAGGATTTCCTGCTGGCGGGCCGAGAGCTTCGGGACCGGCGGGTCGTCGGCCATGATCTGCTCGATCTCCGCGGAGCAGTGTCGGTTGCCGCCGGCGACGGCGCGGATCGCCGCGAGCAGCCCGTCGAGGTCGGCGCTCTTGAGGATCGCGCCCTTGGCGCCGGCGTCGAACGCGTGGCTGATTTCGTCCGACGACGCGAAGGTGGTGAGGACGAGCACGTTCGCCTCCGGCCATTCCGCAACAATCCGCCGCGTCGTCTCCACTCCGTCCATCTCCGGCATCACCAGGTCCATGACGACGACGTCCGGCCGCAGCCGGAGCGCCATGCGGACCGCGCTTTCGCCGTCGCCGGTGTCGCCGACGACCTCGACGTCCCGGCACGTCTCCAGCAGCGAGGCGAGCCCCATGCGCATCACGGCGTGGTCGTCTACGAGCAGCAGGGTGATCGGCTTCATGGTTTCCTCCTCGGAAGCGGAATCGCGACCGTCGCCCTCATGCCTCCGCCTGGCATGCGCTCGAAGACCAGCGACCCCTTGAGCTGGCGCAGGCGCTCGCGCACGCCCTCGAGTCCGAAGTGGCCCTGCAGGACGCCGGGCGCGGTGTCGGGGTCGAAGCCGGCGCCGTCGTCGCGCACGGAAAAGAGCAGCCTGCCGCCGTCGACGCCGCCGGCGACCTGGATCGCCTTCGCCCCGCCGTGCGAAATGCCGTTGACGGCGAGTTCGCGGATTATCCGCAGGATCTCGTGCGTAGCGTTGTCGGTCAGCAGCGAGCGCGGCACGTTGAAGCGGATTCTGAGCTCGATGTCGCGGACGTGCGGCAGCAGCGTGCGGCGGATGGCCTCGCCGAGGTCGCGCGCCTCCAGCGCGTCGTTGCGCAGGTCCCAGAGGCTGTTCCTCAGTTCGTTCCGGCACGACTTGAGCACCTTGTCCGCCACGGCGAGATGGCGCGTCATCTCGCCGGGATTGCCGACGCCGTGGCGGATTGCCGCCTCGACCTCCATCGAGACGCCGGTCAGGCTCTGCGAAAGCGCGTCGTGCAGCTCGACCGCGAGGCGCGTGCGGTCCTTGACGCGCAGCTCGGAAGTCGCGCGCTTGAGATCGGCCTTGTAGAGCTGTCTGGCGCGGCGGACGACGAGCGCCTGCAGCGACAGGTTCCAGATGATGATCGCGACCAGCCCGCCGACGAGGATGACGATGACAGAGAGGAGGCGCTTCATCGTCCACCACGACGGGCGCGCGAGGACGCGGATGTCGTCCGGCGTGCGGGCGGCGATGAAGAGCCCGCGCGCACGCGGGAACATGTCGTTCGGCCGCCAGTTCGACAGGTCGAGGATGCAGATGCCGGCGACCTCGACCCTGGCGCCGATCTCGGGCGTCTGCGCCTCGGCGGGCAGCGCGCTCACGTCCACGGAGACCGGCATGCCGCCGGAGTCGATCTGGAAGCGCCCGCCTTCGGTCCGGTTGAGGACCGTGCCGGCGATGCGGACGGCCTTGCCGTAGAAGGTGGCGTTGAGGGCCGGTTGATCTTGGAAGCTGAAAAGGTCCTTTGCGGTGACGTTCGTAATAGCCGGCTCCGGCAGCTCCACCGCTTCGGTCGGCCGCCAACGGGCGCGGGTGAGGTTGAGGCTGCTCAAGTCGGTCTCGAGGTATCCGACGGCCTCGATGAACGAGCCGCACCGCGGCGCTTCTCCGTCGGCGAATTCGATGCGGGAGAATTGAGTCTGGTCTTCCCTTCCGATCAGAGCCGAGCGCCCCTGCCAGACGGCGAGAACGCGTCCGCGCATGCGGTGATGCCCGCGGTAGGCGATGCCGGCGGGGTCCGTGGTGAAGTCCTGATTGACTTCGGGAACGGCGAAGGGGTCGGTCGGCGCGGGCTTGACGACGTGGATGTCCTTTGGCCCCTTGATGAAGACCGTCGGCCCAAGGAACCTCCGGTTGGGCGGCGACGCAGGGTCGCGGATTCCGTCGATCGTGACTTCCGCGCCGACCAGGCCGTCTACGAATTCCTTGCTGATGTCGTCGCTGGGCGAGGTCGCGTAGTGCGTCCCGGACTCGTTCTGGATTACCAGGAATCGGAAGTTGGCGTCGAACTCGTCCTGAAAGGCGTCGACGATCGTGCCAGACAACGTCGTCGCCGGACCGCGCGGAATCATCATCTCGGCGCTCACCGTCAAGGCCAGCGCACATCCGGCCGCCATGGCCGCCAACCGGCGCAGCAATCGCATTTTTGGTACCATTTGCCCGTATTATACCAAAAAGCGGTGTTCAAACACAATGGGGACAGTTTGCAGGTGGTTCAAAAATTGTCAAAATCGGCAAGTCATTGGCGTATGGTTGAACTCGGCTTGAGTATAACAAAATGACAATTATGATGGCTTTGGCGGTTGACAAAATGACCAAACCAAGCACTTTGGCCGGTTGCAAAATGACAGTTCTTTTGCTATAATTCGCGGCAAAGGAGGTTTAGTATGCTAAAAAGAAAAATATCCAAGAGATTGGAGCAGTTCTTTTCTGACAATGGACGTTATGCACTATTGGTTGATGGCGCACGACAGGTTGGCAAGACGTTCATAATTGAAGATTTTGCCAGGAGGCATTACGAGAATTTCATAGAGATAAACTTCGTCAAAACACCATCGGCAAGACGAATATTCGAGAACGTAGACGATGAAAGCGACATTCTCGAAAAGCTGTCCACGTTTTCGAGGAAAGGCCTCATGCGAGGCAAGACGCTCGTTTTTCTTGACGAGGTTCAGGAATGCCCCGAGGCCGTCACCTACATAAAGTTTCTTGTTCAGGACGGTACGTGCCATTACGTCCTCAGTGGCTCTCTTCTTGGTGTCGAACTGAAAAACGTGCGCTCCGTTCCCGTCGGCTTTATGGACGAAGTGAAGATGTATCCTTTGGACTTCGAGGAATTCGTGCTTGCGAACGGAGAACGCGAGGAGTTGATAGCGGCGGCGCGAAAATCGTGGGAGGAAAGACGTCCGCTCGACCGCCTTTACCACGAAAGGCTGTCGAAGCTGTTTCGCCTGTATCTTGTCGTCGGCGGCATGCCTGCGGCGGTGCAAAGGTATCTCGACACTCACGATATCTCCGCCGTGGTGCAAGAGCAGGAGCAGATCCTTGTCGAATACAGGAAGGACATAACGAAATACGACAGAGAAAATTCGTTGCGAATCCGAGAGGTCTTTGAGCGCATTGCGCCGGAGCTCAACAAGAAGAACAAGCGGTTCTATGTGAACAGCGTAAAGCCGGGGGAGCGTACGGAGCGGTTGGAAGACGAATTTGTCTGGTTGAAGGAGGCGGGTGTTGCAATCCCTTCTTACGTTGTCGACGAGCCGGTAGTTCCGCTTGTTCTCTCAAAGCGCTCCAATCTTTTCAAGCTGTTCATGAACGATGTCGGGCTGCTGGCGGCATCCTACATGGACGGCATCCAGTTGAGAATACTCAATTCGGAACTGGACATCAATTTTGGCTCGGTATACGAGAATGCTGTGGCGCAAGAACTTGTTGCACATGGATTCTTGCCTTCGTATTACTCGTCGCGGGAACATGGCGAGATAGATTTCGTACTGGAGACGGGCGGGAAGATTCTGCCGATCGAGGTCAAGAGCGGCAAGCACTATAAGCGTCACCGAGCGTTGAACAAGCTGATGGAATGCGATGAATAC
>Ga0310786_10009769_pt1 | contig 12132 bp, 10 predicted proteins | sample AusTroGonzalo_MG_FD_203881 | JGI IMG/M metagenome (GOLD analysis project Ga0310786, IMG submission 203881) | Bovine rumen microbial communities from tropical cattle in Woodstock, Queensland, Australia - Gonzalo_03 (v2) (version 2) | ecosystem: Host-associated > Mammals > Digestive system >...
ATTAATTCATGCCGCTTTAATTTTTATCGTATCTTTTTATCCGGATTTTCAGAATAATACCTTTCCTTGTCCTTGTACATATTTTCATCCGCACAGTGCATAGCCAGCCTTATATCACAGCCGGAATCAATGTAATAGCTTCCGACAGCAAAGCTTACCTCCTCATTATCTACAGTTCTTAATCTGAGATCATCAACTTTACGCTCAAGTTCATCCTTGCCGCAGCCTTCGATAATTATCATGAATTCGTCTCCGCCCGCACGATAAACATCACCGGTATCAAATACCTCTTCGAGTATAATAGCAGCTTTTTTCAGAAGAATGTCGCCGGCATTATGTCCGTAAAGGTCGTTAACTATCTTCAGACCGTTAAGGTCAGCAAAAACAACGCCAAAAGGTACAGTCAGGAAGAGCTCGCCCGAAACAATATCCATGACCCTGTTATTCATAGCATTACGGTTCTTAACCCCGGTCAGAATATCAGTATAGCTCAAATGTTCAAGACGCTGGAGCATTTTGTAGCTCGCTATCTGCGACGAAAGGAAGAAAGTCGTAAGCTCAAGTGTCTCCTTTATCCTCAGTGTATTTTTTGTATCGAAGTTAGTTGCCCAAATAAAGCCAAGAACCTCATTGTTATACCGAAGCGGAAAGAGCACAACGCTGTCCACGCCGGCTTCTTCAAGCGTAAGATACCAGGGATTGTTGACCTCACTGATGTATTTCATATCCTTTTCGTTCTTTATGATAAGACAGTCACTGTCCCCTATCGTATCGAGCCACGATAACGCAATATCATAAAAGTTTACGAACTGTGTAACTCTTTTAAGCTTGCTTCCGGGCATAATATTCGTTGCGAGGACAGAACAGCTTCCGGTGCTATTGTCAATAAGCATTATAGTACATACTTCCGCACCGCAGATAAGGCGTATATCATGGATGACCTCATCCAATGTCTTCTTGAAATCCTTTGTCTCATGAAGCTTTATACATGTACGAAGCACGTCATCGGACGTACCGACGGAATGAGTGGATTTAAGGTCAATATCAGCAAGATCAGTGATCTTAGCTGTAAAAGTACAATAGCAGATGCCGTTATCCTCATAGCTCAGCGGCATAACAAATGCATTGAACCACAGCTCGGGGGTATTGATATGGAAGTAGGTATGTATAGGCTGTTTTTTTACAGCAGAACGCCAGCAAAGATCCTCGAAACTCATATCTTTCAGGAAAAACTTCTCGTACAATTCACCGGGAACGAAAAATTTCCCTTTCAGTTCGGGAGGACAATTGTTCATCTGTTCGATAAAATCTATGTATTTCTGATTTGCAGCGGCTATCCTTATTTCCCCGTATCCGCCGTCGGAAGTCTTCTCAACCGCAGCAACAAGCGTCATAGCCTCAAAACTATCAGCCAGCATTTGATGGTCCATAAAGTCTCCTTTCTTATGATCAAATATTAGTCTACTATATTATACAGCATTTTTGCAAAAATGTCAATCCTATTTGTCTAAAAAAGCAAATAAGTCCATCAGATATCTGAATATCCGATGGACTTTTTAAATGTTAATCTCATAAAACCGAAGTAATGCCGGATTTTACACCCTGACTGAGCAGAGTCATGATAATGCCTGCGAGAAGTATGCCGAGAACCACGGCAATAATGCTTTTCTTGAAGTCGAGGTCAAGTATGCTCGCTGCAAGAGTACCTGTCCATGCACCTGTTCCGGGGAGCGGTATACCTACAAAGAGCAGAAGAGCAACATATATGCCTCTTCCGGCTTTTTCCTGAAGCTTCTTTCCACCGTGCTCTCCTTTTTCGAGACACCATGTGAAGAATTTTCCGATATATTTCTTGTCACTTCCCCAGACAAGTATCTTTCTTGCGAAGAAGAATATAAAAGGTACAGGTATCATATTGCCTATCATGCAGACTATCAGGCACCAGTGCCATGGAAGGCCCATTCCCGTTCCGACCGGGACACCGCCCCTGAGCTCAATAAGGGGTACCATAGATACGAGAAATGCGATAACGTATTTTTTTAACATATGTATTCTCTCTTTCAAATGTAATCAAGCAATACATATTATCTCACATTTCCGTGATTAAGTCAAGCATTTTCCGATATTTTTCTTTATTCTTTGACAAGGCGGTAACTCATTACCTCTATACCGTCATCGGTTTCTTTTATCTCCACCCACGGAGATATAGCTTCACCAAGCACCTCGCCCTTTGTTCCGGAATCAAAGAAGAACTTGCCGTCTTCTTCTTTCCAGGCCTTTTCTTCGAGAATGATAGTGCTGTCATCGTAAAGCTTGACCTCTCCTGAAGCTATAGCTTCATCTATCTCAGCTTTGGGCGCATCTGCCGGTATCGGGAACAAGAGCAAAGCCTTTCCGTCCTCTGTGAAAATGTATTTGTAAAGCAGTGACTGCTTGACATAATCATCCGCATTTTCATCCGAAAGGATATCCGAAGCTGTACGCCATACAAGGTTGAGTCCTTCGGGACTGAACACCTTAACCTCTGTTATTTTCCATTTTCCAATTATGTTCATAACAATTCCTCCTCTAAAACTTTTCGATCCTGTGCATATTCAATATGATATAGCTTCCACCATCGGGAACTATCTCGTTCCATTCGGTATTGCCGTTTTCCTCAGTGGCGATGAAGAACTTTCCATTTTCTTCCTTCCACTGTCCTGTATGAGTGATAACAAAGTCTTTGTCATACGCTCCTTCTGCTTCATCAGCAGGGATAAGATCCTTAGGAAGAAGCGTCAAAGCTCTGCCGTCCTCCTCGAAAACATAAACACTACGGGCAAATACTTTCTGAAAAGGCGTGATGCTCTCGTCTGTGAGCACATCCTCGGCCTTTCTCCAAGTATACTTGAAGCTCTTATCGAATACATTAGCCTCAGTGACTTTCCATTTTCCGATAATACTCATGCAGCTTCTCCTTACGCCCATGGATTTGTACTTTCAGGCGGTCTGATATCCGAGAGAAGGAACTGCTCCCAGAGATACCATTTACCGTCCTTAGCAAGACGGAGCTGTACATATCTTGGGCTGTCCGCACCGCCGGAAGTTATGAAAAGCTTCGCTAAGTTCTGCTCCTCATAACTGTAAGGATTTTCGCTTATTTTTATAGTGTAGGGCTGCGAAGGCAAATATTCATTGCCCGGAACAGCACCGGCAAAATATGATCTTGGAACATAGTCCTTATCCATAAAGCGATCGCGAAGGAATTGCTTGTCCTGACCACTCAGCGGACGCGGCCCTCTGAGAAAATTGAGCATTTCGTGGCAGAGCTCTTTATCCTGCGGATAGAAGCAAAGTGCAAGGACAGTCATTGCGGCTGTATCAAAAGGCGTCGAAAGCTGCGCCTGCGGCAACGCCTTGAAGCCGTCAAGTGTTTCCGGAAGTTCATTCCAGACTACCTCAACAGTTTTATTGCTGGCTTTAGCTATCCCGCCTGCGGTAATACCTACCGCTTTTTTAATATTATCAAATAGGCCCATATAATTACCTCCTGTTTAGTGCGGTCACGAAACCGCTTCTATTGGTAATTTTAACATAAAACATTTTGCTTGTCAATAGTTTTTGTTGTGCAGTGAAAACTTGATAGAAGGTAGCACAATAGTTTAATGACTTCTTAATAATTATGTGATATAATACTTTTCATACAGCATATATTAACAAATTTCGACCTTTTTCCAAAGGTAAAACGACAGGAGGAATTGAAGTGCGTGTTTTTTTACGCTACATCACCAAGAATATGCTGGAGAAAAAAGGCAGATTTTTCCTGCTGATATTCTCTATCATGATCAGTACGGCTCTTCTCGTATTCAGTTTGGGTACGGTAGATGTCATACTCGACGGTTACACAGACACCCTCAAAGCTGCAGCAGACGGCAAGGATGTCGGTCTTTTCTCGAACACTGATGATCCATTCTTCGACGAAAATGACTTTGACGCCGCTGGCCTCACCAACTTCGAGGGACGCCTTACAGTCACTGGTGTTCTAAATGAGAATGACGAGATAACCTACATAGGAGTCAATGGATTAAAGGACTGCAACTATCATCTCACCGAGGGATCTGTTCCGGAAGGATCTGATGAAGCGGTATGCGTTATCTCCGACAGAGTTGCCAATGAACGAAATCTCAGTATAGGAAGCGTTCTCGAGCTCAATATCAACGGCGAATCCCATCCATTCACCGTCAAGGCTATAAGTGCACCGAAAGGACTTTTCTACGCTGACGGAAAACAGAGCTTCGATATTATTGTTCCGTATGAGCATATGAACAAGCTCCTTAATGCTGACGGAAAATATAATCAGATGCGTGCCGAGACAAGTTCTGATTCAGTTAAGGCTGCCAAAAAGTTCAATGACACTAACGAAAACATCGGTGCAATGAGTCTCACCGATCTTTCGGATGCAAAGACTCAGGTTGCTTCTATACAGAGCCTTGTGTACATGATGTTCGCCATCGTCTGCGTTGTAAGCTGTATTATCATCCACGGTGCATTCAAGCTCATCATAACAGAGCGTCTTACAGTTATCGGAACCTTCATGAGCCAGGGTGCTACCCGCAAGAAAATATCTCATATTCTTCTCACAGAGGCTTTCCTTTACGGTCTTGTCGCTTCGATATTCGGCGTTGCTCTCGGCGAAGTAATACTTTACTACATAACAAGGATGACCTCGCCGCTCAAGGATTACGGCATCTATATGCCTTTCCATGTAAGGGCTTCACTTATAATCACAGGAATTCTCTTCTCAATTGCCATGTGTGTATTCTCCGCATGGTCACCGGTCGGAAAGATCAAGAAGCTTCCCGTAAAGGACGTTATCCTCAACAGAATGGAGACATCTCACAAGAAGGGTATGCTCGTTACATTCATTGGCTGTATACTTCTCGCCTTTTCACTCTTCGGAGCTTTCACCAATGCCGAATGGACAGAAGGTTATGCTAGCATAGCAATACTTGCATCCGCTGTTCTGGGTGTGGGAATGATCCTCAGAAAGTTCCTGAAAGGTGTTGCAGGCTTCCTTGCTAATGTTTTCAAGAAGAAAACATCTGCGTTCCTTGCATTCAACAACATCAAGAGTGTAAAGCTTCTCAGAAGCAATATCACTCTTATGGTAATCGCTTTTTCTTCTATCCTCTGTATTGCTTCAGCCGGTGCCTGCCTCAAAAAAGTTGTCACCGAAGCATATGAAGATCTCGATTTTGACTATGAGGTCAGCAATATTATAGAAAGCCACTCAGAGAAATCAACAACTGATATGCTCATGGAAAAGCTTGGTGAATTGGATTGTATAAACGAAGATACTCTCCTTACTGATTATTTCTATCAGGTTAAGGTCAAGGATAAGATATTCCTTGCTGAGGCTTCTGACCCGATGAAGTACGCGGACTATAACAAATATCTCCAGCTCAAGAGCTCCGAGAATATCAAAGGTCTTGAAAAGCTCGCTGCTTCCACAGGTGATGAGGCACTCGTTTCAAAACACGCTCTGAAATCAATCAAAAAGAAGGTCGGTGATACCATCACTCTTAACATTGATGGAAAGGATCAAGATATTACGGTCATCGGTACTTTCGATGCAAAACTCTACAACAACGGTGATATTGTATTCTTTAACGAGCCAACATTCAAGAGATTGTTCCACACAACAGAGGCTTATAGTATCGGCTTCAAGGTAAATGGCAATTTAGAGGACGCCGAAAAGGAATTCAAGCCACTTCTTGCCAAATATGGTGCAACTTATCAGTCATGGGAGGATATGCGTGACGAAAACGTCAGAGCAAATGAACAGATGATAATGCTCCTTGAAGTATTCGGCTATCTTGCCCTTGTAGTTGCCTCCATAGGCATACTCAACAATATCGCTATCTCCTTCCAGCAGAGAAGAAGAGAATTCGCAGTTATGGCTTCTCTTGGACTTGACGCCAAGAAGCGAAAGAGACTTGTATTTACAGAGAATATGTTCTGTGTTATCGTCAGCATCGGTCTTTCGATTCCGTTTACCATTCTTCTCTGCCGTCTCTTCACAAAGGTTCTCATTCTTCTGAACATTCCGCTCGAAATGACGCTTGACTGGGCATCTGTTATTCCTTACTCGATCGCCCTTGCACTCGTTATCTTCATAGCTTCACTCTCAACAATGAAGAAGAGCAAGAAGCTCAATGTTGTTCAGGAAATCAAATACGAATAATCTTCCGGAGGTATATATTATGAACGTTATAGAAGTTACTGACATGAACAGATCCTTTGTGAACGGAAAAGAGACAGCTCACGTTCTCAAAGACATAAACCTTACAGTCGCTGAAGGCGAATTCGTCTCGATAATGGGCCCCTCCGGCGGCGGAAAATCTACTCTCCTCTACCTTCTCGGCGGTCTCGATATGCCGACTTCAGGTAAGGTATGCATAAACGGCATTGACCTCAGCACACTCAAGGACAAGGAGCTTTGCCGCATGAGGAATCACGATATCGGCTTTGTATTCCAGTTCTACAACCTCGTTCCCAACCTCAACGTTGAGGACAACATCTCTCTCCCTCTCATGATAAGCGGAAAGACCAGATCCGAGTACAAGGAAAGACTTGATGAATGCCTTGATATTATCGGTATGAAAGATAAGCGCAAGCTCACTCCCCGTGAGCTTTCCGGCGGTCAGCAGCAGAGAGTTGCTATTGCAAGATCACTCGTTTTTGATCCGAAGATACTCTTCCTTGATGAACCGATCGGAAATCTTGATTCACAGAATGGTCTCAGGATAATGGAGCTTTTCAGAGATATCAATAAGAAGTACAACAAGACTATCGTGCAGGTAACCCACTCTGAGGATGCCGCAAAGTTCGGAACTAAGCTCGTTAAGCTCGTTGACGGACAGATAAAGTCTGTAACTGATATTGAATAACAAAATAAAAGCGGCGTGAATCATCACGCCGCTTTTTTATATCTCATATCTCTCCATATCAAGACGTCTTTCAAACTCGCCTACCGGAAGAGGACAATCAAACAGATATCCCTGAGCAAGCTCACAGTTATTCTCTCTGAGTAAGCTGAGCTGTGCCGTTGTCTCGACGCCCTCAACGATACATTCAAGTCCGAGCTCCTTAGCCATTGAGACAACGTGCTTGAACATAATGCTGCGGATATTGTTCGGACCTTCGCTGTCAAGCGGAAGGAATGAACGGTCAACTTTCAGGACGTTCCAAGGAATAACGCGGATAAGGTTCAGCGAGGAATAACCCATTCCGAAATCATCTACAGATGTACAGATGTTGTTTTCCTGCAAGCCTCCTACGACACGGCGCAGATCACGGAATTCAACGTCAGTGGTCGTCTCAGTGAGCTCTATCTCGATATATTCATGCGGAACGTTATGACGGTCGATTATAGTCATTATCGTGTCAAGCAGCCTGTGATCCATCATATGTTTGCGCGAAAGGTTGATGGAAACGCGGATGGCTTTTCTGCCTTCATCGAGCCATCTGCGGATATCGCAGCACACAAGATCGAGCATATAGAAATCGAGTTTACAGATATCGCTCGTCTGCTCAAGTATCGGAATGAACTCCATCGGCGGGACTATTTTGCCGTCCCTGAACCACCGGCAAAGTGCCTCCGCACCGCATATCTCGCCGGTTATGATATTGACTTTCGGCTGATAGAAAACCCTGAATTCGCGGTTTTTGAGAGCCTCCGGGAATATCTGCTGGATCTTCATTGCCATGTTTTTTCTGCTGATCAGCTTATCGTCGTAGAAGATTATCTGCTCGTTGCCGCCGTTCTGGGCGATACGGTAGGCGTACATGATCTTGCCCATTATGTCGTTGGGGGTGTTGACCGCATAGCCCTCCGGGATAACAAAAACGCCGACGCTTGCTGTGAGCTTTACCTTAGTCCCGTCAGGACGGAAGACCACATCTGCCTCTGTAAGGTAATCGAGGAGCTCGTCCATAAGCTCTTTCCGGCATATGAACACAAATGAGTCACCGCCAAGCCTTGCGATCATACCGTCTTCACCGATACGTTCGGCAATGTGCGAATAGTGGTTCTTCAGCACGGTATCCCCTGCTTCGCGGCCGTATTCATCGTTTACAAGGGAGAAATGTCTGATGTTATAGTTCACGGCAACTGTGCCGTCAAGACCTCCGGGCTGACCGCACCAGAGCATATACCTGAAAAAGCTGCGTATATTGCGGTAGCCGGCGTCATCGTAGAATGCGAGCTGTTCAGCCATATCCTGAAGTCTGTTCCTGCTGATAAAGACGAGAGCTGTACGCATGGTCAGGTCTACCATGCCGAGCTCCTCCTCAGTCAGAGGCTCAACATCATCTGACATATAAACGGTCATGGTGGTCACGGACAGAAGACGCGTCACAAACCGGACGGTATGGACAGGTCTGCCCTCTTTTCCTGTATCGTAGCTTATCATGGTCTCACCTATACCGCGCTGCTCATCGGCAGGATTGCGGTAAAAATTGGTAATACCCTTTGAGAGACGGAACATGGCTGCTATTTCATTGAGTACGGCTTCGGTGCCGGGAATATCCGGCTTTGCGTTGACATTTGATGTCAGTGAAGCGAGCTGTTCATAAAGCTTGTAAAATTGCATATCTTTTTCATAGCTTTCAACCATTTCAACGTCATCTCCTTTCGTTCCGGGAAATGTTCCCGCAAATGTAAAGATAATATCCCTTATGCATATTATATCATGTATTTCATTATATTTCAAGCAGAATTGTGCGAATTTTCAAATTAGTTACAAAATGTTTACAACTAACCGCTTGCAAGGCTATTCACCGATATAAATAAAACCGGGAACTTTAAAGATTCCGGTTTTATTATCTTTGAGATATTTGGGAGCAACGCATTTATGTCTTACCGTAGACGTTGATACAAAGCGGCATTATGCTGCTGTCATCATTTTCGTTTTTCAGACTGTAGCTTTTAACATCTGTCCATTCGCTTCCATCTGCACTGACATAGCAGGTACCGACTTTAGCAGCGCAGGCAGTCTGTTTGTCATAGGCATACTCGCTGTCCTGAACGATCAGATAATCCTTTTCGGGACTTTCAAGATAGATTATGACCGTATAATCCTCGCCCTTTCGGACGTGCTTCTGCTCGTTAGTTTTGACCAAATGGTAACCGCAGGTCTGTTCAGTTCCCTGAGCATCGGGCATATCATAGTATATGTATTCATCGTCTTCGGTCGTTATATAGACTCTGTACTTCATATCATCCTGTACAGTAAAGAAAGATACGGCTGTAATATCCATATCGGTCTCAGCTGTATACTTGCAAGCTTGATATGCCTTATCCATCGGTTCGCCGTCAATGGCAGTATTGGAATGAGCGTTATAGTAACTGTAATCCCAGCCGTAGACCCAATACCCCTGCATCGTATCACAAAGATCGGCATCGGTAATATCGGCAGCCGCAAGTTCTGAGTACATAAACATATTGTCATAGTACGAAAGCCAGTAATAGCCATAATCGCCGGCGAAAATCCCCCAGCTGTTCTTAACGAGCCATGCACCGTCACCGGGAGGCGGCGAAAGGAAATTATCCTTTGAATAATTGTCGTCCCAGCCAACTATAAGAACAGAGTGATTCAGCGCAAGATTTTTTTTGTGCACGTTATCGCTCACATACCATGAACCGTTATAAAAATCAGTGTATTTCTGCTCGCCGTCATCATAGTAGACCGAGCATATGAGCGCATATCCGTTAAAAAGATATTCTTTGGCTTTTTTCTCGACCTCCGCTCTGTCGCCGTTGGAATCACAGGTCAGTAGATATACGTCCGAGATCATGTATAAAGAATCCTCTTCGATATTCTCATCAACATCATATTCGGAATCGTCATCGGGATAAGGCGCTTCAGCCTCATATACGACTGCGGAACGAAGATTTGCGAGTGATGCAATATCGTTGGTACGATTAGCATTGAAATAGTTTTCTTTGAATGACTTAAAGAAAGCCCATTCAGAGAGGTCAACATCTATTCCCTGAGCACGGAGTCTGTTCTCAAATATTCCTATCCATGAAAACGCAAAGCATGAACCATATTCGCCCTGATTTTCTACATGATCGCACACAAGGTCATCGTCAAGGAGACTGTACCGCTCCGGAAACTCTGCGTCCGGCGGAAGAACCAATGTGCCATTTTCGACAGGATCATCCGTATCCGGTTCGGTCACGGCTTCGGTAGTAGACTTATTCTTTTTCGTAGTCTTCCTACCGGTAGTTTCCTCCTGAACAAAACCGCTGCCATTCTTTCCGGAACTGTCTGAATTTTTTTTCGGTTTGAAATTTAGCAGAACGGTGAACAATGCTGCGAAGAGTAATACGGTTGCTATTGAGAGCAGCGGAACCAGAACCGGTCTGCTCTTTTTTTTGCGTACGCTCGGGGAATACGGACTGTACTGCGGCGGTGCCGAATAGCCTCTTACCGTATTCTGCTGCGACTGTGAGATATCAGGTTGTATATACGGAGCACGGACTTCAGGGGGCGGAGTTTGCTGCACCTGTGTTCTGGGCTGTATATATTGCTGTGGCTGTGGTCTGGTACGGACGAAACGTGCTTCAAACTGAGCCTTGGGACAAGAACAGGTCTGTCCGGCTTCGACCTGATTCCCACAGTAAGGACAGAAATAACTGTGAAGTCCGGGAACTTGTTCCGGAGCAGCCGTTTGTTCATCACCGGGCTTGTTCCGACAGCCACATACCTCACCGTATGATAGCGGTCTTCCGCAATATCCGCAAAATGGCATACAATTCCCCCTTTTACGAAAGAGTAAAGCATTGATATGCTTTTATTATACATTTTTTTAGCAAAAAAGTCAAGCTGTATCACGGTAATATCGTTATTATTATAATTCAACCTTGAAAAAGCTCCGGCGTTAAACCGGAGCTTTCATCATTTTCTTCTGCTGCTGAGATAATCTGTTATGCCATAGAACAAAGTAAGTGCGACCTTTGTCTGATATTCGTCGTTATTGAGCATTGCTGCTTCCTCGGGATTGGACATAAATCCGCACTCGGCCATAACAGTGGGATTTTCACTGTAGTAACAGAGGAAGAGTTCCTTTCCGCACTGCTTTATCTCACGCTCATTATCAGGCTGTAAAAGCTCACGGAAACTTCCGCGGAGTGACCGCGCCAAAGCCTCGCTTGATGGATTTGTGGCAGAATAGAACATCTGCGCCCCTTTGTACTGCGGCTGTGTAAACTGGTTCTGATGGATAGACAGACACAGCGCATCGTCGTACTTGTTAAAGAGAGCGAGCCTGTTGTCCATATCCGAACTTTTCTGGTTCGCAAGTCCTTCGATACCGCCGTCGTGTATCGAAACATCGCTGTCTCTTGTGACCTCGACCTGATAGCCGCTTATCGTGAGGATATCACGCAGTTTCAGCATGATACTGAGGTTTATGCCTTTTTCGGGGACGCCGTCAGCGGAGCTGCATCCTCCGTCTGCCCCACCATGTGGTGCGTCAACTTAAGCTAAGTCGTCCAAACGGCTTAAAATAGCCATTTCTACTTATATTATATCACATCTTTTCCGAATGTCAATAGTTTTTTTACTTTAATGAAAAAATAATAAAAATGACAAAATTGTAAGATTCAAATAATGAAATTGTCAGAAAAATATGCTATAATAATATCATAAAAATATGGAGGTCGTCACTATGGAATTATTGAAAGTTGAAGAACTTTGTAAAATATACGGCAAGGGCGAAAATGAGGTCAGAGCCGTTGACGGTGTTTCATTCAGTGTACCAAAGGGACAGATGGTCGCTATTGTAGGAGCAAGCGGTTCAGGAAAATCCACCCTTTTGCATATGATTGGTGCTGTTGATCGTCCTACATCCGGAAAGATTCGGCTTGATGGTCAAGACGTTTTCAAGCAGAACAACCGCGAACTTGCAATATTCCGAAGAAGGCAGGTAGGTCTCATCTATCAGTTCTATAATCTAATACCGGTCCTTACCGCCGAGGAGAACATCACACTCCCCCTGCTCATGGACGGTAGAAAGCCTGATAAGGATCATTTAGAAAGAATACTCGATATGCTTGACATAAAGGACCGCAGGAACCATCTTCCA
>Ga0310786_10009771_pt1 | contig 12131 bp, 18 predicted proteins | sample AusTroGonzalo_MG_FD_203881 | JGI IMG/M metagenome (GOLD analysis project Ga0310786, IMG submission 203881) | Bovine rumen microbial communities from tropical cattle in Woodstock, Queensland, Australia - Gonzalo_03 (v2) (version 2) | ecosystem: Host-associated > Mammals > Digestive system >...
GATTTGTGAAAACTAAAATTCCCGAAGAAGAGTTGGATATTTATTTAAGTTTCTTTGATAAAAGAGTCAGAATGATTCCTAAAAAAGAAACTAATAATAATTCAGAAGAACGAGGGAAAATTGTAACTATGTGGGGAGATGAAATATAACGAATTACGTCAATTTTATTCTGAACATTTTAGTTTAGGATATTTAAATCTTCCAGAATCAGACGGACATTCTCCGTTTGAAAGAAAACTTATTCTTATAAGTCTACTATGTTACGTGGTAGAAAAAAATAAACCTAAAAATCCAGATTTAACTCATTATGCATTATTGTATAAGTTAAATGCTACTTTAGGATTACCTGATGAATTTCTAAAAGGGTTAGCTATAGTCTGTGAAGACTTTAGTTATCAATGTCATAAATTTCCTACCTTTGGTTTAGAAGGAAAGAAAATTCTTGAGGAAATTATTAAAATTTTAAAAACTTATATGCCATTTTAAATTTTAACATTTTTTAAGGTTGGAATTTTTATATGGATGATATATTTATATTACTTCTCCAATGAGAGAAGGAGATGTTTTTCATATTTAGTAGTTAGTTCTTTTTATGTTGGGAAAAATCCCAAATGAATTAATGTTTTTATATAAAATTTATATGGAAAATACTGTATTTTTTAAGAAATTTGAGACAATTGGTGTAACCAAAGATGAAGCTATTAGAAACGCACAACCTCTGAACCTTCGTGTTGACGCAACTCAAGCTTATAAGAAATGGGCTAAGGACAATGTTGTAACTGATGAAACTCAGAAGGAATGGATGAAGGATTATCTGAAGAAAAAGAAGTTTACTATGCCTAATGATGGTGCATATGTAGTTCTTCAGACTGCTGTAACTGATTCTCGTGAGAGACCTTATAAGGTTGAGAAGCCTAAGTATGATGCACGTACTCATAGTCCTGAGAAGTTCTATGTTCTTCGTGATCCAGCTGGTAAGGAAGTAGCTCGTGAGAAGACTTCTAAGGCTGCAGAGCAAACTGCTAAGGAATATGTAGCAGATTATAAAGAAGATGTAAGTATTAATTATGAATGGGTAGCTAAGGAGAAGAACTCTCTGTATGCAACTGTTAAGTACACTCCTTCTAAGGGTACACAGAAGGCTAAGTTGTTAGTATTTGGTTACCAAGTAGCTGAGTAATCTCAGATTTTTTAAAACTCTATAGATATAGCTGGTTAGATTAATTTCTAGCCAGCTATTTTTATTTTTAGCACATTTGTAAGGCATTGAAAAATGAATAAAATTAGTGAAAAGAAAATTAAAGAAATTATAAAGGATTTAAACAATTATAAAACCTTAGATAACGAAAAACACAAAGCTGGATATTATTATATGGCATATCAGAATGTAATGAATTCTAATCATTCTGATGAATTAAAGGCTGAATTTATTGAATCATATAATCAGTGTAAGAAGTTAAAACCAAAACAGGAAGTAGATACTGATGACCGAGCTAACATTGGAAATGAAAGGGATGAAAATGGATTAATTCAATATTATACATTTGAAATTTATAGAAAGGATTCTCCAACTCTAACTGGAAAGTTAGATAGAAAAGAAATGGAGACTATTTATAGACTCTATTCACTTTATGGAGCAAATCTTACTCAAAAGATTGTATCTAGAGAATTTCCACAATATACTTTCATTGAATTTAAAAGAATTCTTAGAGCATTTAATATTTATAAGGCTAATTCAGAATTTGCTCCTCATATTATAGAAGAGAGGTCTGAAGAAGAATTAGTTAATCTTCATAACCAAAATAAAGAGAATAATGTTCTAAGAAGAATTGAAAAAGATCAATTAGCTGAGGCTAATAAACTTATTAATAAGTTAGCTCAAGAAAATCAAAAACTTTCTAAATCTTCTAAATTATTTGAGGATTTATTAAATTATGATTCTTCCTTTAAGAACGAAAAATTTGAATCTATTATTACTACTAAAGTAGAATCTGCTGTTATATTCTTAAGTGATTTGCATATAGGAGCATATAATGAAAAGTTTGGATTCTATCAACTTCCTAATTATGATAAGAAGGAAATTCAAAGGAGACTAGATGTTATTCTTAATAGATTTGCTGGAAAGAGATTTGAAAATTTAATTGTAGTAGACTTAGGTGATTCTATTGATCAGTTCAATAAAGAGACTACTCGTGGAGGACATTTACTTCCAAATAATATGACTGATAAAGAAATGAGCCATCTTTATTTAGATTGTATGGAATATTTCTTTAAGAATCTAAAAGCAGAAGCAGCTGCATATAATTATTGTTATTATAGTATTGGTGAGAGTAATCATAGTGGTGATTTTGGATGGGCACTTAATTTAGCTTTATCTTATAAATTACAACAAAATGGATGGAAAACTTATGTAAGTGATTATCCAATTGATGATTTTACTATCGGAATTCATAAATTTATATATACTCATGGTAAGGATAATACTAACCAGTTCAAACAATTCCCTCTTACTTTAAATCCTCAAACTGAATTATATTTTGCCAATTATATTGCAGAAAAGAAATTAAGGCAAAATAACGAAAAGATTTATGTTGTTAAAGGAGATTTACATCAGTATGCATATACTTCTGGAAAACAATTTGACTATATTTCTGTAGGAAGTATGTATGCTTGTAGTAATTATATAGCTGCTAATTTTGGAAATACTCCTTGGAGCATCAATTATGCTATTATAAATGGAGATAATATAATGTTTGGTAAAATATCCGATTAATGACAAGATATGATGTATTAAGTAGAGCTATTGATGAATGTATAAAAGAATTTTATTCAATAGCTGTACCTCATGTAGAGTGGGAAGACTTAAAGGAGCAATGTAAAATTTATTCTAAATTATATTCTGAATGGGAAAATTATAAACGAGCTAAAGAGGATAACGCACCTTTATATCAAAAATATAATGAAAAACTAGGTTGGGAAGGAAAAACTATAATTGAATGTATTGGTCCAAGACCTTATGAATTTTATTATCTTCCTAGTGAAATACAAAAGGATATATCTGATTCTTATATATATGCTTATAAAATTGATAATCAAAAAGAACTTCTTGATACTATAGAAATTCTGAAGAATTATTGTAAAGAACCTATAGTTGATAAATATATTGAAGGAAAAAATGGAGAACCTGGCCATAGAGGATATGACCATCCAGATAATTTAGAAAAAGAAATTGAAAAGATTTTATTTGGAAGAATGTCAGAAGAATCTGGAGAGTATAGAAAAGAATCTGCAAAAATATTGCAAAGTAAATTCTTTGAATTTCTTGATATGGCTGGAAATTTCTATAACTGGAATAGTGAATTAAATCGTTTTAATATGGACATATACATGGGAATTGCTCCTAGTATTAATAAAGAAAAAGTAATAGATAATTGGAAACAATATCGAAATAAAGATATTGAAATTAATGAAAAACAAATAAAAGAGGATTACTATGGAGAAGAACTGGATTGAAACAGTAAAAGAATTTATTCGTAAAGCTATGAATAAAGGTCTTTCGATTTCTGGATATAAACAACCTACACCCTGGGGAGAAGACAAAATATGGTATAATTTTGGAATTGATCACAATAAAATAGCATTAAAGTTTGATACTTATGATGATTCTTTTACGATTTGTACTCCTAACGGATTTTATAAAACTAATTATCAATTAACCAAAAGAGATAAATTAGAGCTTGAAGCTTTAATTTTATCTATTGATGAATATAGAGAAGATATGGCTATATCTGAGTTTAATAGTTTCTTTAATGAAATAGACAAACCTACAGATATTAATGATTTAGACAATGACGACGAGTAATGGAATTGACATTAACTGAATTGTTAGCAGGAAAAGCTACTCGAATTAAAGGTAAAGATTATTTTCCAACTTCTGCATATGTTGAACCATTTCTTCAGAGAGCTCAAAAATTAACATCCAATTTTAGAATACAAGTACAACTTCCAAAACAAATTACTTATACTGAAAGTGGAGACATTAATACTGAGGATATAACTTATAATAGAGTTCTTATTGAAGCAATTCTTCCAGATGAGTATAAGTTTAATGATGACCCTCATAAGGCTGTATTAGGAATGGTTTATGGAATTGATGTTCGTAAACCAGTAGTTAAGTTCTTTAAAGGTCAGGAAAGAATGTCTTGTACTAATTTATGTGTATTTACTCCACAATTATTAGCTTGTCAGGATTTAGAACCGGAAACCGCTGTTGACTATAAACCATTTGAAAGAATTATTGAACAAACTGATGATACAGCAGCTTGGATGAAGAAATTAATTGAAACTGAATTTGATTGTGGTGTTCAAAACGTAAATGAATCTCTTGGTAAATGGATTAGAAATTGTATTAATTATAATTTCGATAATCATTATGGTAAGGTAAAAATTGCTACATCTGCTCCTATTGACGCTTATAAGTCATTATTTGAAAAAGATGATAACGAATATTATGCCGGACTTAATAGTGGAGCTATAAGTATGTATCAGGTATATAATGCATTTACTCAAGTACTTACTGATGGAATGAAGAAAGATCCGTTTAATATATTTGAAAAAACTTTATTACTTAAAGATATTCTTGATCTATGAAATTAGTTAAAGGTGATGAATCTGGAACATTTTATATAAATATGGATGTTATTGATTCTATAGAAATAACATGGGATGGAAAATATAAAGTATATACTAGTGGTATTGTAGAACCTTATTATGTCTCAAAAGAAGCATATGAAATTATTTTAAAATATGGGAAAGCTTTATGACAAGAAAACAAGCTAACAGTGCTATATTATTAGAACTCTATAATTTAATTGAGAAGTATCCAGATTTAAGATTTGGTCAACTTCTTGCTGATTGTGGTATAATTCAATTAGAAGAGTGCTTATTAGAAGGAGAAAGACAAACAGTAATAAAAGGAATTGATCCATTCTATGAAGAATCCGAAATTACTTTAAATAGGATGATGAAAAGTAAAGTTATTTCTAAGGAATATAACTAAATAATATTTTGATTAAAGGGTTATTAAGAATATATTAATAATTCTGATAACCCTTTAATTTTTTAATTTATGTAGAAAATGTTTATAATTAAACGTTCAAGTAAAAAAGAACAATTTAATCCAATTAAAATTAAAAATGCAATTAAAGCAGCTTTTAATTCTATTGGATACTCTGTAGATGATGATGTATATGATGAATTAGTTAATTCTGTAAAAGTCTGGGATGAAATGTCTATTGAAGATATTCAAGACCAAGTAATTGAAACTCTTAGAAACTTTGATTATAACGAAGTTGCTGATTGTTATCAGGCTTATAGATTAGAACATAAACAAGCAAGGTTTATTCGTGAAAGAATTGACTATATGGATACATATGCTAATTCTGTAGAAAATGCCTCGACAGCATCTGAGACAGATGCTAATGCTAATGTTACTATGAAGAATGTAGCCAATCTTGAAGGAGAGGTTTATAAGGTCACAAATAGACGTATTCAAAGACAAAGAATGAAAGATAAACTCAATGAGTTATTCCCTGAGGAAGATGATTTGGGTAAACAATATATAAAAGATTTGGAGAATTGGATTATTTATACACACGATGAAGCTTCTTCTCCAGTCTTAAAACCATACTGTATGGCTGCAACTCTTTATCCATTGATGATGGATGGAGTTGGTAAAATTGACGGAGTTACTCCTACTCCTCCTAATGATATTCAATCATTTAGTGGACAAGTAACGAATCTTGTATTCTTGCTATCAGCCTCAGCAAAAGGAGCTATAGCTTTAGGAGATTATTTTATAGCACTTAATTATTATGTAATAGCAGAATATGGTCCAAAGTGGTATGATAAACTTGATGTAAATACTACAACAGAGCATTGTTTAAAACCTGTTACTATTAAACGCGCTATTAGAAAAGGAATGAAACAATTTATTTATGGAGTAAATCAACCTGCTGGTAATAGAAGTTATAATTCTCCATTTAGTAATGTATCATTCTATGATAAAACATATTTTGAATCTATCTTTGATAACTTCTATTATCCAGATGGAACTCAACCAGAATGGAAGGCTATAGATACTCTTCAAAGAATATTTATGGAATTACATAGAGAACTTAGACTTATTAAACCTTTAACATTCCCTGTAACTACATTTGCTATGGTACATGATGGTACTGATGTAATTGATAAAGAGTATAAGGATTTATGTGCAGATGAATGGGCCAAAGGTGGAAGTTTCTTCTGTTATCTTTCTAATAATCCGTCAGCATTAGCTTCTTGTTGTAGAGTACTTAATGAAATGCAAGAAAATACATTTAGTAGTACTACTGGATTAACTGGTATTATGACTGGTTCTTGTAATGTAATTACTCTTAATATTAATAGAATTATTCAAGAATGTGATAAGGAAAGTGGTCTTGGAATTAAGAACTTCTGGGGTGAAGGAAGTAAACAATATCTCAAAGAATATCTTATTTCTATATTAGAAAGAGTATATAAGTATCATATTGCTTATAAAACAATGCTTTATGACTTAGAAGAAAAAGGAATGTTCTCTCCTTCTAATGGAGGATATATCTATATGAAGAAACTTTATTCAACTATTGGTCTTATTGGTTATACTGAAGCAGCTCAATTCTTAGGATTAGAAGTTTCTAATAATCAAGAGTATATTGATTTCTTAAAATTAATTTTTGGAACTGTTAAAGAACAGAATAAACTTCATTCTATTAGAAACAAAAAGAGACCAATTTTATTTAATAGTGAAGCCATCCCTAAACTCTCTGGGGATGTAAAACCTCTTTTAATTGACTCGAAACTCCTTAAAATTAAGGACAACGAGGCGCAAGCAACTTATAAGTGTGCAGCGTGAACGACTAAATAAAGAGGAATTAATGTTATTTTAACATTAATTATGTAATAGTCTGAACCCTATGGTAACATAGGGAGAGTTCTCCGAAGTGGGAACTCCGTTAAGTAAATAATTCAAAAAATTTTTTGATCTCCTGGAGAAGGTTTGTATATTTGCATATAGAAAAATAAATTAAAATTTTAAATTTTTATGTGTAATATTTTAGAACAAACTGGATTAAAAAAGGATAATAGTCCTAGAAAAAAACTTCCTGAAGATGCTATTTGTTGTGTCTGTGGAGCTAAAAAAGATGAAATTAAATTAAGGAGATTTAATGAATATATTGTTTGTGTAAAACATTATAATCAACTTGAAAAATATGGTAAGATTACTGATAAAACACCAAGAGAACATAAAAAAGAATTAGAAAGATGTTGTATTTGTGGTGATTTAAAAGATTGTTCATATGATGGAAAACCTTATTGTAGAAAACATTATTTACAAATAAGTAGACATGGAGAAATTTCAGAAAGAACAATATATGATAAAAATGAGTATATCTTACATGATAATTATGCAGAAATAGTTACTTTTGATAAAAATGGAGAAAAAACTGGAACTACTTTAGTTGATTTAGATAAAGTAGAAGAATTAAAAAAATATAAAATTTATATTAAAGGTAACGGAAATAAAGTTTATGCTACTATTAATTTTTCAGATGGAAAGAAAATTAGATTAAATCGATATTTATTAGGAATAAGAGATTTAGATGATTGGAATGGAAAAACTGTAGTAGACCATATTAATGGCAATTCGTTAGATAATAGAATATGTAATTTAAGAATTTGTACACATAAACAAAATTGCCAAAATATGAGAAAAAAAGATTCATTTACTGGAGTTAACTTTAATAAACAATCTAATAAATGGGTTGCAAGAATAATGCATAATTATAAAGCAAAGCAGTTAGGAACTTTTTTAACACAAGCAGAAGCTTTAATGGCTAGACTAAAAGCTGAAAAAGAAATTTGTGGAGAATTTGGTCCAAATTGTGATTATTATTATTTACTTAATCATCCCTCACCAATAGAAGAAATTAATAATAATATTATTAAATCTTCTGAGGGAGTGTAACAGAATTGGGAGAAGGACTAGGTGTAAAACTTTATGAACATGATAAAAAGGATGGATATTGGGTACCTGAAGATCAGAATTTATACAATTGTTATTTTTATAATCCTTGGGATAATACATCTATCCTTGATAAGTTTATTTTACATGGCAGGCAAGTTGCTTCATTTTGTGACGGTGGTCAAGCATTACATGCAAATCTCGATGAACATTTATCAAAAGCACAATATACTAAATTAATTGATTTTGCTATACAAGAAGGTACTAATTACTTTACATTTAATATTCCAATTAGTGAATGTAAATCTTGCGGTCATATAGTAAATGCTCCTATTGAGAAATGTCCAATATGTGGTAGTGAAAATATTGATTACTGGACTAGAATTATTGGATATCTTAGGCCGGTAAGTGCTTTTAGTGCTCCTAGAAGAATTGAACAAAAAAATAGAGTATATGGAACTAATACTAACGGGGAAGGAGGATATTGGATTTCATGAAATATTTAATTAAAGAAGGTTGGAAATTAAATCCTAATGAAAAAGTTGTTAAAGGAATTACTAAAGCTATAGAAAGAAATAATGGAGAATGTCCTTGTGTTCATGAAGAAAATGATGGAGATCTTCATTGTCCTTGTGAATCTTATAGATTACGAGATAAATGTTGTTGCCAATTATATATTAAAGAAGTATGAAATATACTGATACTCAAATTGGTTTTCAAGAATTTCCTGATGAAATATCTCTTTTAATAAATATATCTAATTGTCCTTTTCATTGTTCTGGATGTCATAGTCCGGAACTTTGGGAAGATATTGGCGTAGAATTAACAGAAACAGAAATGTTTAAATTGCTAAATAAAAATGAAGGTATTACTACTATAGGACTTATGGGAGGAAATCCAGAAGAAATATGTGAATTAGCAATAAAATTATTTCATATAGATTTCTGTAATCATACATATAAAATAGGTTGGTATTGGGGAGGAGAAAATATTCCCTCTATAATATTAAACAATATTGAAGTATTTGATTTTATTAAGATAGGTCCATATAAAAAAGAATTAGGTGGATTAGATAATCCTAATACTAATCAAAAGTTTTATCATATAGAAAACGGACAATTAGTTGATTGGACTTATAAATTTTGGAAACATGGAAAAAAGTAAAGTTAATGTAAGTTGTTCTTGGCCAGTAGCTGTAATAGTATTTTTAGCATTCTTTATAGCAAAAATATTTGACAAAATAGATTGGAGTTGGTGGTGGGTATTTAGTCCATTATGGATTCCAGTTGTATTATGTATAATTACTTTAATAATTATATTAGGTCTTAAACTTTGGGCAGAATGGTAAAAATTAAAACTGAAGGATGGCCACATGATAATGAAATATTATTAGATGAGATAACTTGTACATACATCCAAGAAGTTGATTGTACTGAATCCAGAGATGGAGATCCTCAATCAATAACTCTTTCTAGTAGAGATGGTGGAGGAGGTAAATTTATTCATATTAAAACTAATGGATGGAGTATATGTGGAGATAATTTAGATGATGATTTAATTCCTTTAATAGAGGATTTTAAACATAGAATGAACGATGAAAGTTTTAGTAATTTCGGACATTCACGGGAGAAAGTTCTGGAGAAATGCGATAAGTGATAATATAGAAAAGGTTGATAAAGTAGTATTTTTAGGAGATTATATTGATCCATATCCTGAAGAAATAAAAGAAAATCCAGATTTAATGGAATGTAATGATTTCTATGATGCTAAAAATCTCCTAAATATGCTAAATGATATTGTAGGATTAAAAAAGAATGAACCTGATAGGTTTGTTTTATTAACTGGAAATCATACAGACTCTTATATATGGTCTAAATTTCATGCTGCATCTAGAACTGATTATCGACACTGGGAAAAATATCATAAGTTTTTTTCACAAAATTTAAAATATTTTAACTTGGTTTGGACTGAAAATAACACGATATTTAGTCATGCAGGTATCTCTGAAGGATGGGCAAATCGAATGTGGGAAAGTTTAGGTTTTCCAGAAAATGAATTAAGTTCAGTTAAAGAAATTGCTGAAGTTCTTAGGGATACTCCGTTAGCAGATTTTAATGATTATTATATAAAACCTTTAGGTGATATATCTCATTATAGATGGGGAGAAGCTCAATTTGGTTCTTGTGAATGGGCAGATATTAGAGAACATCTTAATATGCAAGAAACTTTAAAACAAAAAGATTTTATTCCTGTTGGAGAAGATGGAATATATCAAGTATTTGGACATTCTCAATTACAAAAACCTATAATTACAGATAAATGGGCAGGTTTAGATTGCAGAAAAGCCTTTATTGTTAATACTAAAACTCATGATATAGAAGATGCAAGCAACAGTAGTTTATGCTAACAAAAAAGATAAGGAACTTTTGAATTTAATACATTCATTAATTATATAGATTATAATACTAAAAATGGTAGAAAAGAAGCATATACAATTAAATCGAAATGGTCTGCTAAATTAAATCCGTTTGTAGTATTACAAGAAGGAGAAGAGATAATTAAAGTATTCTATTCAGAGAAAGAGAATGCTGTTCAACAATTAATAAATTATCTAAAAAATGAAAGTAAAAATTAAATTACTTAATGAAAATGCTGTAATTCCATTCCAAAAACATGTTGGAGAAGATGCTTGTTATGATTTAATTGCTACATCTTGTAAATATAATCCTAAGTATGATAGATTTGAATATGGATTAGGTTTTGCTACAGAATTTACTCCTGATTGGGAAGCTGAAATTAGACCAAGAAGTACTAATACTAAGAAAGAAGTTTATATTCCTAATACCCCGCCTACTATAGATAGTAATTATCGCGGAGAATGGATAATAATGTTTAAACATCGTGTACCATTTGATATGTTATTTCCAACTGGTGATAGAGAATTAAATATTCTTGAAATGGAAAATGAATTGGCTCCTTATAAAGTAGGAGAAGCTATTGCTCAAGTAAAGTTTAATAGAGTGGAACATACAGATTGGATTGAAGTAGAAGAACTTTCAGATACTTCTAGAGGTGCTGATGGTGGATTAGTAAGACAATGATTACCAAAGAAGAATTTACTCAATATATAACTGAGTTTGAAAATTTTGATGAAGCTGTAGACCGTATTGAAAGAGCTCTGAGTGGATCAAAATGGGGATGTAATTTATGGGAATCCGATTGGTATACTAGTGTTTCAAAATTATTAGAAATATTTGTAGATTCTCATTTTACCGATAAAGGAGCTGATTGGGTTTATTATTATTTGTTTGAAGACATTGATGATAAATTAGTTACTATAACTAAACCTAAAGATATATTTAATGAAGAACAGAAATTCGAGTATCATTTAAATAGTATAGATGAATTATGGGATTTCTTGTTAACTGAAAAAGAAGAATATTTCAAAAATGTCTGATTTATTTACTCCACAAGAAGTTATTCCTAATGAAAAAACTTGGTATCTTATTACTAAGGATGTTAAAGGAAAGATTAGAGTTGCTATTGTGAATTATGAGTTAATAAATCCAAAAGATAAACAAAATAGATATTTTGTAATTCATAGAAAATCTGGATTATATAATGGAAAATTAACAGACCAACCAGATAAAATTGTTGATAGAGGTAAAGCTACTAGAAACATGTGGGATCAAGTAATGCTTGAAGCTAAACATTTAGTTAAAGAAAAACTTGATAAAGGTTATAAAGAAATTAATATGAATCCAGACGAATGTTCTGAGTCTGAACTATTAGGAGTTTTAAGTGAAGTAGTAACTGGACAAAACGGAGTACCTAAACCAATGTTAGCTAAACAAGCTGATAAAGTTACAAATAAGAAAATATTCGATAAAGTTTGGATGGGTAGTCGTAAAATAGATGGATTAAGAGGTTCTATATTTATGGGAGAAGATGGTAAACTTCATACTGCTTCTCGTGGAGCTATGAATTATGATGCTGCTATGGTAGAAATACTTCAAAATAAATCTCTTATAAATCTATTTAAAGAAAATCCAGGATTAATAATGGACGGTGAATGTTATCATCATGG
>Ga0310786_10009773_pt1 | contig 12130 bp, 11 predicted proteins | sample AusTroGonzalo_MG_FD_203881 | JGI IMG/M metagenome (GOLD analysis project Ga0310786, IMG submission 203881) | Bovine rumen microbial communities from tropical cattle in Woodstock, Queensland, Australia - Gonzalo_03 (v2) (version 2) | ecosystem: Host-associated > Mammals > Digestive system >...
AAGCCGGAAGTGCAGGATCCTGTCAAGCTCTTCGACGAGCTGGTGAAGCTCTCCGGAGGCCTTAAGTTCTGGACTGCAGCCCAGCTGACCAAAGGCGGCATGAAGTATGACATCAATAATGACCAGATGTACGCCTTCCTGGAGGCATCCGGATATTATACCATCGATACTACCACCAAGAATGAAGGATTCACGTTCTGCCGCATCGAGGACAATAAGGTCAGGCTTATCGATAAGGAGGCCATAGCGGCCGAATGCAGTATGTATCTGTTGGAATACCTTCGTACCCATCCGAAGTATTACTCTCAGGCTCTAGTGAATGCCATCCACCGTAGCAAGCAGATTACGGCCGGAAACCTTGTGAAGCTCCGGAGAATCCATCCGGATTTCAATGCCTTCAATGAATACTATGACTATCTGTGGTTCCGGAACGGTATCTTCCGCGTAGGAGCCGACGGTATAGTTAAGGTGAAGGACTCTGAATGCCCTTACCTTATCTACTCCAGCAAGATCATCGACCACGACTTCACTCCGGAGCAGCCCTTCTTTGAGATCAGCCGTACTCCTGAGCTGCAGGACCTGAAGGACAAACTGGCCGCTGCTCTCCCCGCCACCCCCGACTTTTATTCTTTAGAATCGAAAATTGACACGATGGACGATATGAAGAAGTACAGGCTGGAAATTCGCAAATGGGGCTCGACCTTCATGAACTACGTCTGGAACACCGGACGTGAATACTGGAGGGATGAAGAGAAAGGAATTCCGCTGACAGAGAACCAGCAGAAGGAATACAACCTGAATTTTATATCGAAATGTCTTGGTATCGGCTATATGCTGTCCAAGTACAAGACCAGTGGCCAGCCTTATGCCCTCTATGCGATGGAGATGGTCCAGGCCGACGATGATGAACACCTTGGTGGTACCGGAAAATCCCTATTTCTGAAGAGTATGGAGAAGATCCGCTGCCAGGAGTATGTCGATGGCCAGAGAATCGATATCTCCAATATGCGATTCATCTTCCAGAACGTGGTCAAGAATATGACCGATACCATCTTCCTGGATGACCTTGACTCCAAGGTGCCTATGAAGACGTTCATGAATATGGTGACCGGTAAGATGACTATCGACGTGAAGCACGGCAAGGGATTCACCCTGGATTACATCGAGTCCCCGAAACTTGGTTTTACGTCCAATCACGCCATCCGCAATTTCGATGACTCCCTGAACAGGCGTATATGGTTCAGCGCCTTCAGTGATTACTATCACTCCGATTCCACCCAGCGGAAGCTGAAGCTTCGTTCACCAAGGACCGAATTCGGTAAGGACCTCATTGACCAGTACACTACTGAAGAGATGAACCACTTCTACAACTTCATGCTGAATTGCCTGATGATGTGGCATAAGATCCATGAACGTGTTCAGCCTCCTATGAAGTCCATTATGCAGAGGACTCTGATTCGCGCAATGGGCCAGGACTTCTTCGATTGGGCTGAAGACTGGTTCATTGATGAGCGACTGAACACCTACGTTGACCAGGACCTGGCTATCGAAGCATACTGCAAGAGCATAGCAGCTGTGAACCAGCGATTCGTGAAGCCGGCCAAGTTCAAGGAGCAGATGCGCCTGTGGTGCCAGTACCACCAGGATGAAGGATATGTCTTCAATCCGGATTCCATCTTCACGAATGCATCAGATCTGAAGCATCAGCGAATCCATAAGAAGGTGAATGGTGAAGATCATTACTACTTCTACGTGGATACCACCGGCGATGTCATTCCGCCGGTTGACCTACCGCCTGAGGGGGGACCGGGTACTGGAGACATACCGGCATCTCCGGATCCTTCAGGAACCTTAGATTTTAACTATGATTCCAGTCAAGGAGCCCCGTTTTAATGTCAATCTGAATACCCGCTTTCGAGCGGGTTTTCTTGGCAGCGAGCGGAGCGAGAAAGAAGAAATGTTATTTTTATAATAATTTTGTCAAAATCTTGACATTTTGACACCGCAAGGAATAAATAATTAATAATCAATGAGTTATATGGTGTCAAAAAGTGTCAAAAAATTTTGGGGTTGACACCGCAAAAATGGCCTATTTTTAGGTTTGACACCGATTTTCAAATAGCTTGACACCGCGCAAAGCATTGAAATTCAATAAATTATAGGGGCGGTGTCAAAGTGTCAAAATTTTGGCCAAAAAGTTGGTTGAGTTGTAAAAAAGGAAATGAGCGAACCTGTAAAGCTTGAAATCGGTCAGTACTTCAATGGCTGTCATCACGACATCTGGTGCTATGATCAGGTGCCCTCCGGAATGCGGCCCGCAACCCTCAGGGATATGTGGCCGGGAAGGCCATATCTCACCCTGGTACTGACCGGCCCTGACAAGGGGAAATACTATACCGGATACTACATCGGGAACGACGTTGAACCTATCCGATACAGGATAACTCACAGAATTCCCGTCTATGTGAAAGATAATTCCAAATAATCATATAACTTTGCGTTATCGAGAAATGCCCAAGTCCGGATATTCTATTCCTAGTGGTGTACTTTTGTGGCATGGCATTCGGAACCTCAGTTGATGTTAAGGTAGGTGCGTTCATCCGCGGATGGGTGATAGCGCTTACCGGTTCTGACTTTGTGAAGCTGGACAAATACACAAATCTGTGGGCAATCGTCAAGCAGAACCTGGAACTACGGCCATCTGATTACACCATCATCCAGGACAGATCTGAATACATTTCCATTGAACTTCTAGATTCCACCGGGACCTTATGCTATAACATTCCCTCCCAGAGAGAGGTCTATCTCGATACTCTCTTCAGGATGTATATCTCTCCTGCCGGCCAGGCTGCTATCCAGCGTTACCTGGAAAACCAACTCCGTTCCGCCTTCAGGACTTATATGGTAGCCCGGACATCGGACGGGAAGAAGGAGCCGATCCGTCATTCCATCGGAAGTTTCCTGGCAGATTTCAAGTTTCCGGTGGATAACATCCTTATCGAGCGATTTGCCAAAGACTGGTACCGCTATCGTCAGAAATTTTGCGAAAATTATCAAATTCCGATATTTTTTTAGGCGTTTTCGTGTCCTACTTTTTTCATTAAAAATCAGGCAATTATGAGACTTGGAATACGTTCAATTAGCTATGTCGGTATCGACAATGTGAAGGATTTCAGTATGCTCCCTCCAGGGACTACTTTTGAACTGGCTTCTTTCTTGACAGCAAATATGAAGAAGCTGCCATTCGTACCCGAATCGGCGCAGCTGGACGAGAAATGGACCTATGATGACAACGGAAAGTATTCGGATGTGTCGTTTTCCGCGCCGATTCGGGCCAATAAGGACGAATATCGGTCGATTCTTCAGTTTTTGACCGGCAGGCGCTGTATTTTCCAAATTGAGCTCAATTCTGGTAAAAAATACGTTATCGGTTCTAAACAATTCATTCCTACGTTTACATTTACCGATACCGTATCAGGAAATTCTTCATCAGGCTTTATAATAAAAATTGCCTGTAAAAGCCTGCACGGGGTATTATTTGCCCAATAAACCTGTCTTATATATAAGTTAGGGCCCAATTTACCTTTGTACTGCTTAAAAACAACGCAGTATGAATTTTTCCAATTTGGCCCGCAATCTATATGGCCCTTGGATGATCAGCCCTGAATGGGCCGCTACTATGGCGCCCATTCTTAAAGGCGTACTCCACGGAGCCATTACTGAATTTGACAAGGCACCCGAACCATATCTTATCAAGTGTGCAGACATGATACCTGTATCATCAGGCCATCATTCGGCCCATAAAGACAAGTCTATTTACGTGACTTATCTCTCTGGTACCATGATGAAGCATAATAACTGTGGAGCACCTGGTACCAAGACAATCGGACGTGAGCTGCTGGAGGCTGACCGTAATCCGGAAGTGATTGGCCATATCATTGTGGCCGAATCCGGTGGTGGAGCCGCCAATGCCGTTCCGGAGATGGCTGATGCCATCGGTGCCTGCACGAAGCCTGTAGTGGCGTGGGTGGATGGAGTCGCAGCCTCCGCCTGCCTGTATGCAATCTCTTACTGTGACAAGATCCTGGCTAAGCGTGAGTCTGACATGATTGGATCCATCGGTACCCTCATCGAGCTCTCCGGATACGCCAAGTACGCCAAGACTAACGACGGATTCATCACCGCCCGTATCTATGCTGATGCCGCCACTGACAAGAACGGCGAGTATGAGGCTGCACTGGAGGGGAACTTCCAGGTAATCAAGGAAGAGCGCTTGAATCCCCTGAACGACCAGTTCATAGCTGATATGAAGGCTAACCGCCCGAATGTCAAAGATGAGCAGCTGACCGGCAAGATCTTCAATGCCAAGGCCGTAGTAGGAACCCTCATTGACAGTATCGGAAGCTTCGATGACGCTGTTTCAGCCGTTCTGGATCTGGCTAAAGAGATGGAAGAGAAGAATTCTTTAACTCACCAGAATATGAACAATTATCCTACCCTCCTGGCAATACCGGCCTTTGAAGGCCAGGTATTCGATGCAGACGGCTCCACCACCGTTCAGGCCGTACAGCTTGAAGCTGTGGAGACTGCTCTTGCTGATGGTGCCTCACGTCAGGCCACCATCGACGGACTCAATCAGCAAGTGACTGAGCTCCAGAACACCATTGCACTCCGTGACGCGCGGATTTCCGAGCTGGAGACTTCCCTGGCAGCTGCTATCGAGCGTGCCGAGAATCCCAATCCCGAAGAGCCTCAGGTGAAGCATAACCCCGAAGAGGGTGCGCAGATCAAAGGCGCAGAGACCTTTGAGGACGCACTTGAAGCTTGCCGTCAGTTCAACGCCGCACATAACATCTAATCTCATACATTATGGAACTTTCAACAATCCTCGTTAATTCCAGCGCCAAGTTCCGCAAGGAAATCCTGGCGATGCCTGTTGCTGACCTCCTGAACGGAGCCCTCCAGCACATGACTCTCCACAAGGGTGTGGCCGGTGACGAAACTGTTGGTGCCATTGGCTCCGGAGCAGAAGTCAGGCCTTACAAAACTGCCAAGAACGCACAGGATACCGGCCGTATAATCGCCCGTACCCTCACCACTTATCTTGGTGACGTTCTGGAAGAGTTCGACCCTAACATTCTTTTCACCACCGTTTATGGTGAGCAGTTCTCAGACAAGACCGTCCGTAATGAGGCTGAAATCGTTCGTGACCTTAGCCTTGCGATGGCCAAGAGCGTATCCAAGAAACTTGGTGCTGCTCTCTTTAGCGCCGTTCGTAACCCTGACGGTACTACCACTTCAACCCTGTTCAACGGTTATAGCACCATCGCTGCAGCTGAAATCACTGCCGGTAACATCGCAGTGGCCAAGGGCAACTACATGACCACCGCAGCCATCACTTCAAGCAACGTCGGTGATGTTCTGAAGGGTATCTATGACAATGCATCTGAGGAACTTCAGGATGCTTCCAATCTGAAGATGTTCATCCCTAAGGCAGTGAAGAACCTGTACGATGACTGGTTCCTGGCACACTTCGGTGCAGTGAGCTACAATGCCGCGTATGGCCGCAAATATCTTCACGGCACAGACGACAAGTGCGAGATCGTGTCACTCCCTGGTCTGAAGAACAGCCCGTACATCTACCTTACCACTAAGGAGAATATGCTTGTTGGTTGCGACCAGCTCGATGCATCCGGCAAGGAGAAAGTTCTGATCCGTGTGCCCGATAACCCTAAGGTAGTTCAGTTCTTCATGTGCTTCTTCTGGGGCGTTCAGTTCCAGCAGATCGAGAAGGAGTACCTTATGGTTGCTGCTCCCGCATCCGTTTCTCCTACCGTGGTTATCACTGGAGACCAGCTGATTGATAACCTTTCCGCAGAGGCTGGATCAACTAAGCGCACCTACTCTACCTCCGATGGCTCAGCAGTGACCGCTGAAGTAGTTACTGAGGGTGCAGACTGGCTCTCAGCAGCCGTTGGTACCGGCAATAAGGTTACCTTCACCCGCACCGCCTATGCTCACGCCGAATCAGGTGACAACCCTCGTGTTGCAACCGTTCGCATCAGCGCTAGCGGCTCACACATCGACGTAGTGGTTAAGCAGGCAATGGCCTCCGAATAGTTTTACCTAAAATCAAGAATAGCTTATGTACGCAAATCTTGACTTCGCTCTCGGTAGTGTCAATCCTTCGGGGATTGGCACCACCGTTTACAGGATCCGTAAGCGCTATATCACAGCCTGGCCTTCCATCGTGGACAACCCGGATACTGAAGGCGCTACGGAAGCCAAAATGGCCGGCTATAACGGTAACTTCACCACCGAAAATGGTAAGTACTGGCAGAAGCTGTATTCTACTCAGGGCAAGGGTTCCATCACCAGTGAGACCACCGGTGAGGTGGATTGCAAGATGTTTATCAACCATGGTAACTTCTCCTTCCCCGACCTCTCTCCCGATGCCCTTGGATTTGCAAAGGCATCCGTCAATGACGATTTCGTGTATGTCGTGAAAGCTGCCGGTCGCTACCACGTGATTGGTTCACCCGATTACCGCAGTTCTACCAGCGCTGCACCTACCTCCGGTGACGCTGCCGGTTCTGCCAAGGGTATCACCTTCACCGTGGATTGTCCGGATGTAACACCGCTGCCTGAATACTCTGGCACTCTCGAACTGGAGGAAGGCACTTTGGCACTGTCCACCGGTGTTATTACTCCCCGTCAGACGGAGTAAAGCGTGATTTCCGAAATACAATCCTATCTGCAACAGCCGAATCCGGATTTTACCTCCGGATTCGCGCTGTTTTGCAAATACAGCCCCAACAGGATACTCATTTCATCCATCGGCCGCCGGCAGGACCTGGAGATGCTTATATATGAGCTGGGGAAACTGAATAATGCCGGTTTCGTGGCCATTAACAGCGATGCTGCCATACAGCAAGTCCAAGCCACGCACTCTGTCCCTGCAGCCGTTCCTGCAGCAAGGCCGGCCCGCCCTGCAGAACCGGAAAGATATCGGAATCCGCACACCAATCAGGCCCTGGAGAAGCAGCTGCAGTTCCGTACCTATGATGACAGGAGGACCCGCCGTTCAGATCTGCCTCCGGAGCTGCAGGCCGAATTCGATGCCAACGCCGAGGCATATAAGTTACGCCGTGGCGCCCATGAGAAGATGAAGCTAGCCAAGACCGATAAGGATCGTGCCTACTTCCGGTCTGTTATCCTGGAAACTCAGGATGCCATCAATGCCCGATGGAAGAAAATTGACGAATACCAGGAGCAAGCAGCTGAAGCCTCCCAGAAGGAGGCCTTCAATGAGAAATCCGCCCGGTCCTATATCTCCAAGGCCCTGAAGGCCGGTTCAGTTACCGATGCCCGTGCAGCTGGAGTAAGGGCCCGCGTGAAAGCCCTCCTGGATCATGGCTGCAATATAACGGATGATACTATTAAGTCTTTGAAGGATAGAAACCTACTGTTCTGAGCCAATAATACTTTTTTGTCCTAAGTGCCCGTCGTGAGATGGGTACTTTTGCATTAAACGAATTGACTATGAATAAGAAACGTGAAACGGACACCTTGGATGCATTCGCCAATGCCCTGGCTAATCCGAATTTCAAGCTGTCTCCGCAAAGCGAAGTGAGGCTGAACCGTCTGAAGCAGATCTTCTGCCGCTGGATGGAGAATCCTATGATCCGGGATATCGATATGCGTAATTGGATCATGGATAATTTCGGTGTGGGCCGGGATGTCGCCTATTCAGATATGAACCTGGTATTACGTCTTTTCGGAAGTGCCCCGAAGGCGGAAAAGGAGTTCCAGAGAATGAGAGCGAATCGCCTGGTAGAGAAAGCAGCTGCAGCTGCTATCGCCGGTGATGATAAGCAGGCGAAGTCGCTGATTAAGATTGCCGAGGTGATTGTGAAAATCAACCAGCTGGATCAGCCGGACGGTGAAGATTACCAATGGGACCAGATTATACCTAAGGATGAATCCTTCAGCGTGGATCCTGAAGTCATCGGTATCAAGAAAGTTCCAGGAATAGAGGAAAAGGCCAAGAAACTGCTGGCCCGATACACAAGTGAAATAGATAATGTGGATATCCAGGATGCAGAATGAGCAGCGAAGAAAGAAAAATTACTTACCTGAACCGGGCACAGCAAGAAGCCTTGCTCATCGGAGCCAATACCGAGGTGGATATCTGTTCACGTCGATTCGGAAAGTCTTTCGGTATCGTCTCCAGGCGTATCAAGCGAAATGTGCAGTTTATGCCTCGCAGTACCGGCGCCTTCGTGGCATCATCCTTCAAACAGGCAAGAACACGAACACTGCCCGCCGCCTTGTCAGGACTACGTGAAGCCGGATTCATCGAGGGCATTCACTATGTCATCGGCAAGCGGCCTCCGAAAAACCTTGGATATCCAAAGCCTTATATCGAGGTCCAGAACTTTGAAGATGTAGTGACCTTCTACACAGGGGCCCAGATGATTATTATCTCCCAGGACGTAAAGATGAGTTCTAACTCATTGACGCTGGACTGGATCATTGGTGACGAGGCTAAGGGCCTGGATTATGATAAGCTGAAGGATGAGACCTTCCCGGCCAATGGTGGTACGATGAGATATTTCAGCGAATGTCCCTGGCACCATTCCGTACTGTTTGTAAGCGATATGCCGGTACTGAAGAGCGGCCGCTGGTTGCTGAACTACAGGGAGAAATCTGATCCGGATGTTATCGATGCCATTGCTGGCCTTATATGGTTGTGGCACGATGTGACAGACAATATGCCTGAAGGCCCTAAGAAGAAAGAACGTCTTTCAGCCATCGAACGGCAGCTGGCCGGCCTTAGGAAAATCGCCGTCCTGTACCGAGAATGGTCTATCTTTGAGAATATCGATGTGGTTGGTCTGCAGTACGTGAAACAGATGAAGAGAGACCTGCCGCCCCTGGTATTCCAGACATCAATACTATCCAAGCGTATCGACCGCCTGCAGGATGGATTCTATCCCAACTTCAGGGATAATCTTCATACATACATTGCCAACAATAACGCCCCCCTGGAAGAAGCCGGATACCATCCGGATCCTGGCACGAACTATGGTTGCCTCCTGGATGCTGACCTTGACCTGAAATCACCCATTGCCATCGCCTTTGACTACAATGCTAATATCAACTGGCTGGTTGCCGGTCAGCGGGATGGTTCAACGCTCAGGGTGCTGAAGTCCTTTTATGTCAAGTACCAGCGCAAGCTAAGGGAACTGGTAGATGATTTCTGTAATTACTACAGGGCCCATCTGACTAAGGATGTGGTCTTCTACTATGATGCCACAGCCCTGGGTAGCAATTATGCTGTGTCTGATGATGACTTCAAGAGCGTTATTATCGAGCAGTTCAACTATCACGGATGGAATGTAGAGCCGGTGTTTATCGGTAAGCCCTTGCGCCATGACCAGAAGTATTCCATTATCAATGACGGCTTCCGTGGCGCCAAGCATCTGCTCCCGATGTTCAACAGGGAGAATAACGAAGCTTTGCTGATGGCCATCTCTCTAGCAGAAGTGAACATCACACCGCTTGGCTTCCATAAGAACAAAGGTGGAGAGAAGCTGGCTGAATCAGAGGATGATCCCCTGGAGTATCGTACCGATGGTACCGATGCGTTCGATACTCTCTACATCGGTAACGTGCTGTTTCCTTATTCACAAGGTGGAGATGGATTCGGTTCCGGTGTGTAATCCGGAGCCTCCTGTGTCAAAGCATATTACGCAAATTGCCGCGCGGGTTGCCGGCCAGCCGGCAGGGCAAGGCGCGGGGGTCGAGAATCGAAATTTATTGTTGTATCCTTTGCCAAGGGGGGCCTTACCGTTTGAAAGTGAGATTTTTAAGGCTGAAGCTGTGCCGATGCCTCCCTTTCTTTGCTGTCCTATATTCATGGATGCGGCTATTGTAATTTTGTTCCTGGAAATAATACCGAATGATAAGCGCAGCGAAAATATTCGAGATAGCGAAGCTACATCAACAGATTTCGCTTAAATGGGTGGCAGAAGATGGTGAGATTATCTCTGTCGAAAAGGCTATTCCTACATCCTTTCACGGAGAAGGTGTAACATTCAATATCAAGCTGATTCCTTCAGGGGAAATCCGGAAGGTGAACCGCTTTACTGTAATAGAATTAAATGGAGAAGAAGTTATACTATGACACAGAAAGAATCGCCGCTTGCCGGCATTGAGCTTATCGAGGGAATCAATCTATTCCCGGAGATCCAGACTGTTCTGATGATAGATTCCAGCGGGGAATTCAGGCAGGATTATGATCTTCAGCCCATCGTTAAAGATAAATATAAGATTGCACCTTGGGGACCTGACAACTGTCTGCCTAATCATCTCCTGAAAAAGATAGCCGATAATGACATCGTATCGGCGAACTTGAAGTTCAACAGGGATGTATGCTTCGGACTTGGCCCGAAGCTTATCAGGGCTAAAGCTTGGAAGAATGGGAAGATGACCGAATATGAGGACGTCGTATCCGGTAAGGAATATGACTTTTTCCAGCGGAACGACATCCCGCTGTTCATACTCCAGCAGCTGCAGGATATGGTGACCTTCGATAATGTGTGGGCAGAGATGAACTACGATGCTCATTCCCCGGATATCTACACTATCCGTCACCGGGAAGCCACTTTCAGCCGCTGGTCTATGCAGGATAGCCGCGGAGTAATCAACTGGCACTACTATTGCGCCGGGTGGGATAAGACGCCGGGAAGCAAGGATTATCCTATCCGTGCGACCTACGTGATGGATGAATTCAATGCCATCAATGATATGAAGATGTATGCAGCTTCAAAGCGCCGTCTTATCTTCAGCGCTTATATGCCGTCTCCTGGCCATCCGTACTATTCCCGTCCTTCCTGGTACTCCATCTTCACATCGGGCTGGTATGATCACAGTGTTATGGTACCGAAGCTGAAGAAGGCCATCCTGAAGAATCAGCTTGGAGTTAAGTATATCATATATGTATCTCCGGATTACTTCGAGGATATCTTCAAGAAAGAAGCCATCAACAGGAATGACCGCGCCGCCGTTCAGGCCCGTATCGATAAGGAAAAACAGGCATTCAGTGATTATCTCTCCGGAGAGAACAATGCCAACAAGGCTATTCTCTCACTGAAGAAGATGTTCCCCTCTGCCAACGGTGGAGCGAACGAGCAGAAATGGATTGAGATCGTGCCGGTTCAGAACGATATGAAGGGTGGAGAATACATCGACGATACCGAGTCCACGGCAAATATCATCTGCTATGCAATGGGTGTGCACAGTGCGCTTATCGGTGCTACCCCCGGCAAGAACACGAACTCCCTGGGTGGTTCCAACGCCCGCGAGCTATACCTGATGAAGCAGGCTCTTATGAAGCCTGTAGTGGACCGCTGTCTTCGCTCTCTTCAGATCATCAAGGAATACAACAAGTGGGATAAGGACATCTTTATCACCATCCCCGAATACATCTTCACGACGCTTGACCAGAATAAATCCGGGAAAGAAGTATCCACCAATGATAAAGTCTAAATGCTATGCTAGTTAATGGTTATAACGAAATGAAGCCGTTCCTTCCGGCAATCAATATGAAGGGAACACCCACCGTATTCAACGACGCGCTGGATGTGGCTCAGCAGGCCTTGGTGGAAGATTTCATCGGTACGGATCTGGAGACCTTGCTGGAACAAAGGGTGCCGGCTGATGCCAAATTGCTGAAGATGTGCCAGAGGGTGATTGCTGTAGAAGCTTTCCTGAATTCCATTCCGGAGATGGATCTTATCCTTACTGACTCAGGATTCGGAGTCGTATCCAACCAGGATATAGCACCGGCATCCAAGGATAGGGTTTCTAACCTTACTGCAGGCCTGCAGGCTAAGCTGGATGAGGCTAAGGACAGGCTGGTTACTTTCCTTCTTGCATCCGAGACTTATAGTGACTGGAGAGGGACCGTGCAGTTTACCAGGTTGACCGACGGCCTTATCTTTACCTTCGCTGAATTCAAGGACGTGGCTGTGTATAATCCCATCACAGCTGCCACTTATCCGAAGACCTGGAGCGAATTCCTGAGGCTGAACCCGGCAATGAATATCGCCCTGACATCTGATGT
>Ga0310786_10009775_pt1 | contig 12129 bp, 12 predicted proteins | sample AusTroGonzalo_MG_FD_203881 | JGI IMG/M metagenome (GOLD analysis project Ga0310786, IMG submission 203881) | Bovine rumen microbial communities from tropical cattle in Woodstock, Queensland, Australia - Gonzalo_03 (v2) (version 2) | ecosystem: Host-associated > Mammals > Digestive system >...
CTCGCCGCCTGCGAACTGATCAGAAGGCAGTTCATCGCCTTCGACACGCTGCTGTCTGCCAGTAGCAATATGGGTATCAAGCCCACTTCCACCCCGCCGTTACATAAATGGCTGGTCACGCAACTGTTGTATTTCCCCAACTTTGTGTTGCTGTTCCCTATTCTGTATGTTGTCAGTTCCTGGCTGCGATGGGATGACGTGATCTATATCTATATGGGATGGGCCGCATTCAGTTGTCTGTTTGTCGTCCGCGACATTATCCGCTATACCCGATTCTTCCACAACAATTAAAATTCACCTGATTATGAGCAATATGAATTCCAACAATCTGAGAGTCTTTAAGATGAGTGAGTTGATGAAGATGATACGCGAGAACAAAAGGCTGTACCTCATCACTTCGCTGATAGCCTTGGTGTTCGGACTCGTCGTTTCCTTCAGTCTGCCCAAGACCTATAAGACGAAGGTGATGCTGTCACCGGAGACCAACAGCGGGTCGAAGTCGTTAGGCAACCTCGGTGCCATATCGTCAATGCTGGGTTCAAGCCTCAGCATGGATGAGGATGCCATCAATCCGCAGTATTATCCGAACGTCTTCCGTTCCACCAAATTCATCGTCAGTCTGTTCGACGTCCAGTTGGAATCTATCGACGGGAAACTGAAGACCAACCTGTACGACTACTGCAAAAACCATCAGGAAAGGCCTTGGTGGAGCCCTGATTTCGGTTCTAAGGAAGAGGAGAGCGATACGCTCAGAAGGAAGCAACTGCCCGGTGTCTATCTGACGAAGGAGCAGGACCGCATCGTAGATATGATCCGGGACATGCTGACTTGTAACTACGACACCAAGAATGAGTTTATCACCATTACGGCCACCACGCAAGATGCCCTGATCAGTACTGAACTCGTCGATTCCGTGAGCAAGCGCCTTCAGAGTTTCATTGTGGAGTACCGAACCTCGAAGGCCCGTCACGACGAAGAGCATATCCAAAAGTTGTTCGATGAAGCCGCCCAAAGATACAAGCGGGCAAGGATAAAATACGCTAACTATTCCGATGCCTACGATAAACTGGTACTACAGTCGTATATCACGACTCGTGATGAACTGGAGAATCAGATGCAGTTGGAATACACCATCTATTCCCAGTTGGCCCAGCAATTACAGATGGCAAAGGGCAAGGTCCTGGAGCAGACGCCCGTCTTTGCCGTCATCGAACCAGCCACCGTTCCCCTTCGCAAGAATGGGCCCAAGCGCATGCTCATCATCTTAGGATGGCTCATCGTGGCATTCATGGGGACTACCGCATGGCTATATTATAAGAGATGCTGATTAAGTCCGCCGATATCACCTACCCCAACATCATCCGGTTCATCGGGAACGCTTTGTTCCTGATGCTGATACTCGTTTTTCTGTTGGACCCTGCCAACACCATCTTACATAAGAAAGACGTGGTCTTCATATTGCTTACCGGGTTCTGTATCGTATTTTATAAGCCCGACCTATCGAAACTACCCTATATCGGCGCCTTAATCGCCGCCATCCTGATACCCTATCTCTTCTCCCTGATTGCAATGCGGAATATCGACCCGGACGATGTACTACCCATATTCAAGGCTATATCCCCATCGATACTACTACTATGGATTCGAGAATTCGACCTGCTGAAACTATCGAGGATGCCCGTCATCTTCGCCAGTCTTATCATGGACATTCTGTTTCTGGTTATCCTGATATTCCCCGAAACGGAAGGCCCCATCTACCTGTTTGCCGCTATTGAAAGTGAAACAGTACAGATGGCCCACCGATGGTTTCTCGGCGTACAGATGTTCTGCATGTACCTGAGGTCAACCATTGCCTTCACGTTTGTTCTGACCTATTTCCTCTATATCTGTATTTCGAAGGATAAACGCACCATAATGGCCTTGATTGCGCTCGCCATCGTCTTTTTCTATTTCACATTTGCAGGTACCCGAAGTTCCATGCTGGTACCCTGGTTCCTTGCAGGTATCGTCTGCTATGCTGTCTATCGGAATCACCCACGGGCCAAAATGTTCTTCTATCCACTCCTCGCGGCGGGTGCCGTCCTTTTCATTATCCTGATTGTAGCCCTTGCCACCGAGACAGAGGAGGTGTCGAATGCCGTCAAGTATGGACACATCACATCCTATACCAGTCTTTTTGAGCAACATCCCCTGTATCTGATATTCGGACAGGGTCCGGGTGCGTGGTTCTATAGCGACGGCTTCAACAAGTACGTCTTACAGACGGAATGGACTTATCTAGAACTCATCCGGTGGTTCGGCTTGTGCTCCCTGCTCATCATAGGCGTGTTTTTCAGGCCACTACTCACGTTCTGGAAACACAGAAGCGATGCGCTGACCTTCTCTTTACTGTGGACCTACGCTGCCTATCTGGTTATCGCAGGCACCAATCCACTCATGCTTTCCTCCACAGGAATGATCATGCTGCTTACGGCCTATTCGTATCAGGAACAAATCACCAGAGTCAATCACCCGAACAGTTAGCCTATGACGAACGATATACTCCTACCTGTTGTCATTATCTATCAAGAGGACTATCACGACTCTAACATCTATAAGTCGTTACTTTGCAAGTACGACAACATGCATGTCGTCTTATACGACAATTCCCCTACCCCCATCAACGAGAAGTATTCCAGCCCATACCTGCACTACTTTCACAATTCGGAAAACGGGGGTGTAACCGCCGGGTATAACAAGGGAGCCAACTTCGGCACATCCCGACTGAATGTCCAATATGTCGTGCTGTTCGACCAGGATACGCAATTTGAGGGCGACTACTTGGAGAAATTATCTACGGAGATTGGCAGGAATCCGTATGATTTATATGCTCCATTCATTAAGACAAAAGAGGGAGGGCCATGCTCTCCCGTTCGTGTGACCCCATTGTCCATCAGAGGTATCCATATCCAGCCTGGTGTCGTTCCCCTAACGGAATACAAGCCTATCAATAGTGGCGCATGTATCAAACTGGAGTCGTTCATGAATGCAGGCGGCTATAACGAGGACATCAAACTTGATTTCGCGGATTTTGATTTCTTCGAACGTCTGAACAAAACGGTATCCACCTATATGATTGTCGATAGTGTGGCATATCAATCCTTTTCGAATGAAGAAAAAGATTCCTTGAAGTTGTTCAACAGATTCAGGCAATATATACTTGATGCCAGCCACTTTAATGGTTCACACAGTATCTGGTTCATTGTTCTCAGACATACGTTGGCATTGACATTGCGTACAAAGGAACTTCGTTTTATCACATATTACATCTCCAAATACATTTTCAGATGAAGATTTCCGTATGTATGGCCACTTATAATGGCGAGAAATATATCAAACAGCAGTTAGACTCCATTCTACCACAGATCGGGGCGGACGATGAGATCGTCATTTCGGATGACGGTTCGACAGACGGGACGATTGACATCATTCATGCCATGAAAGATGACAGGATCCATGTCATAGAGGGTCCGCATAAAGGCTCGCCCGTCCCCAACTTTGAACATGTGTTGTCTGCTGCCAATGGAGACATCATCTTCACGGCCGACCAAGACGATATATGGCATCCCGACAAAGTGAGCATAACACTTCAATATCTTCAAAAGGCAGATTGCGTTGTGAGCGATTGTCGCGTCGTTGACTCTGAGGAGAACGTCATTTCCGACTCTTTCTTTCAGGTCAACCATACCAAAGAAGGTAAATGGCACAATCTCTTTATCCACAACGGATATCTGGGATGTTGTATGGCTTTCAAGAAAGACATTCTCGAAAAAACGCTGCCGTTTCCGCCCGACACGCCTCAGCACGATATCTGGATAGGTAATGTTGCAGCATTCAGATACAGCCTGATATTCATTCATGACAAACTCATTGATTACAGAAGACATTCTGGCAATGCCTCACCGACCGCAGGGAAAAGTACAAGTTCTTTGGCAGATAAATTCAACTACCGATGGGCTGTTATTAAGGGGCTTTTCAGTGTGTTTTGGCATATTTGATAACCCAAATATGCGCTTTTCCTAGAAAATATTTCTTTTTTAATACAATTATTTGTACCTTTGCATCCGAATTTGGCGAAAATGGATGAAAGTATCTATTGTAACAACAGCATATAATAGCGAAAAGACAATAAAAAGGACTATCGAATCCGTACTCAATCAGACCTATCCTGATATTGAGTATTGGATTATTGACGGTTCGTCGTCTGATGGTACAATAGATATCATCCGTTCCTTTGAGCCACGCTTCAATGGCCGACTACATTGGATATCTGAAAAGGACGAGGGGATATACGACGCCATGAACAAAGGAGTCAGCCGGAGTACGGGCGACGTCGTCGGCATTCTCAATTCTGATGATTTCTTTACCAGCAACGATGTCATAAGTCGGATGACAGGGCATTTCACCGATGATCTTGATGCGGTCTATGGGGATGTTCATTTCGTTAAGTCAAACAATCTGAAAAAAAGTGTCAGATACTATTCCGGTAAGCAATTCCGCCCGTGGATGATTCGTTTCGGGTTTATTCCGCCCCATCCTTCCCTTTATATCCGCCGGTCCATATACGAAAGATACGGTTTATATGACACGAGTTACCGCATTTCTGCAGATGTAGATTTAATTGCAAGACTCAGTTATGTTCATAAAATCAGCATGAAGTATATTCCAATGGATTTCGTGACAATGCTTGTGGGGGGAGAGAGTACCAAGAACTTGAGAAACAGATGGATAGGTACAAAAGAAGACTTAAAAGCCTGCAGGAAACTGGGGATAAAGTCCAATATTGTGTTTGTTCATCTCAAGTATTTGCTCAAGTCGCATGGATACCTGTTTTCCAAATAAATAGAAAGTTTTTTTATGTCTATAAAAGAAAACAGCCATATACACACAATAAAAGGGGGAAAGTTACGTTTATTAGTAAAGTAATCATTAAAATATTGGCTTATCGATAAATGACTACCCTCAGAGACGGATATATTGTTGACGGAATGAACGAACTTGAGCGCAATATCAAGAGGATTATTGACTTTTGTACTGCGTTCGTCTGTCTCGTCATTTTCTCCCCTCTTATGTTGGTCTGTTATATCGCAGTCAAGCGGGAAGATGGCGGTCCTGCTATCTTCAAGCAAGAAAGAATCGGAAGGTTTGGTCGGCCTTTCAACATCTATAAGTTCCGTAGCATGAGAACAGATGCTGAAAAAGACGGCCCGGCGCTCTACCAACATGAACGCGAGACCCGAATGACAAAGGTAGGGAAATTCCTTCGCAGTCACCATCTGGATGAGTTACCTCAGTTATGGAATGTCCTGAAAGGCGAAATGGCCTTTATCGGTCCAAGACCCGAGCGTAAGTACTACATTGACCAGATTATGGAGAGAGACCCACGATACACCTATCTGTATCAGGTAAGACCCGGTGTCACTTCCTATGCCACTTTATATAACGGCTATACCGACACGATGGAGAAGATGCTCCGTCGCTTGGAGCTTGACCTCTATTATCTGGAACACCGTTCACTCTGGTTTGATGCAAAATTGCTGATATTGACATTCTTGAATATAGCCTTTGGCAAGAAATTCTGAATATGAAAGTCCAATCTTATATCATATCATTGTGCGTGACGGCTCTGATGACCGCTTGCAGTACACCCAAGAACTTCAACTATATGCAAGACCTGACAAACGGGCAGGAGATCATTAGTTTGAAAGACGGGACGATCCGTCTGCAGCCTAAAGACCAGATTATGGTTCTCGTCAAGAGCAAAGACCCCGTGATGAGTTCTTTGTTCAACAAGGGTGTCACCACCAGTTTGAAGGCCGGCCAGACAGAAGGTAACATATATACTACCGGCTACACTTTGGCACCTGACGGCAGCATTGATTTCCCTGTTCTTGGGACAATTAATCTGAAAGGGCTTTCAAGATACGAGGCAGAACAGGCTATTCAGTCCAAGTTGCGCGAAGAGCAGTTAAAAGATGCCAACGTCACTGTGGAATACATGAACCTGAGTTATACCGTGATGGGAGAGGTGAAAGAGCCCGGTGTCTATCCGATTCAAAAAGATGCTGTCACTTTGCTTGAAGCACTCGGACAGGCCGGTGACATCAGCGTCTATGGAAAACGTGACAGTATCATGGTGGTCAGAGACCTCGGTGGGACAAGAAAGGCATATATCCTGAATCTCAACTCTGCCAAAGACCTTCTTTCTTCGGAGGCCTACAATATTCAGCAGAACGACATCATCTATGTAAAAGCAAACGACGTCAAAGCCCGTCAGTCTATGGCATCAGGAAATGAGACACGTTCCATCTCCTTCTGGCTGTCACTTGCATCTGTGCTTACAACAATCGCCGTACTCGTCTTTAAATAACCGTCAACGCTATGAGTTCTTTCCTTAAAACCTGTCTTCAGCAATGGAAATGGTTCGCAGGCTTCGTCTGCCTAACTGTCATTGCTGCTATATTATTCCTTTTAATGGTCGCTCCCAAATTTGAACGTACCGCTAGCGTCCTCATTAAAGATGAAAACGGCAGTGGAGGCCTGTTGTCGTCAATGATGTCAAACATGGGTATGCTGGCAGGTATGGCAGGACTGAACATCACATCAAATGTAGAGAACGAGATGCAAATCTTCTCTTCACCATTCCTGATGCAAGAGGTGGTGAACCGTATGGGACTCGACACAAGGTATGAAGTCTATGACGGACTGATGAAGAAGGAGCTCTACGAAGAGACGCTGCCTGTTAAGGTTACCTTCCCAAAATTGAGCGACAAAGACGGGGCTTACCTGAAGATGGATCTCAGACAAGACGGCACCTATACCCTATACAAATTCAGAAAGAACAAGGATAAGTTCGACGGCGAGGTGCAAGGTAAACTAAATACGGTTTGCCAGACGCCTATCGGTCCTGTGTCCGTGATTGCCACCAAGCAGTTCGATTCCTGCATGGCCAATGAAGGTGAAAGGACAATCCGCATCACAAAGGAAAAGAAATACGACCGGGTGGAAATGCTATCGAAGCAGATAGACATCGATCTAGCCGACGACCAGACGAGTATCATCAGCATCACCTGTAAGGATATGTCCGGAGAACGGGCAGAACAAATCATCAACACCTTGATACGGGTTTATCAGGAAGAGTGGATGAAGGACAAGCAAAGTGCTGCCAATGCCTCTACCCGTTTCATCAATGAGCGTATCAAGGACATTGAGGCAGAACTGAGCGGTCTGGACAACAATATCGCCCAATTCAGGGGAAAGAACCTGATGCCTGACTATGAAGAGGCCGCCAAGATGTATATGGAAAATGCCGCTCTGACTTACGAGGCGCAGGTGAAGGTGAACAACCAACTCTATATGATGGAGCAAATGCGCAACCAGGTGAGGAAAGAAGACGGTACGAACCAAGTGTTGCCCGCAAACCTTCTGCCAGACAACGAGAATGTGGCCATCCAAATCGGTGAATACAACAAGTTGCAACTGCAGCGCAACAGTATGGCCGAGAATAGTAGTCCGAATAATCCGCTTGTCAAAGATCTGGATGCCCAGTTAGGCAGTATGCGCAAGGCCATCATCAACTCATTAGACCAGGCTGTTGCCCAGTTGCAGGCCAGTCAGAAGAGTATCAATCGCGAAGATCAGAAACTTAAAAGAGACATCTCCGTTGCTCCGGGGAAGGTCACAAAGATTCTTCCCGCCGAACGTCAGCACAAGATCGTTGAGGCCCTCTACATCTATCTGCTGGAGAAACGAGAGGAGAATAATCTCACACAGGTCTATAATGCCCAGAACCTACGTATTGTCTCTCCGCCAATGGGCAAGTTGAAACCTGTATTCCCAAAGAAGATAACGACAATTGTGTTGGCCTTGCTTTTGGGATTAGCCCTCCCAGCCTTCTTCATCTACATCAGGCAGAATGTCAGACGTATTTTAGCAGAAGAGGAATAAGGCATCTGGAATCTGGAAATCATGGTTGTTATCTTCCTGTATTTCGCCCTTTTCCTTGGAGTCCACTTCTTGTCGAAGCAGTTCAAGCGTCCCGGAGCAGCCCGTCTGTTCCAACTAATCGCATGTTTTATCCTGCTCTTCGGTTTTTTCGGTTTCAGGGACATTACTGTACTGAACGACACCTCCCATTACTACGGGTTTTATTATCAGAAAGCCCATGTTTTTAATTACAGGAACGAGCCTATCACCACATTCCATCTGCTCGATAAATTTGAGTATGGTTTTCAAGTGCTCATTCATTTCCTAGTTAAATATATCTCAAAAGAGCCGTATACCATTATCTTGTTTTCAAGTTTTGTCCTTACAATCGGAGAACTCTGGTTTATCAGTAAATATTCACACGATATCGCCAAGGTGTGCTTTTACATGCTGATTGCCGGTTTGTTCTTCACTCATTACTGCATTATCCGTCAGGCTTTGGCTCTCATCTTATTCTATTTGGCTTTCGTCTGTTTCGAGAAGGGGAAAATACTCAAATACTATCTGCTGGCCCTATGTGCCTGTTTGTTCCATCTTTCCGCTGTCTTTCTATTATTCTTACCAATCATTGTCAGGATAAAGCCAACGAAACGGAATGCCATAATTGCTATTGGGGTGTCTCTGCTGCTTGCCGTTTCCCTCTTTGAGGTTCTCGCACTGCTTGGTCTGAAGGATCACCCCTATTACCAAGCGGCTATTCAGAAAGAGGCTCTGTCGCTGGTGGGTCTAGCCGATTGCGCATTGATGATCTTCACATTATCTGTCTGTTTAATCGTCAGGAAGCGAAGCAATGCTCCATCTCCTTCCAGCACCTTTTTCTGGATATGCATTATAGGACTCTGTATCAGTCTGATAGCACCGGTACTATACCCCATTGCCCGTATCAACGAGTATCTTTGGCCTCTCATTTTAATTCATTTGCTCAGATATATCGACCCTGATGCGATGAAAACACCATATACTCAACGGATCGGGGGGATAAGAAACCTGATGAGAGTATTAGTTATTGCTGTCTTTCTTATCAAATTGATTGGCATCAACACCTTCCGTCCTGAATGGCTACATATTGATTCTTATCAGTTCTATGACTTCGGCAAGAAGGATCACACTTATAATCTCTACCCACAAGAATGATCAGTTTCACAAAACTATACCAGCATTTAAGAGAATCCGACATTGCAAAACGGATGATGAGCGGTGCATTTTGGTCATTCACAGGAACGGCTCTTGGTAAGTTCTGTGTTTTCCTCACAGGTATTCTATGCGCTCGCATACTTGGTAAGGAACAATTTGGAGAATTGGGAATGGTCCGTTCCACGATCGGCATGTTTATCATCTTGGGAGCAGGAGGCATTGGGGTGACAGCAACCAGATACATTTCGTCATACAGAAGAGAGCAACCAGCACATGCTGCCTCCATTTATCGGCTCTCTACCTGTTTCTCACTGCTTCTTGGTGTGCTCGTTACAATCCTGTTATTTGCATCTTCAGGGTTTCTGGCAGAAGAAATCCTACAGTCTGCCCGACTCGCATTCCCATTAATCATCGGCTGTATGATTCTATTCTTGTCTATCCTGAACAGTTCTGAGAATGGGACTTTGGCAGGACTCGAAGACTTCAGAAGTATTGCACTCAATACATTCATTGGAAGTATCGTTGAATCTGTCTGTATGGTCATTGGTGCCTGGTTGTACCAGATAGAAGGTGCCATCGCAGGCTTCGGTATAGGAGTTCTGGCTTTATATCTCTGTAATAAACGCTCTGTCATCAAAGGCTTTCACAAATCTGGTATCCAGACAGACTTGGGACCTATCTATAAGGAAGACTGGAAACTTATCTACCAATATAGTATTCCTGCCACTTTTTCTGCTCTGTCTGTTACACCTGTCTTTTGGTTTATTCGTTCCATGCTGGTCAGGAGCAACGACTACGGAGAACTGGGAATCTTCGAGGCGGCAGACCAATGGAAAGTCATCCTACTATTCATCCCAGGTGCCATCTGTCAGATTGTACTGCCCATCATGTCAAGTATCACTGACTCACGGACATTCCGAAAGACGCTCTTAGGAAACTTTGCTCTCATTGGCGGCATTGCCACTATTCTCGCCTTGGCATCCTGGATCCTGGCACCAGTCATCATGCCCCTCTACGGAAAGACCTTCACAGATTTCACGCCTTTGGTTTTTCTTGCCATCTCTACCATACCTACAGCCCTTGCCCAAATTCTGGAAATGACGCTGTATAGTCGCGATAAAATGTGGACATGCTTTGGCTTCAATATCATCTGGGGCATTGCGACAGTCGGACTCTCCTATTTGTTCCTTCGCAACAATCAGGGAGCCTCCGGCATTGCTTTGGCCATACTCCTTGCATACCTCATAAAAATGATTTGTATGGGAGTCTATCTGTTCGCTCAAGAGGAAGGAGGCCACAAATGAAGACATTCAGCATCGTTATTCCCACTTACAACGACCTGACGTTATTACAATGCGCACTGACTTCTGTGCTGCAACAAAAAGATGCGGACTATGAGATTATCATTACAGACGATTCAACAAATAGCAACATACAACGATATATCGAATCGTTAAGTGATGAGGATATCCACTATTACCGCCATCAACAAGGTGCCGGGGGGGCTGCCGACAACTGGAACTATGGCTTACACAAAGCAACGGGAGAATATGTCATTCTGATGCACCATGACGAAGAAATGGTTCAAGACAACTACCTGAGACACATAAGTCAACTGATGTCCTCTGGTGTAGATCTCATCATATCACAAGTGAATGTCATCAACGAGGAACATCAGAAAAACCAGTCTTTTCTCTGCCAATGGTTGAAGTCATTTGTTTGTAAGCATCCAGCAGGTCTGTTCTTGATAAATGTGATAGGCCCCTGTGCCTGTCTTACCGTACGACGCGAATATCTTCAGGACTTCAATACACACTTAAGATGGTTTGTTGACGTTGAATGGTATTATCGTATGCTCTGCGGAAAGAAGTTCATAATCGACAAATCGCTTACCATCAGATCCCATCACGGACACCAGGGACAAATCACGCAAAATCTCGATGTCATGGAGGTTTTTAAGTCTGACAAGTCAGAACTCTCAGACATCTATTCCACAAACAGAACCGTCAGACTGATGCTCTATCTTTACGAACACCTTGTACTCGGAACAAAACAATTACTCAGAAAGATATGAAAATCGTGAAAGTCATAGGCGGTCTGGGCAACCAAATGTTTCAGTTTGCCCTCTACAAGGCCCTGCAGAATCGATTTCCCAAGGAAAGGATTCTGCTGGATCTACATTGTTTCAATGGCTATCACAAACATCGTGGATTTGAGATTGGACAGTTATTCCATGCAGATTATGAGGAAGCATCACTACGCGAGGTGGCAAAAATGGCCTACCCTTACCCCAATTATCAGTGTTGGCGTTTCGGCAGCAGAATCCTCCCTAACAGGCCGACGATGCTGAAGGAGAGGCCAAACTATGCCTTTGAACCATCAGTTTTTTCGCGTAAAGGCGATACCTACTATGACGGATACTGGCAACACGAAGATTATTTCTCGGCTATTCGTAAGGATTTGCTTCAGACATTTGTCTTTACAGGTTTTGAGGAGAATGAGAGAAATCTGGCAACCGCCCGTCTTATCACCAGCAAGAATAGTTGTGCCATCCATATCCGTCGCGGAGACTATGTAAAAGACAAACTTTTCCGCAACATCTGCGGTATTGAGTATTACAAAGATGCCATACAGTTGATGACGGAAAAGACTCATCCAGAAATATTCTGTATCTTCTCCGACGACATTCATTGGTGCCACGAACACCTTTCCTCCCTGTTGGGAAAGACAGAAACGGTCTTTGCAGACTGGAACACGGGTAGAAATAGTTTCTATGATATGCATCTCATGTCCCTTTGCCGCCATCAGATTATCGCCAACTCCTCCTTCTCATGGTGGGGAGCTTGGCTGAACAGAAATGATGCGAAAGTAGTTATCGGGCCCAGAAAATGGTGGAATATCAATGGTGCGCATACGCCTATCTCAAATTCTTGGTTAATTATTTAGCCATTTATGAACGTTTTTCATTTT
>Ga0310786_10009776_pt1 | contig 12128 bp, 9 predicted proteins | sample AusTroGonzalo_MG_FD_203881 | JGI IMG/M metagenome (GOLD analysis project Ga0310786, IMG submission 203881) | Bovine rumen microbial communities from tropical cattle in Woodstock, Queensland, Australia - Gonzalo_03 (v2) (version 2) | ecosystem: Host-associated > Mammals > Digestive system >...
ACGGTATATTGAAGACAGAATGGCTGAATGATGAACACTTTATTGGGATGTTTGATGCTCGCCGTAGAATAGCGGAAGTAATTGATATCTACAACAATAAGAGACCTCATACGAGCCTCAATTACTCGACTCCCCGTGAAGCTCACAAGATGCACGGGGAACAGGTGCGAAGGTGGAAAAACTACTATAAGACAAACGAAAGTCCTGAAAAAAATAAAGAAATAATCTTATCTTTGACAACAGATGTTAGGACACCAGAACAAGCATCAGGACTTTAGTTCGAAAAGTCTATTATAATCTGTCAACAAAAATCAGGACGGGTCATTCCGGGTCAAGCCCGGAATGAGGGAGAGTCAAGCTTGGAATGAGGGGAGGGGGGCAGAAATGATGTGGAAATAATTTGTATCTTTGTAGTCTATGAGTGACTATATTGTATCTGCCAGGAAGTATCGGCCGGACTCCTTCGAAACGCTCATCGGCCAGGATACCATCGCCCGCACGCTGTCCAACTCAATCCGGAGGGGGCAGCTCGCGCACGCATACCTTTTCTGCGGGCCGCGCGGGGTGGGGAAGACCACCACGGCACGCATCTTCGCCAAGATGATCAACTGCGCCAACCCCGGCCCCGAGATGGAGCCGTGCGGGGAGTGCGAGTCCTGCGTGTCCTTCCAGGAAGGCCGAAGCTACTGCATCCACGAACTGGATGCCGCTTCCAACAACTCTGTGGAAGATATCAAGGCGCTCATGGAACAGGTACAGGTGCCGCCGCAGGTGGGCAAGTACAGCGTGTATATCATCGATGAGGTGCACATGCTGTCGCAGGCCGCCTTCAACGCCTTCCTCAAAACCCTTGAGGAACCGCCGGCACACGCCATCTTCATCCTGGCCACCACCGAAAAGCACAAAATCCTTCCCACGATCCTCAGCCGCTGCCAGACCTACGACTTCAACCGGATCAGCATTCCGGACATGGTGCGCAACCTGCAGGGCATCGCCGAAAAGGAAGGCATCAAGATAGACGACAAATCCCTGCACGTGATAGCCTCCAAGGCCGATGGTGCCATGCGCGACGCACTCACCATCTTCGACCAGACGGTGGCCTTCTGCGGCAAGGACGTAAAATACGAGGACGTCATTCGCAACCTCAATGTGCTGGACTACGAGTTCTGCTTCTCCCTGGTGAACAACTTCCTGGAGGGCAACTACGCCAGCGCATTCCTCACCTTCGACCAGATTCTGGCCAAAGGCTTCAATGCCCTGCACTTCGTAGGGTCCCTGTCCACGCACCTTCGCAACCTCGTGGTTGCCAAGACCGGTGGCCTGGAGTCACTGCTGGAATTGCCGGATTCCCTGAAAAAGGAATACGCCGAGCAGGCCGCCCGCTGCTCCCACCAGTTCCTGTTCGAGGCACTGGGCATTACCACCGCCTGCGAAACTGGCTATAAAGCCGCCGTGAACCCGCGACTGCACATTGAGTTCGCACTCATGAAGCTCAGTTATCTGATGGGGAAACCGGCCGATAAACCGGTAGCTGCGGCGCCCGCAGTGGCACCCGCAGTGGCACCCGCACCGGCACCGAAGCCCGCACCGGCGCCCGCGCCGAAGGCAGAGATGCCCGATCAGGTCGGGCATGACGGAAAACCCGCAGCACCCGCTCCTGCCCCGAAGGTTGAGATGCCCGATCAGGTCGGGCATGACGAAAAACTAGCAGCCCCCGCTCCGGCCCGCCGCCGCACAGCCAAAACCGGCTCGGCCCTCTCCATGAGCGCCATCATGGAAGAAAAGCCCCAGGAGGTAGAGCAGGAGACATCGGCCCGGGAATCGGCCCCGCTGCCGGAGGACGAAGTCCTGAAGATGAGGTGGAAGGAGATGGCCGGCCGTTACGGCGCCAAACCCCGTCTGGCCAGCATGCTCCAGAGCGGTAAGGTAGAGGTAAAGGAAGAGAAAGGCATCAAGGTGGTGGAATTCTTCGTGACCAACGAGTCCCAGCGCCAGTGGATTGTGGAGAAGATGCTTCGCGAGCTGGAAACCCAGCTGCGGGAGATGACCGGCTGCGGCCGCATCAACGTGGACGTTTCCGTGATCCCCATGGAAGAGGTGGAGAAAGTTCCCTACATGCCGGAAGAAAAGGCAAAAGATTTAATGGATAAAGAACCCGCGGTGCGCGAATTTGTTGCCGCCATGGGTCTTGATACGAAATAGCTATGAAACTACGCGCAGAAAAACTGGTGAAGAAATACGGCGTCCGCACGGTTGTGAAGGGCGTATCCATGGAAGTGCAGCAGGGAGAGATTGTGGGATTCCTGGGCCCGAACGGTGCCGGTAAGACCACCAGCTTCTATATGATTACGGGCCAGATCAAGCCCAACGGCGGCCAGATCTTCCTGGACTACGACGACGGCACCACCGTGGAAGTAACCGCCCTTCCCATGTACCAGCGCGCCCAGCGCGGTATCGGCTACCTGCCGCAGGAAGCCTCCGTGTTCCGCAAGATGAGCGTAGAGGATAACATCATGTCTGTGATGGAAGTCTCCGAGAGCACGAAGAACATGACCAAGGAGCAGCGTGTCGCCCGCATGGAGCAGCTCATCGACGAGTTCAACCTCTCCAAGGTGCGCAAGTCCCTGGGCATCCAGCTTTCCGGCGGTGAGCGCCGCCGCTGCGAGATTGCCCGCGCCCTGGCTGTAGACCCCAAGTTCATCCTTCTGGACGAACCCTTCGCCGGCGTAGACCCTATCGCCGTGGAAGACATCCAGTATATTATCGCCAAACTGAAGTACCGCAATATCGGTGTTATTATCACAGACCACAATGTGGGTGAAACCCTGGCCATCACAGACCGCGCCTATCTTCTGTATGAAGGCGTAATCCTGCAGGCAGGCACGCCGGAGGCCCTTGCCGCCGACGAAGACGTGCGCACCAAATACCTGGGCTCAGGCTTCGTTCTTAAGCGTTCCAAGTCGGTGGAACGGGCCCGCAAAGAAGTGGAGGGAGAACACCGGATTTAACTTTGGCACGGTGCTTGCTTTAACTAGATTCGGTTAGTATTAATTGGTTTAGTTAATAAGTAGGTTAGAAAAGAAAACCGGACCTCGTGAGAGATCCGGTTTTTCTATTGTAAAAGGTGTAGGAGAGCTTACTGCTCTTCCTGAAGACGAAGCTGCTGAACATAGATAGCCTTCTGGAGCGCCATGCGCTTCTTCACGGAAGGCTTCTCGAAGTTCTTGCGGGCGCGGAGCTCACGGACAGCGCCGGTCTTTTCGAATTTACGCTTGAATTTCTTCAGGGCTCTTTCGATGTTTTCGCCTTCTTTGATGGGTACGATGATCATGCTTTTACACCTCCTTTTTTCTTAATTTTGGGCTGCAAAGATAGAAAGATTTTTTTCTCTATGCAAATTTATTGTACAGTTATCTCTAATTCAAAGTATTCCGTACTTCCGTCGGGCCATTTTACCACCGCGCGGATAAGGTGTTTTCCGGCCTGGAGGTTCTTCACAATGCCGTTGGAGAGGTACTTGTCAAAGGTCCAGGCCACCGAAACAGGATCTGCGTCATCGGGCATGTCCAGCTGCAGCTCAAGGTCGCTGCCTGCATCGTAGACGCCATTGCCCGGGTCGTAGATGGCCGTCATGCCCAGCCTGCCGAAAGGCGTCTCGCCGGCCTCTCCCGTTACCTTCGCCTTAAAGCTTAACTGGTTGTCGCTGGCAAAGGCAATATCGGTAATCTCGCCCAGCTCGTTGCCGTCCCAGTCTATGGGCTTGTAACTCTTGACATTCTGCGTGCCCGGGAACACCCAGCTGTTGCGGTTGCTGGAGGTGTTCAGGCTGGTTTGGTCGGCGGCCGGAATTACATAGCAGCAGGGATGGTGGCCGTAGACATTGATGTCGTTCATGTCCCACAGGGAGTAGGCTGTGTAATAGGAGGTGACGTGGTGGGCCGTAGATTTGTCTATATGGTAAATCACCAGACCCGCCGGCAGTTCCTGATCCCAGCCCTGCTTGTTGCGGTATTCCAGCATGAAGCCTTCGCCTTCGACGGGAGAATGCAGCATGTAGCCTTCGTTATGCTGTACGCCCTGCATGGTGTGGTAGCCGCGGGAAAGAACGGTGATGTCGTTTTCGTCGGCCCAATCCAGCTGCGTGCGCTCCAGCGCATTGAAGTACGGCGGGATGTCGCTGCCCTTGAGGTAGCAGCCGCTGTCCATGACGCTGAAGGAGCCCATGCCGTGGCTCTCCCCGTTGTCTTCGTAGTCGGTGTCGTAGTAGTCCGGCAGGCCCAGGGAGTGGCTGAACTCGTGGGCGGTGACACCAATGCCGCAGATCTTGTTGCCGGAACTGCCGCGCAGTTCAGCCGTGCAGAAGTAGTTGCCCAGCTTTACGCCGTCGTGCACCGCATTGCGGCTACGTACACTGGACTGGTGCGGCCAGATGGCATCCGTGGGACCGCCCTCGGCCTGGCTGTAGCCGGCATAGTAGAACAGCGTCATGTCCACCATGCCGTCGTGGTCTTCGTCGTACTGCGCAAAGTTCACGGTGGCATCCAGGATATTGGCGCCGTCGATGAGCGCCATGTATGCCTGTTTGTCGTGGGTCACCACGCGGTCTCCGTTCATAATCTGTTCGCCGTAGTAAGCCATATTGTGGGGGAGCGTAACAGGACCGTAGACGTCAAAGACGGGCTTGTATTCGTCGAAGGAATTGTCGGAGAAGTAGTCGCGCACGGAACCCTTGGCGTCGCCCGTGTTGTAGCCACGCTTGTTCAGCATGTCGTTGAAGGCCTGCTTAGGGTCGCTCTGCTTGAACTTCACGTCGGTGAATTCTACCAGCAGCACGGGGATGTGGTGCTCGCCGTGGGTGCGGGCGTTGGTCCCCTTCATTTTCGCGCGCCGGGTGGCCATATCGGCCTCATCCTGCCGGCGGCGTTCCTTCGCGGCGGCGCGAAGCTCGGCGCTGATGGAAGTGGGCCGCCAGAAGCCGTCGTCGTGGCGGGCCACCATCTCGTTCGTACCGGCCAGCGTGTACCAGTTCAAGTATTCGTCGCCGTGCAGCTGGACGCGCACCTGGGTGCCGTCGGGCTGGGTAAATGTGATAACCACGCCGGGCTTGGCGGGAACGGCCATGGCGCTGAGAGCCAGAAGGATAGCCGAAACAGTGCAGAGAATCTTTTTCATGGCCGATTATTTTCTAAGAACACAGTATTCGCCATTCTCGCCCTTGAGCCAGACCAGCTCGCTGGTGCTGTGGACGAGCGTAACAGGGTAGGTTTCGTTGGCCAGGGAGAGGCCTCCCATCTGGACGGCGGCCTTCAGGTCGAACTGCTTGCCGCGTTCGAAGTTCTCGTTGTAGCCGGTGAGGGTGATCACCGTCAGCATGGCCGCATTGAACATACGGAAGCGAACGCTGCCATCGGCCTTCTTCAGGTAGGACGTCTGGTTCCAGCCTTCGGTGCCGCGGGTGGCATCGCCAAACTCGGTGCCGTAGAGGCCGGGCGTGGTGACGTCGGTGATGGGGTCCTTCCCATCCTGCGTCACCGTGATGGTGAGCGATGCGTCGGGATGGCCCTCGCTGGTGAAGAGGATTTGGGCCGACCGTGCCTCCGCCGAACGGTTTTCCGTCAGGGAGAAGTTCTCCTGCGCCTCGCTCAGGGGTGCCTTGGTGGGCACCCAGGCAATCCAGGGGGCCGATGTAGACACCTGATAGTCCACGTTGTAACGTGTCTGGACGCTCAGGTTGGTGCGGTCGAAGGGCACGCAGATGTCCGTGTCCGTAGAGAGCACCACGTCCTTCTGAACCTGGTCTACCGTGAGCAGGAACATATTCAGGCCGATAGAAATCTTGACGTAAGCGCGGCGCGTACCCAGATTCTCGTTCGCGTCCTTGGCGAAGCAGACAAGACGGGACGGGCCGGCGTCGCCGAGGGTGTTCTTCAGGCGCAGCCAGTCGGTGCCGTCGGTGATGCGGGCCGTCCAGGTGGTGGGGGCGTTGAAGCTGATGGCGTATTCGTCGGTACCCTTCATCACCAGCTCGCGCGGGCTGAAGAAGGTGTCCATACCACCCTGCGTAATCTTCTGCCGCAGTTCGCCCTTGCCGGCTTTGACAATAATGGTATTCTCGCGCGGGGCGTCTTCCAGGTTGGCGTTCATCTTGAACAGCAGCGTGCCGCCTTCGCCTTCCTTCACTTCCTGGGTAATCAGGGTGCCCCAGGAGCTGTCCAGCAGCTCGGCCGTCCAGTGGAAGTCACATTCCAGCTCCAGCGTCACGCTGGTCTGCAGGGCGTCGGGGGTTTCTGTGGAGGGGTGGAGTGCGAAAACGCCGGGGAACCGTTCAGATTCCGGGACCTGGCAGGCTGCGATGCCCGCCGCAACAAGGGAAATGGCCAACAGGCGTATCCCGTTTAGAGTCAATTTCTTCTTCATCGTTTTCAGGTAAGCAGTGCAAATATAAACAAAAAATTGCTTACATTTGTGAAACACAAATGTTAGACTAACCAAAACACTTACATATGAAAAAGAAAGCCGACGTTTATCCCTGGAAGTTCTCTTCCGTTGGTGGCACCGTCCGCGTGAAAATCCTCTGCGGAAAGGACATCGCAAACCTGTATCAGCTGGACCGCAAGATGTGGACCGTGCTGAGCTGCCCCATCGAAGGCCTTGAGTTCGACGCCAAAGCCTTACAGATGATTGACGTAGACGGCGACGGCCGCATTCGTGTAGACGAGGTCATCAAGACCTCCCAGTGGCTCACCCGCGTGGTGAAAGACCCGGATCTCCTCCTGAAAGAGGCCGACAGCCTCAAGCTGGAGGATTTTAATGCCGATGACCCCGACGGCGCGCGCCTGCAGGCATCGGCCCGCCAGATTCTGAAGAACCTCGGCCTGAAGAAGGACGAGATTTCCCTGGAAGACACGGCCGACAATGTGAAAATCTTCGCCGGCACCAAGTTCAACGGTGACGGCATCATCACCCCCGCCAGCGCCTCCGACGAGGAAACCGCGAAGCTCATCGAGACCATCGCCGGCATCGGCAGCGCCATGGACCGCAGCGGCGTGCCCGGCATCACCGAAGAGCACATCGAGGCGTTCTACACTGCCTGCGCGGAATACGCCGACTGGCAGAAGGCCGCCACGAAGGAGGTCTTCCCCTTCGGGGACAAGACGGCCGACGCCCTCGCCGCCGTAGACGCCGTGAAGGATAAGGTGGCCGATTATTTCATGCGCTGCAAGCTCATCGGCTTCGAGGAAGCCCTCACCGGCGCGGTGGACGTAAACGTGGAACAGATTGCCCTCATCGAAGGCAACCTCGCCGCTGCCGCCGACCAGATTGCCCTGCAGCCGCTGGCCAAGCCTGCCGCCGACGGCAAGCTGGACTTCAAGGCCGTGAACCCCGCCTGGAAGGCCGCGATGGCCGCCGTTACCGCCCTCACCGGCGTGGGCGCCAAGCCCGTCACCGAGGAAGACTGGGCCGCCCTGCTGGCGCAGTTCGCCCCTTACTGCGCCCACCTGGACGCCAAGAAGGGGGCCGATGTAGAGGGCCTCGGCCTGGAAGCCATCCAGACCATCCTGAAGGAAAACAAGAAGGACGCCCTCCTCAAGCTCATGGAAAAAGACAAGGCCGAGGAAGCCAACGCCCTTTCCATCGAAGAAGTGGACAAAGTGCTGCGCCTGAACAAGTACTTCTACCGCTTCCTGAATAACTATGTAGTCCTGGCCGATTTCTACGACCCCGACCGCAAGGCCATGTTCCAGGCCGGCCGCCTGTACATTGACCAGCGCTGCACGGACCTGTGCATCAAGGTGTCCGGCCCTTCGCCGGAGATTTCTTCCCTGAGCGGTATGTACATCCTGTACTGCGTGTGCACCTGCGAGAAACTGGGCAAGACCATCGACATTGCCGCTGTGCTCACGGACGGTGATGTGGACGGCCTGCGTGAGGGTAAGAACGCCGTGTTCTACGACCGTGAAGGCAATGACTACACCGCCAAGGTTGTAGCTATCGTGGACAACCCCATCTCCATCCGCCAGGCTTTCTGGGCACCTTACAAGAAGGTGGCCCGCATGATCAACGACAAGATTGACAAGGCCGCCGCCGAAAAGAACGAAAAGTCCATGGCCGGCCTTACAGAGGCCGCCGACAAGGCAACGTCCGTAAAGATTGAAGGTAGCGGCAAGGAAGCCGCTCAGTCTATGACTTCCACCTTCGACATTGCCAAGTTCGCCGGTATCTTTGCCGCCATCGGCATGGCCATCGGCTTCATCGGCGAGTTCCTCGTGAAACTGGCCGAGGGCGTGAACAATACCCCGCTGTGGAAACTGCTGGTAATCATCGCCGCCCTTATGCTCCTCATTTCCGGTCCCTCCATGTTCATCGCCTGGCGCAAACTGCGCAAGCGTGACCTGGGTCCTGTCCTGAACGCCAACGGCTGGGCCATCAACGCCAAGTCCCTGGTGAGAGTGAAATTCGGTAAAACCCTTACTTCCCTGGCCAAGTTTCCCAAACTTACCGCGGTGGATCGCGAGGCCCGTGCCCGCCTTACCCGCCGGTGGATCTTCACCATCCTGGCGCTGGCAGCGGTCTGCGCCGGAGTGCTCATCGGCCTGGGTATCATTAAACTCTGGTAATGGATACTTACTTCCCCTATTCCCAATATGTGACCGGCCGCAACTTTGTGGGCCGTCGCAATGACGTGACGCTCCTGGGTAACCTTCTTACCCAGGGCGAGCACGTTGTCCTGAGCGAGCCGCCCAAGACCGGCAAGACCTCCCTCATCCAGCAGACGCTCTACTCCCTGCGCGTGAAGAACGTCACCTTCTCGGTGGGGCAGTTCTCGGCCCTGAATATCCGCACGCCGGAGGCGTTCCTGCTGCGGCTGGGCTCGACGCTCCTGCGCATGGCGGGCTCTACGCCCTCCGAGTACGCCGACCTGGCGCAGCGCTACCTGGAGGGCACGCACTTCGTCTTCGACCCCGTGGCCTACGAGTCGGAGGGCGCGATTCTCGCCCTGAACTGGGATTTGGAGGAGGCCGATGTGACGGCTCTTCTGAACCTGCCCTTCCGCATGGCGCAGGAGCGGGGAGACCGCCTCATCCTGATTATCGACGAATTTCAGTGCCTGAACATGCTGGAGGACCCGGATGTCATCCTGCGTCCCCTCAGCAATTCCCTCAAGGAGAACCGCGAGAACCGCCGTTTCTCCTATATCTTCTGCGGCTCCGGCGTCAACGCCATGAAGTCCATCTTCCGCGGCAGCCTCCTGTTCAACCGTCTGGTGGAACGGGTTAAGCTCTCGGCGGTGGACGAGCTGGAAATGTCGGACCACATCCTGCGCGGGTTTACATCGGCCGGTAAAGTCGTCGAGAAAGAGCTCCTGCAGGGTGCCTGCCGCCTTTTCCGCGGGCATCTGTGGTACATCAACCACTTCGCCTCCATCTGCGACGGCATGACCAGAGGTTACCTCATGGAGCCCGGCCTGGTAGACGCCCTGGGCTGCCTCATCTCGGTGCACGAGCCCCGTTTCATGAACACCATGAACGACCTCACCACGCACCAGGTGAACCTCCTTCGTGCTACGGTGGACGGCGTTACGCGCTTCTCCAGCGCCGAGGTCATCCGGCACTATGCCCTGAACTCGTCGGCCAATGTCAAGCGTGTGAAGGACGCCCTCATGAAGAAGGAAGTGCTCCTGTTCGAAGAGGACGAGAAGCCGGTCATCATTGACCCGCTCTTCGAGTACTGGCTCCGGAAATACTATTTTGAAATTAAAGATTAACGTCATGCCCGGCTCCGACCGGGCATCTTATGCCTATGAAAAAACATATAGTGGTTTTAACCGGTGCGGGTGTGTCCGCCGAGAGCGGCTTTGCCACTTTCCGGGATACCGGTGGCCTGTGGGAGCAGTACGACGTGAACGACGTGGCTTCCATCGAGGGCTGGTACCGCAACCGGCAGCTGGTGCTGGACTTCTATAACCAGCGTCGCGCGCAGCTCAAGGACGCCCGGCCCAATGCGGCGCATGTAGCCATCGCCGAGCTGGAGAAAACCTACGACGTGGATGTGATTACGCAGAACGTGGACAACCTGCACGAGCGGGCCGGTTCCACGTGCGTACTGCATCTGCACGGCGAGCTCACCAAGGTGCGCCCGGAGACAGGCGTCTACGACCGCACCTCCTCCGAGGCCGAGGTGATTGACATCGGCTACGATTCTGTCGGCCTGGGCGACCTCGCCCCCAACGGCAGCCAGCTGCGCCCGCACATCGTCTTCTTCGGGGAGGCGGTGCCCAATATCGAGAAGGCCATCGACCTGGTGATGAAGGCCGATATCCTCCTCATCGTGGGCTCCTCCCTGCAGGTGTACCCGGCTGCGGGCCTCTACCGCTACGCGCCGAACGATTGCCCCATCTACGTCATTGATCCTAAGCCGGTTCCCCTGGCCGATCCTCGCGTGACCTTCATCCAGGATGTCGCGACCAAGGGGATGGAGAAATTCGTGGCACTTATTTAGTTGACTATAAGTTATTTAGCACAAGAGACGGGTAGTAAATCACTACCCGTCTCTTGTGCTAAATTATTGACAGACAGCGCGTTAAGCGCCACGGTCTAGTCGATTCTGTCGAAACCGGTGTAAGGCCTCAGGCACTCCGGAATTTCGATGTAACCGTCTTTCTGGTTGTCTTCCAGCAGGGCGGCTACCACGCGGGGCAGGGCCAGGGAGCTTCCGTTGAGCGTGTGGCAGAGCTGCATCTTGCCTTCCTCGTCCTTGTAACGGCACTTGAGGCGGTTGGCCTGGTAGCTCTCGAAGTTGGACACGGAGGAAATCTCCAGCCAACGACCCTGAGCGGCGCTCCACAGCTCGAAGTCGTAGGTGATGGCGCTGGTGAAGCTCATGTCTCCGCCGCAGAGGCGAAGGATGCGGTACTTCAGACCCAGCTCGTTCACCAGGCTTTCTACGTGAGCCACCATCTCGTCCAGGGCGGCGTAGCTGTTCTCCGGCTTCTCCAGACGCACAATCTCAACTTTGTCGAACTGGTGCAGACGGTTCAGACCACGCACATCCTTACCGTAGGAACCGGCTTCGCGGCGGAAGCAGGGGGTGTAGGCGGTAAGCTTCTGGGGGAACTGGTCGGCGCCCAGAATGACGTCACGGAAGATATTGGTAACGGGGACTTCTGCGGTGGGAACCATGTAGAAGTCGTCCAGGTTGGCGTGGTACATCTGGCCTTCCTTGTCCGGGAGCTGACCGGTACCGAAACCGGAAGCGGCGTTCACCATCACAGGAGGCTCCACTTCCTTGTAACCGGCGGCAGTGTTGCGGTCCAGGAAGTAGTTGATGAGGGCGCGCTGCAGTTTGGCACCCTTACCTTTATATACAGGGAAGCCGGCACCGGTGATCTTCACACCCAGGTCGAAGTCGATGATGTCGTACTTCTTGGCAAGCTCCCAGTGCGGGAGAGCGTTTTCGGGAAGATTCACCTCGGGGCCGCCCATCTTCACCACCAGGTTGTCCTCGGCGCCTTTTCCTTCCGGAACCAGGTCGCAGGGGATGTTGGGGAGAAGCACGAGCTGCTTCATGAGTTCGTCGTTGTTGGCATCGGCCTGGGCCAGGAGCTCGGTGGAGCGGTTCTTCAGCTGGGCCACCTCTTCCTTGGCGGCTTCTGCCTCGGCCTTCTTACCCTCTTTCATGAGCTGGCCGATGGCGGCGGCAGCTTTCTTCTGCTGGGCCAGGAGGGCGTCGCTCTCTGTCTGGAGGGCTTTGCGTTTGTCGTCCAGGGCGATGACATTCTCTACAATCTCGCGGGCGTCAAAGTTCTTGACGGCGAGTTTCTTAATCACATACTCCGGGTTTTCGCGGAGGAGTTTCAGTGTGAGCATATAGTTATAATGTTTTCTTCAAAGACAAAGGAGGAACTGTCCCCTTGGGTACAGGTCCTCCTTTTACAATCTTTTGTACCTTCGGGTTAGTTCTCGAAAGGAACTACTGAAACGAAGGACTTGTCTTCACGCTTGCGGGTGAACTTCACGGTGCCGTCTACTAGAGCGTAGAGGGTGTGATCCTTACCCATACCCACGTTGAGACCAGGGTTGTGAACAGTACCGCGCTGACGCACGATGATGTTGCCGGCCTTTACGACT
>Ga0310786_10009777_pt1 | contig 12127 bp, 10 predicted proteins | sample AusTroGonzalo_MG_FD_203881 | JGI IMG/M metagenome (GOLD analysis project Ga0310786, IMG submission 203881) | Bovine rumen microbial communities from tropical cattle in Woodstock, Queensland, Australia - Gonzalo_03 (v2) (version 2) | ecosystem: Host-associated > Mammals > Digestive system >...
AATGATACCCGCGTCCCTTGTCGGCGCAAACGTGCGCACGTCGTCCGGGGAGCCATTCGACGGGGACATAATCGAAAAGGCGCCCTCGTGGGACGCCGTTATAGAGAGCTTGCTCACCTAGCGCTTAAACGATGCGCTCGAAGGTCACATAGGCACGCTTTGGATAGTCGCTGTTGTTCACCCAGTTTTTCGGGAGGGGCTGCGGCGGACCTACGAGAAGGCCGTCGAACACGCCCGTATTGAACGCCGAGGCGTCCGCTACGGTGACCTCCAAGTCCCCGTCAAACGCGAATGTCGTCGGGTCCGTGTAGCCGCCGTACCTGCAGTCCGCCTTGATGGCTACTCGTACTGAATATACCGCCAAGGCCTCGCCAATGGCGAAGAACGGGATGTCGATATGGAGCTTGCGCATGAGGATGCCCCGGATGTCCCCGATGGCCCCGAAGATGTCCCCCGTGGAATCAAGCGAGAACATGATTTCCGGGTCAGATACGCTTCCCTGGGATGCCGGGGTCTGGTTGTAGCCCCAGCCGACACTAAGCTCTATAAGGCTCTTTTTCGGATGTCGAGGCAGGAACTTGCCGTGGTTATCTTCGTACACATACCGATGGGCAGCGTCACTACCAAGGATATTGGTCATGTCGATCTGGATCGGATGCACGGACTCGGCAAAGTTGCCTACCCATGTTCCTACCACTTGGGAACCCGCTGTAGTGGCGGCAACCGCGTGGCGCCCGTCTGCACCGAAGTAACAACCGTCGAACATGAAGCCGATAGTGCCAGTGTCGTCGTAGGTGGTCACCACGGCATCAATGTGGCAACCGGTGCAACTGATGTTCTGGCCGGTGACCGCGCTCCCGATGCGGCAACGCTCGAACACCGCCTCTGCTCCGGTGGTAAGGAGCGGGGCGTTTACATCCACATCCCACATCTTGCAGGAGGTAAGGCACTGAATCCGGTTGGCCGCCGAGACGGAACCCCGCCTCCACTGTAAGGAACCGAGTGCTACGCTCTGCCCGTTGACGACAAGCCAGCAGTCCACAATGTTAAGCTCCGGGGCGCTACCCTGGAGAACCACGGTGCCGCTGATGTTGTGCATCTCGGCGCTACCCTGGAGCGTCACCCCGGAGAACACGGCGTTCTCGACGATGGCGTTTTCGAGCAAGGTCTTTCCGGTGAGCGCCTGTTCGCCGAGGTCGCCGTAGTCGCTCTCGTTCTGCTTGTTCTTCAGCACGACATAGGTATCCGCGTCCTTGCAGTTGACAAGGAGAATCCTGTTGCCCGCCGAGGAGAGGTTTGCCCAGTCGTAGTCGTCGGCAAAGAAGTCGGTCTTCAGGATGGAGTTGGTGATGGCGATTGGTCCTGTAATCTTCTTTTCCGAGATGATGCGGCAGTTGTCGAGCTGCAGGGAGGAATGGCCGTTAGTGATGAACTTCACTTCCTTGCCGGCAATCGTCCTGGGATAGTCAGCGGAGTCGATGACCCACCCGACACGCGCATCTCCGGTCACGTTGCCCCCCACCCAGGAAATGTTCACCCAGTCGGCACGGAGGGTGCCCGTCCCCGTGTTCACGGTTGACACGAAGAGGCCCGGCGTGCACTTGTGGACCTCGTGGCACGTGATTACGGTGCCCGTCGTCCCCGTCTTGCAATGGAACCTCACGCTGTCACTGATGAAGATGTCGCCCCTTATGCCGAAGGTGTTTGATCCGTCGAACAGGTACCAGCTGAGTTCGGACTTGATTGCCGGGAACCACGCGTCGGAGCCTACCCGGTCCAGGTAGGGTGCGCAGTTCGCGATCTGCGAGGTGTACGAGGTGTCAGTGGAGTACATGTCGCTCGTGGGGAAGATTCCGAAGTGCCGCACGTCGAAATGGAGCTCCCTGGACACAAGGACCCACCTGCCCATGCCCGGGACCGAGTTCGCCCGTATGCATGCACCGCCGTCATCGGCCTCGATGCAGGAGCTGTCCCACATGTAGAGCACCGGGGAAGTGTCGCCTGCCCCGTAGTACCCGTATAGCCATGTCAACTTTACCCCGTCGACCATCGGGGACGTTGCAGGGTCCAGGCTGCGCAGGTCGTCCATGGTGTTGACGCCCGGTGCGCCCTGGACATCGAGGTCCAGGCGGTCCACGGGGTCAACGGAGGAGACCTCGTACTGCAGTGACCATCTTTCGGGGTCGTAGTCCTCCGGGGGCCAGCGGTCCCATTCGCCGCTGCCTACGTACTTGTAGAAGTACGCGGAGACGTTCTCCCGGGTGCCGAGGAAGACCTGGGACGCGGTGCGCCCGAGGATGTCGGTGGGCATGGGGTTCGGGAGTGCCACCCCGTCTGCATCCGTAATCGCAATGTTGTCCGTAGTGGCCCTGCGGCAGAAGCGGATTTTCCCGTGCAGCGGGTTGCCGTCGTTGTCCAGGTAGCTATCCCATTCGTCAAAATTTCTCATGTTACCTTGTCCTTAATTAGTAAGCGGATGAGTAGGAGGTGGATGGCTGCGGGCTGGTTTCACTGAAGTGCTGCCAGCCACGGAGGCCGAGCCTGCCTGCGATTGCCCTGTACATCGCCTTGTCCCTGCTGAACACTTCCTCGGGGAGGCCGTCCAGGCCATAGGCCATCACGTTCATGACCGCCTCCTGGCGTCTCCTGCGCTCGTTCGGGCCGATGCCGGGTTCAGTGATGACCTCGCGCATCCTGTTCAGGTTCCTGTTCCAGAGGGCCTTCTCGCGTCCCTCGTTCAGGGCGTCGATGTTGCCTACGATGCCCTCGCGGGACATGGCGTTGAACGCCGCGCTGCCTGCGACATCGCGTGCACGTTCCTTTGCCGTGCTGTATGGGTCGAGCTTGCGGGAGAGTAGGTCGTCCTTCTGGATAGCCTTCAGCGTGGCAGGCTCGCGGGCAATTTCGCTTACGGACTGGGTGTAGGTGTTCCGTAGTCCGTCATGCTTCCATTCTGGACCGGTTCCAAGCCTGTCGATGTTGAAATTGGTCTTGGATATGAACGGCCCCCCGGAGTTACGGAAATCCATCTCGTACTTCCTGGGCAGTGTGTTCGGGCGGTTGCCCGGCTCCACCATTGTCTTCAGTCCGCTCGGGGGAATCCGGTAATATTCCGCATCGCCGCCTGGACGGAAGTCGGCGAGCTTGAATCCTCTCCATTCACGGCCACCCACGATGCCCGGCTGCTCGTAGACGAACCTTCCATCCGGGAGCTGCACGAACGGGCGTTCAGGCACGGCAGCCTTGTTGTAATTGCTGCCCGCATCGAGCCAGTCGCCAATCACGGCCTGTTCCTCCGGGGATGCCGGGTTGAGACGCCTTTCCTGGCGCATATTGTCCCAGTTACGCCCCGCTTCCTCGTAGGCCTTGCGTAGCTTCTGCGTCTTGGCGAACCTGTTTGCCTCGTCGGTAAGGATCCGGAGGTTTTCCGCGTCGTAGATTGCTTCCGGGTCCGCGTAGCCACGGTTCTCGACAGCCGCATAGGTGACCCTGTTCTCGTTCGGCCTTTCGACGTTCTCGGCCTTCTTCGCAAGTTCCGCCTTCCGGTCGAGCACGGCCTGCCTGCGGGCGATGAGGTCGTCCGTGGACTCGCCTATCCGTTCCATGGAGTCGAACACCTTGTTGAACGCGTTGCCACCGCCCTGCTTGCCCATCGTGGTCTCCATGGCGTTCTTGACCATCGAGGCGCCACCCTTTATTGCGCCCTTGGCACCTGCGATGCCGCCCGCCTGTGCGGCCATGGCGGGGAGGCTAAACTCGCTGCGGGTGTTGAGCCCGGATTCAGCCGTGCCGAGCGTGTTCGGGTTGTACAGGAGGCCTGCATCCATCCCCTGTGACAGCGCGGGGACTGCAAACGACTCAAGGCCCATGCCGATGCCCTTTCCGAGAAGTTCGGACTTGGGGCCTATGCGGGCGAGTAGCTTGCCGCCCTTGCCCATGATGCCCACGCCGGGGACGAAGTTGAGACCGAGTTCGGCCATGTCGCCCGTGATGTCCTGCCATGTCACGTCGCGCCCTGCAGCCTGCGCCTCCTTGATCCTGGGGACGGCGAGGCCCTTCAGGGCGGAAATGGCCCACGGGATGTAGAAGTTCGTCTCGTTGTTAGGCCCGAAGCCTTCCGCCCGGTTTCTGGTCTGGAAGCCTACGGATGCGCGGTTGAGGTCGCCGTACATGTCGTTGAAGTCCCGGTAGCCTAGCTGGTATGCGGCCAGGCTCTTGTCGGAATCGGAGTAGTTGCCCCAGTACCTCGGGTTTTCCGGGTTCGTGAACGCGGCGCGTGCATCGTCTTCGCTTTCGCCTTCCTCCATCGAGGAACCGAAGGCCTTCATGAAGTCGTCCACGGTAGGAATCTTCTTCCCGTAGATGTCGAGGCGTTCCAGTGCGTCAGGGGCGTGCATGGCCTTCCCCTGGTTGCGGAGCTCCGTGTATTCCTTCAGTGCGCCCATCACGGACTTGAAGGCGTCGGATTCCGGGTCGGCGTTGACCATTTCCGTAAGCGACGGGATGTCGAGCACCCGGTCGAGCTCTTCGCCGTATTTGGCGACGAACATGGGGAGCGTCTTCTCGTCATAGTCGAGGGACTCCATGAGGAGCCGGTATGCGTCCTCGTCGCCGTCCTCGGACCTCTTCATCAGTATGTTCTGAAAGCCTGTCATGTAAACTCCTATTTACTCATTGAGACTTCGATGGCCAGTGCGTCCTTTATGCGCTGCTCGATGCCCGGGATGTTCGCCCCGGCTGCCTTTGCCGCCTTGAGCCACTTGGAACCCTTCAGGCTTATCTGTCCCGGGGTCTTCCCGGCAACGGCACGCTCGTAGTCCTCCCTGGTCATCTTCACCACCTGGCCGCCCTTGGAAGCGGGTTTAGAGAAGTCACGCAGCTGCCCGGAAAGCTGGTCCAGTGCCGCTATGGCATCGGACTTCTGCTGTGCGCCCACGTTGGCCCCGTTGACCACCTGCTGCAGGCGGGCGATCTCGTCACCCCATTCCTTGACCTGCTTCGCCTTCAGGTTCTTGTCCTTGGGCATGTTGTCGACCTTGATGCGGCCAGAGAGCACCTTGATGTCCCCCAGTGCGTCCTGGTAGGCCTTCAGGCCCTTCATCGCCTCCTGGTGGGCAATGTCCTCCCCGGACGCGTTTTCGGCCCCGGAGGCCCCTTCCTGTGCAACTGCGGGCGCCTCCTGTGCAAGCCCGAACGCCTGCATGACCTTGTTGCGCAGGATTTCGTTCTCCTTTGCGTACTTGTTGAACATGGCGCGTTCACGGTCCATCTTGACCTTGGCAGCCTCCGCAGCCTCCGGGCTGCCGGATGCGATTGCCTGCCTGTATGCGTTCTCGGCATCCGCGAGGGAATACCTTGCGGCGAGAAGGCCGTCGTTGTTCGCCTTGTATGCGCTCTGGAGGTTGCTCTGCCTTGTAGCTTCCTCGGTGCCCTTGCGGATCTGCTCCGTCTGCTCGGCGGTCTTCCTGTTGTGCATCAGGTTCATGTATGCGCCCGGGTCGGCATCGTAGAGGTACTTGTACTCGGCCATCGCCCTCTCGGTGTCTATGGCCTTCTTCTCCTTCGCAATCTCGTCAAGGCGCCTCGATATCTCCTCGATGCGCCCCTGGTTTCCCGCGCCCCTCCTGAGCGCAAAGGAACGGTCCATCTCAGGCTGGAGAAAGTCGTCCACGTCGAAACCGGATGCGCCACCCGGAGACCCGTTGCCCTGCATGTACGAGAGGTTTTTTAGAAAGTCTGAAACTCTGTATCCGTCCATCGGTTACCCCCTGTATTCCTTCGGCATCAGGTTCCAGTCGAGCCCGTTCACGATGGCGTCGAAGTTGCCCGAGGAACCGCGCACGTCCGCTCCTCCCTGGAGCATCTGGAGCTGCCGTTTCAGTTCGGCCTCCTCCTCTTCGAGTTTCCTCATGCGGTCGAGGTCATCCTTGCGCTTCTGCCACTTGTAGGCGTCCGTGCCCCCCTTTGCCAGGTTGCCCAGGCCCTCCATGAACTGCTGCTGCTGTGCCCTGCGCTTCTCGTCTAGGGCCCTTGCGCCATTTGTGAAAACGTCGATAAATGAAAAACTTGGTGCAGTGTAGACCATCTTTCCCCCTTAGAGCATGAGGCCCGTGGATGCGAGCGAGAGGTTTCCGTTCGCCCTGTTCTGCTTTGCGGCCAGGAGGTCGCTTATCCTGTTCTGCTGCTGTGCCGTGTAGTCCTGCGCGAGCGAGCCGAGGTTGTTGAGCTTCGTATCCGTCGCGGCCCGGAGCTGGTTGAGCTTGTTCTGCATGGCCTGGATGTTGCCCGCCCATTCGGTGTATGACTGGCTGCGGTCGGTGTTGTACTCGCCGAGTGCAGTCTTGTACAGCTCGTCATTCTTCTGTGCCACGGCTTCCGCGATGCTGTTCGCCGCACCGGTGCCACGCCCGATGCCCGCGCCTGCAGCCGTGTGCTGCGTCTTCTTCGCCGTGGCGTCGATGATCCTGTCGTAGTACGGGTTCACGAAGTCGTCTACGGTCTTGTCGTAGGAATCGCCGAAGTTGCCGAAGTCGTACACGTAGTCTTCCGGGCTGTACTCGGCGAGCGCCTTCTTGTACGCGTCCACGTCCTCCCTGGTGGAGAGGAAGTTCTCCGGGTTGTCGTAGTAATCGGACATCAAGTTTTCGATTTCGTCCTGGTCGAGGTTGAACTGGCTCTTAATCTGTTCAAGGAGCCGTTCCTTCTTCTTCGTGTCCTGTTCCTGCTCGTATGCGGAAAAGATGCCCGCAAGGGTCCCTACGGCCCCGCCGATCAGGGCACCCCATGGACCTGCCGCCGAACCTGCCGCTGCCCCGGTCCCTGCACCCTGCAATGCGGATGATGCGTAACTTGCCATAATCAAATTCTCCTATCGGTAAATTATCCCTTAAGCCGGAAGGAGCCGAATGCAGTCTCGCCTTCCGCAAGTGTGAAATCCAGCGTGCTCCCGGAGACGGGAATACCCGTCAGCATGCCTTCCGGGCTGCACTTTACAAGAAAGAACGGCAGCGATGGCACAGGTAGCCTGTAGTTGACCGTGACGGGTCCTGCCGCGTGAATGAATCCTGCACCCTTGACCACGGTCACATAGAGGCCCTTCTGGCCGTCGAGGCCGTAGGAGCCTTCAAGTGCAGTAGAAACGTAGTCCGGGGTGCTGAAAGCGCTTATGTCTATCGTCTTTATCATCGTGCCCCTAGAAGATGTTGCAGGGGGATGCGTTAATCTTTGCAGACACTATCGCGAAGTCCACCGGGTCGCTGCACGAAATCTCGACCGTGAGGAACCTGCATAGGCCGAGGTTCCACCATGTCGTCTGGTGGTCGTATCTGCCCATGGCGCCCATGGTCCCCAGTTCCATGTCCGTCCACGAGTTGCCGTCAGTGGAATACCGCATCATGACCCGTGGCTCAAGCTCCGCGTCGTCAATCTGGCCGTTGTTGAGCGTGATGTTCAGTGCGTCGCAGTAGAACGGCGAATTGTCGGAATAGAGGGCTCCACCACGGCGCAGGCGGACAATGCAGAGCCCGTCCCATTCCGTGTACTTGTCGTTGTCCATGTAGACGAGGGCGTCGGAGTCCATCATCCCGTAGAAAATCCTGTTGTACGCGAACGTGGCGTACTGCGGGCGCCAGTAGCCGTACTCGTAGCTCTCGCGTGCATGCCATTCCTGCTCGGTAAGGTCATAGACGAGAGTTACCTTGTCCGTGCGGAACGTGATGGCGTAGAACACGTGCTGGTTCTCGGTCCAGAACTGTCCCACTGCGTCCTCGGGGTACTTCATGCGCGAAATCTGTCGCTCGATTGACTTGGTGGACACGCGCTTCTTCTCGTTGCCCTCCATCACGTAGATGCCGTTCTGCCCTATGTCAGAGGAGGCGAGCCAGGCGACATAGGGACCACATGACGCAAGGGAATTGGGGGCCCTGATTCCTATTGATTCTGCGGCGTTGTCAGGGCTTACAAACGGCTGGTTTACGTTGTCCCTATAGCTGAAGCACTGGATGGACCTCGGGCCCAGCGTGTACATGAAGGACCCGTTGGAACAAAGTGCCGTTATGTTGTCCGGATTCCATTCCGCATAAGTTATGAAGCCGTACCCGTTGTACTCTCCGCTAGGGTCGGCATAGAAGATGTCGTAGATGATTTCGTCGTTGTCGTCCGTGGTCTCGAACGGGTACTGGATGGAAGTGTAGAAGGCATCCGTACCCGCGTCGTTACAGATAAGGTAACCGTACAGATAAGCTAAGTGCGTTGGCCTTATCTTGTCCGTATGCGTCTCGTCACCGACACGGGTAGGCAACTGGATGCTTCGCCAGTCCTGGGCCATGTAGGAATCCGGGAGCGTGGTGTCCACCGCGAAAATCGAGGCGCCGTCTGCGACTACGAGGTGCGGGTGTGCGCTTCCTTCGCCACCTGTTTCAGCGAAGTGGACAGGCTCGCTCAATGCGTTCGATACTTGCCCGATGCGCCTTGCAACAAACCCGCCTGAAGTTTCCCGGATGACGTAGACGCTGGAACCGAAGCACCCGAAGAGCACCGGCTGCCCGTTCACGTCGCGGGATGCACGGAAGAGGCCACGGCACGGCCCTTCACCCACATGCACCGCGAGGCTCTGCCCCTTGATGGAGAGGAGAACCTTGTCCGTAATGGACTGCTCGGAGTCCACCGTTTCAGGATACAAGTTCTTCGTGTAGGACTGGGAAACCTTGCTTATTTCATGGCGATGTATGCCACCGACGATGTTTTGGATCAGTCTCTGTGCCATGGCCCGCCCCCTAGTAGCTGATGAACTCGCCGGAGATGAAGTCGGTCATGCCCTTGCCTGCGGTCCTGCGGTAGTTGCGGGACACGTACTTGATGGCCCTGGTGTTTACCTTTACCGTGTTGACCATGCCCTTCAGCTCCTCCTTGAGGATGGTCACCTGCTCGGTGCTGAGGCGCGGGAATGTCTCCGCAAGGCGTACCGTGAGCGCGAGGGTAAACAGCTCCACATATTCCTCCGGGATTCGGAGGGTGTCGTCGAGGCCGATTTCCCAGCGCTTGTTGTAGATGACCTTGACTTCCGCGTTCTGGTCAGCGAGGAGCTTCGTCTTCACTACGGCCTGGAGGTCGTTGATCGGCTGGAACGTGAACACGCCGGAGGTTACCGGGTACTGGTCGAAGTCCTCCCAGCTAGTAAGCTTCAGGTCAATCCAGGTGCCCATGTTGTGCGGGTCCCTCGGGCGCCAGTACATCCTCGTCACCTTGCCCAGCAGGGGCGCATCCATGTCCACGGGGAGATATGTCCCCTCGGGCGCACTTGCGTCAACTGAGCCTATGACAAATTCGTTGCGGTCGAGGTCGTGGTCGCATTCCGCGACCAGGAACTGCAAGAGGTTGTCCTTTGAATACTGTGCCGCAATGCCGCGCAAAAGGCGGAACGAGGTCTCCACCATGTCGGCTGGCGGGCTCTGGCGCCTTGATACGAGATTGCTTCTGTTGAGGGCTTCTGTAATGATTGAACGGGTCGTGACCATGTTGGCCTCCTGGGGAGAAATTAGGGCATGTGTTTCAGGGGCAATAAAAAGGGCCCCCGAACCAGGGGCCCCTTGTTACAAGGAAAATCCTTGCCTCTTGGGCTACTTGACCTTGCAGAGGATCAAGCTCTGTGCACGCTTTTCGACCGTACCGGAAATCGTGAACGTGTCGAAACGGGTGTCATTGACCATGTTGTCGATGTCGATTCTGCGGTTCTGGAAGACCGTGATGCCTTCGACGGAGCCCTTCTTGGAATCGGCGTTGGACACGCTGATCGACGGGAGGGTGCAGAACTGGTAGGCGCCGTTTGCACGCATGATGCCGAGGAGGTAGAGGCCTTCTGCCGGGGCGGAAACGTCGTTGTCGGAAGTGACGTTTGCGGATGCGCCGGACCAGACGATGCCTTCGCCGTCTTCAAGACATGCGACGCGGGTACCGCCGACCTTCACGTCAACCTTGTCGACCTTGATGTCCACGTAGGTTGCGCCGGAAGCGACAGATGCGTCCTCGATGGCGATGAATGCGTAGCTCTTGTCCGTTTCGTCACCGATGAGGTCGGTTGCGAACACGCCGTCGATGAAGAACGGGGTGCCAGCCTTGACCTTCGTGGCAGCTGCGGCTGCAGTGCCGAAAGTGACACGGAGGGTGTCGTAGTCGTCGCCGCTCGTGAAGGAAGCGAACTTTGCGCCTTCCATGGCGTCAGCGAGAGCCTTGGACACGCGGACGGACTTGAGGAAGCGCTGTGCGCGGTAGTCTGCGCCGTGGAATTCGCCGATCAAGCCCTGCTTGTACATTGCCGGGGCCTGGACGGGAACAAACTGTGCGCCTTTAGATGTGACGACACTTTGGATGTCAGGATTCACGAATGCATACAAAGGTTCATCCGTGATGGACTGGAGGTGGCCGGAAGCGAGTGCGAGCGGTTCGAAGGAGCCGAGTTCACCCACGAATGCCGTAGAGGACTTCGGGACATCCTTGTTGATGGACTTCTTCAAGGCGCCCTGGATGAGGGCCTTGCCTTCGATTTCGGCGACTTCCTTGTCAAACTGGAGGTCAGTCACTTCTTCGACCGCATCAGTCTTGACATAGGTGTGCCACGGTTCGATGGAAAGCTTGACTTCGCGTTCCTCGATGGTCTTGCGGGCGGACGGGTCGGATGCGAGGGCGTTCACGACCGGATTTCGATCTTTTATAATAAACCCGTAGGTCTTGCCATTTTTCTTGTTTACAAGCTGGTCAGCGCCGATGAAATCCTTACTCCCCACGGTAAAATAACCCGCTACCTGGGCGGCCCTCAAGGCCATAAGCTCGGTTTTATAGTTTGTTGCAATCGTATTGCTGGAAGTGATAGGCATGATATTTTCTCCTTCTTGATGCCTTGTGCTGGTTTGCGACTAGTACGAGTACGAGTGTTCTTCTAGGTACCGGTTCCAGTCACGTTGAGTTGTAGTTCCCGAGACGCCTGGGCTTGCGACCTGGCTGCCCACGATAGGCAATGCAGGCTTGGCCTGTCCCGGCTTTTGTTCCCCAGCTGGCTGTTCCGTCCTTGCACCGATGCCACCGATCCTGCGCTGCAACATGAGCCTGTTTTCAAGCTGCTGCAGGGCGAACAACTTGCGCGTCGGGTTCTGCTTCTCCACGATGGAGCGGAGCGTATCCGGGTTGCGCATGAGTGTCGCAATCATCACGGGCTGGATGTCGGAATCCCCGATAAACGAATCAATGGTGCCGTCGTCGTACTCGTTGAGAAATTCCCGGAACTTCTGTCCCCCGTTGCGGAGGAGTGTCCAGTAACGTTCCCGTTCTTCGTCCGACTTGTAGCATTCGCTCACCTGGCGTTCGTGGCGCTCGCTGGCTTCACGCATGCGGTCGTCGTTGACCATCCGGTCACGGTCGCGCTTGAGGGAATCCAGTTCGTCCTGCTCGTTCTTCAAAGCGAACTTGTGGTCTATGTAGGACTTTACGTCGTTGGGGTCGAAATCCTTCTGTTCGAGCGCACCATACTTCTTCAGCTTCTCTTCCAGTTCGGCGATGCGCCTGTCCCTGGCCTCGATTTCGGCCTTGTGGCGCTTCTTTTCCCTGGTGAAGGCATGGTTGATCTGCTCTTGCTTGGAGGGTTTCTGTCTTGGCTGATTCTGTTCAGCCTTGGTCTCGGCTTCCTCGGTCTTCGGAGGTTCGCGGCCTTCGTCCACCTTGTTGTCCGGCACAGCGGCATTGGCCTTGTCGGCCTGTTCAGCACCTGTCCCCGCCGTGGACTGGTTGCTGTCTTCGGTCGCTGCAGGCTGTTCGGGTTGCGGGGCCGCTTCGCCATGCATCTTCTTCAGAAATTCGAGGGCTTCATTTGAGTCCATATTGCTTCCGTGAAACTTTTATTCCCCGCCACGTTCGGGGGCTTTCAAAATGAAATTAGTGGGGGCCTTGCGGCCCTCACTCTGTAAATTAGGGGTGCGTGCTATTTCGTCAAATATGTGTGGTTCTTGCCCCAGAATCCGGTCCAGGAGTTGACACTGCGCCCGATGGAATCGGACGTGACCAGCTGTGCCAAAATGCGCGATGCCTCCACGGGGTCCTTGCTGCCCTCGTACTGGTATTCCTTGCCAGGGTTAGATCC
>Ga0310786_10009779_pt1 | contig 12125 bp, 6 predicted proteins | sample AusTroGonzalo_MG_FD_203881 | JGI IMG/M metagenome (GOLD analysis project Ga0310786, IMG submission 203881) | Bovine rumen microbial communities from tropical cattle in Woodstock, Queensland, Australia - Gonzalo_03 (v2) (version 2) | ecosystem: Host-associated > Mammals > Digestive system >...
GGCAGAAGCCACTGCAGCGTCCCAGGCGGCGGCCGTTTCTTTTTCCATGCTTGGGAAGAGGCGGTAGAAATTGTATTCGAGATAGTAGGTCTTGCTCATGGCGTAGCGCTCAAGGTCGATGTTATAAGATGTCTGACGGCCCTCAAAAAGCACATGCGTATGAAGTTTCAACTGTGGCGTAGCCAGCCAGCCGAGCACCAGATTCGACATGACGGCGGGCGTGTTGTTGTTGTCATCGATGTCTTTCGAATAGTAGGGCGTCAGCTTTTCAGGCAGTTCAAGGTCGATGAGGTTCGATTTGAAGGTGTGGGTCCATGTCAGGTTCCAGTCGGCGGTAAACCTAGGCTGTTTGTAACTGGCCATCAGCTCCACGCCACCGGTCTTGTTCTGACTGACGTTACTGTATTCCAGAATAGTGGTCATGATGAGGTCGTCGGCGTGGTTGTAGAAACCGTTGACCTCGAAATTCAGTCCTTTTACCCAGTTGTTGCCGGCAAAGGAGAGTTGCAGGGAGTGGGCGCGCTCAGGCGAGAGGCTGATGGGCTCTTTCTCACGTATGAGCGCCGCCATGACATTGGCCTGGCGGTAGATGTAGGGGGCGTCGACAAAGGACTTGGAATAGCTCAGCCTGACGCTCCACCTGGGGCGCTGCAGGATGAGAGCCACGCGCGGCGACAGCTCACGTACCTTGCTATCATCGTAGCGGTTCTTATAGTCGAAACGCATGCCGGCGTTCATAATAATGGATAATGGATAATGGAAAATGGATAATTGCCACTGATGCTTCAGCTGGAGATGGACATTGGCCCTGTTCTCGCTGCCTTTTCCTGCTTCACGAATCCGCGTGTCCTCGGGGAATGACTCTTCAAAGTCATAGCCCATCTGATAGCGGATGTCGTCGAGCTGGAAGTGGCCATACTCGGCGCCGAAGCTGATGTTGCCTTTATGGTTGTCGCCGAGGGTGTAGGCATAGTTGCCTTTCAGTTGAAAACCGTAGTTCTGCTCCTGGCCGTTGACGTAGCGGGAGAGTCCGCCACAACTATCGAATGCCTGTATCATGTAGGTTGGCAACGGTAGTGAAAGCGTCAATACATCCACGGGTTCGTCGCCAAGAACCTGATAGCGCGTCAGGTCAGACTTGTCGTAGGTGACGGCGATCTTAGTTGAGAGGTGAGAGCGGAGAGCGGAGAATTGATAGCTGAGGTCGGCATGTTGTGAACTGGTGCTGAAGCACGGCAACAGACCGTTGTAAGTACGGTAGCGGTCGTGGTCGTACGACAAGGCGAGTGAGCTCATGGTGAAGGGGGCGACGACCTGCGAAAAATGGGTGTCGTACATGAAAAGCAGGCCCTTATAGCCCAGTTGCAGGCCAAGGTCGTAGGAGGGTCGAGGGCCGATGCGCCCGATACTGATATGATCGTATGGCATGCGGTAGCTGCTTTCCGAAGCACGGTCGTCGGGTGCATCGCGCCGTTCTCCGCTGTTACGATAGACACTGCCCCAGACCAGCAGGTCGATGTCGAAATAGCGTTTGCCAATGACGGCATCGGCCTTGATCTGACCGTAGTTGCCCACGCCCGCCTTCGCCTGAATACCATCGACATCGGCACCCTGCTTGGTGATGATGTTCACCACCCCTGTCAGGGCCACGTCGCCATAGAGCGAAGAGGCGGGTCCGCGCAACACCTCTATCTGCTTTACCTGCTCTAAGGAGATGCTGAAATCGGGGGCGGCAGTGTTGGTGGCGTAGCTGTTCAGACGGTGGCCGTTAAGCATGATGAGTATCTTTTCCTGGGTACTGCTGTAGACGCCACGCATGGCGATGTTGATGTCATCGTTGCAGTCGATGAGGTTCATGCCAGGGACGTATGCCGCCAGCACTTCCTGCAGGTTGCGGGCCCCGCTGTCGTGAATCATCTCGGCGGTGATGAGCGTGGTGGGCACAGGCACCTCAGCCAGCGGCTCCGCCTGACTGGAGGCTGTGGTGATGGTGGCGGTCATACCGGCCTTGATACGATTCACCATATCGGCAAAGGTCGGCGGATCGCTGGATGCAGGGGTGTAATAGGGATTCTCCTGCAGCATCAGTGTGGCGTAGTGCTCGGTCTGCTCCATGTCGAAGCGGGCCAGATAGCAGAGTGCGATGAGCCGGAGCGCGTTCTGGCGCTGATTGCCACGGAAGGTGGTGAGATGCTGCAACAGTCCGTCGCGGGCCTGCTCGATGCGGCCTATCTGGTAGTCGCTCTCGGCCTGGGTGTATATGTCGCGCAGCTTCGTGTCGACCTGGGCCACAGCACTATTGTTAGTGAATAGTGAAAAGTGAATAGTGAATAGTGCTGTGCACAGCATCATTCCCCATGATCTTTGTATCGTTGCCTTTCCTCTCATAACTATTCACTTTTCACTATTCACTTTTTATTAGTGTGATGGTAAACTCTGTATATTCGTCCTTGACACTTGCCACAGTGATGTCGCCTTTGTGGTTCTGTATGATTTCGCGACTCAGGTAGAGTCCTATGCCGGCAGCCTCGCTGGTGGTCTTGGTGGTGTAGAAGGGATAGAAGATCTTATCGAGCAGTTTCTCTTCGATACCAGTGCCATTATCGCGAATCTTCACGATATATTGTCCTTCGGCGGCCGTAGCCGTCAACGAGATTTCAGGCTCGTAACCCTCCACCTTCTGTGCTTTCCTGGCGACGGCATAGACAGCGTTGCCCAGCAGATTCATGATGGTCTTGCTGAGTAAGGCAGGATTGCCGTGCAAGGGCATCGTACTGTCGGGCAGGGTGAACCGTGTACGGATATGATACTGCTCTATCTCCTTGGCGAAATAGTTGGCGAGCATCTCCTCATTCTGCTGAAGCACAGGCAGCAGATCCATATCGGTATAGCCCCCGGTGCGGTCTTTCAGCATCTCTTCCATAGCCTTCAGCACACGGGTGGTGTTTTGGCCATACTGGTCTACATTATGCAGGTTCTCAGTCAGCATGTCAACAATGTCGAGTGTGTCTTCATAGTCGGTCTCGTTGCTGATGTTCGCCTTGAGGTCTTTCAGCAGGCCGATGGACATTTTAGAGAAATTGATGATATAGTTCATCGGGTTCAGGATACGGTCGATGAGACCCTCGGTCAGTTTACCCACCGTAGCCATCTTTTCCTGACGTATCAGCTCTTGCTGGGCGTTGCGGAGATCGGCGGTACGTTCTCTGACAATCTGTTCCAGTTTGATTTTCTCCCTTTGCAGCCTCTTCAGACGATAGCGGAACAGCAGCCAGACGAGGAGAATCAACAATAAACAATAAACAATAACCATATACCAGCGCATGAGCAACGGATAGGCAATGCTGAAGTCGACGGAAGCCACCTCCGACAGTTCGCCATTGGCCAGCCAGGCCTGTATGCTGAGGGTGAACGAGCCGTAGGGCAGGTTGAGGAACTCTACGTCCTGCCTCTCGGTCCAGCCGCTCCATTGACCGTCAGTGCCGCCGATGCGCCTGTTGCTGAGCTTATAGCGATATAAAGTCTTGCCCGAGAGCGGTGCATAGTCGAGCGCATAGAAGAAATGCAGATGTCCCTCGTCGCTGTCGATCCTATCCAACGCCTTGGGCATGTCGCCATAGCCACCCCAAACCACGCTGTCACTGCCCATAATGATGGACCGGAAGCGGACATGACAACTGTCAGTGAGTGCAGCAAGGGCTTTCTTGTCAGTATCGACGATGGCCAGTATCTCATCACCGCCTATCCACACCTGATTGCCATGACGATACTGCGCCACCACCTCGATACCGCTGACCGGCATGTACAGTCGGCCGGGCAACTCAGCGATGGGGTCAGGAGTCAGGAGACAGGAGTCAGGACCGCTGGTTTTCCCGTAAACATTCCGGAGCCAGAGGCCGCCATGCGTATCCTTGCGGATTTCCGTCACCAGTGGCAGATCGTTCACCATCCTCCCATTATCCATTATCCATTTTCCATTATCCATTGCATAAACCCGCACCCCGTCGGGTTCGCCGGCATACACCTTGTCGCCATCTGTCAGCAAGGCTGTGGTGGGTTTAGAGGTCAGGCGGCTGACACTACCGCCTCGTGCAATCTGATAGATGCCGCTGGAAGTGGCGGCGAGCAGATGGTCACGGCTTTGGCACAGCGCCCAACAGATATTGTCGATGTCGGCCACACGCCGGCACTGCTGCGAAACGATATTATAAAGGCCGTTGGTGCCACCCACGTACATCTTGCCGTCGAAGGCCATGATGGCATGCACCTCGCCCGAGAGACCGTCCTTGGCCAGGAAATAACAGTAGACCGACGGTATCTCAACCGCGAAGATGCCGTGCGACGTGGCGCCCCAGAGCATGCCGTGACCATCGTAGGCCACGTATGCCACCTGGTTGGAGCACAGACCGTCAGCCTCAGTGATGGCATACAGGTCGCGGCCATGGTCGTCGGCAATCACCAGACCATTGTTTTTCCTGACCTTGACTTGTAGTCCGCCGTCCAGGGCAACCGTCTGGGTGATGTCGTCCAGCAGCACATCCGCTTCATCTCCTTTCAGCGCCTCTATCGAAACGATGTCTGATCCGACACCAGGACTGAACCTGGTATTCGCGTGTTTCTTCAGCGATACGGTGTTACCGCTGACTTCATAGATATTATTGTCGCTTGCCACAAACTGTAACGATCCGCCGTCCTCAAAGATTTCCATCACCTCGCCTTCGAACAGGCCATGCCCTCCCACCTGCTGCATAAACAATTCGCCGTTGGCACGTTTCTGCAGACGGCCAAAATAGTTGTAGCCACCTACCCAGATGGTGTTCTGGCTATCACGATAAACCACCGTGACACGACTGATATCAGGCAAATGGATGACACGCCACCGCGAACGGTCGTAGTAAAGCAGACCCTCAAAGTTTGCCACGAACACCGTACCGTCGTCACCGATCTCGATATCGAAGCACCGGTTATGCCCGCCATATTCCGCCGCCGTATAGTTACGGATCAGCGGAAGCCCCTGGGCAAGGCAATGGACAATGGATAATGGACAATGGACAATTGCTGCGCACAGCCATATCCGCAACAGCCAGCGATTGTAGAATATATGAACTACAGCCCTACCCATAATTATCCATTATCAATTATCCATTATCCATTTCTTATACGGTATCCCCCTGCCCACATAGTAGTCCCATTCCTCTTGCGTGAAGTTGCGCTTCACATTCTGACGGAGGCGCTGGGCAATCATGGGCAACGAGATAAGATATCCGGCGACGGTGCCGTTGTATTCGCCCGTCCAGATATAGCTCATGTCCTTGCTGAAGGTGAAATCGCTGAGCCAGCTGGCAGACTGGAACAGTGTGATGGGCTTTATCTGAGGATCACTGGTCATCCATAAGAGCAGCTTGCCGTCATATCCCGACGAGTAGAGCCGGTATGCATCAAACTCCAGCTTCGTGACTTGCGAGAGATGTCCCACGAGTCTGTATGTCTTGCCCTTTCCGTCGATCAGCCAGATGGTGCCGTCGGCCATGCCGTATGCCGTAAGCCCCCTCCTGTCTCCTGTCCTGGCAAAGGCCGTCACCTGACCCGAAACGGGAACCTTCTCACGCTTGATGTCGTCAAGGCTGTTCACGAGGTACATCCCCCCACGGTTATCGAACAGCAGGGGTTTGTTGTCGCGCCTGCCAGTACTGACCACACGGAAGTCGAGACGGCGCGTACTAATGATCTTTTCGGTGGCGATGTCGAACAGGGCAACACTATTCTCGCCTACCACCAGCAGTTGACGGCCGTCATTGATGTCCTGCAGACTGAAGGGCCGGCTGACATGCTCCAGGCCGACCACGCGTATCCGGTTGTCGTCGGCAACCACCAAATGGCCGGTATGACTGACGGCGAGGTCTTTGCCGCTCTTGGCCGCGAAACCGTCGCGGAAGCAGTAGTTTCTGTCACTTATCAGCCGCCTGGTCTGCAGCTGAGCGCCATGCATGCTGTGGCTGAACATCTCACCATACGTACTCGTTGTCAGCAGGTGACTGTCGCGAGGAGAAATTCTTGTACACGACACGCTGCCGTTGTGGACACCAAAAGTGCGGCGCCCCCCTGCCGACAGCGTGAGAGCTTGGAAGACGCTGGGATTAAAGAGGTTGCCGCCATAATCGCTGGTGAAAAGGTAAGAGGCGTATGCCAGCATATTGCCCAGCTCTGTGTCGCCGGCCTGATAGATGGAATATGCCTGTGAACCAAGCGTTCGCCCTAAAGAGATGTAGTTCAGCGTGTCGGTCACCATTTTGGCATGCTCGGCCTGGCGACGCTGATCGTCGGCCACCACGCGCTGACGCTCAGCCATCTGGTAGGCATTCCTCGCCTCCTGAGCCGACGTTTCCGCAATACCTTGAGCCACGATTGCCTTTTGTCGTTCAGCCTCCGAACGGCGTGTCATCTCCTGAGCAATCTCCGACTGGCGGATGGCCTCGTTGCTGCGTTCCTCGGAGAGTAGCTGCTGACCGTAGGCTATCTCCTCCATCTGTTTGCTCACGCGGCGATCGATAGCCGACTGTTTCTCCTGTTCACGCAGTTCGCCGATCTGCGACTCCAACTCACCAATGCGCTCACCATCGCTATGACGTATGTAAAGCCCTGCCGCTACCGATACAGCCAGCATGACGCCCATACACCCTATGATGATATTGTGCCGCTTCACTCTTAATTCTTCAATTTTTCAATTCTTCAATTCTTCAATTCTTCAATTCTTCAATTTTTCAATTTTTTAATTACCAACATCGTAATGTCGTCACTCTGTTCGGCACCTTCCGCAAAGTCGGTGATGGCCGTCTTGATCGTATCGACAATCTGCCGGCTACCCTTGTCGACGAGTCCGCCAAGAATAGCATTCAGCCGTTCGGTGCCGAACTCCATCTTTTGCGGATTCCAGGCCTCAGTCACACCGTCGGTAAACATCACCAGTGTGTCGCCTGACGCCAATTGAAGGGTGTTCTCCTCGTACTCCATATCATCGAAGATTCCCACCAGCGCATTGTTCGACTTCGGCAGTACTTCTACGCTGCCATCGCTCCGTAACAAATGGGGCGGGTTGTGACCGGCGTTGCAGTAGGTAACGAGACCCGTCTTCGTATTGTAAATGGCACAGAAAACAGTGACGAACATGCAGTCTACTGAATATGCCGCCAACAGACGGTTCGATGCCGTCATACATGCGCCGGCACGGCCGTACTGCAGACCCTTTGAGCGGATAATGGTGCGACTGACGGCCATAAACAGGGCTGCGGTGATGCCTTTGCCGCAGACATCGCCAATAACAAAAGCGATATGGTCGTCATCAATGCGGAAGAAGTCGTAGAAGTCGCCACCAATATCCTTGGCTGCCTCCATCGAGGCGTAAATATCCAGTTTGTCACTGTCTTCCGGGAAAGGCGGGAACACTCGTGGCAGGATATACTGCTGAATGTCCCTGGCCGTCATCAGATCCTTCTTCAGTGACACCAGTTGCGAATGCTCCTTCTGCGACTCGTGCACATAGCAGATCTGTTCAATAGCCTTCTTGATGGTCGCGCTCAGGTCGTCCATGTCAATAGGCTTTATGGCAAAGTCGAAAGCCCCATTGTTCATGGCCTGCCGGATGTTCGCCATGTCACCGTATGCACTGACCATGATCACGCGCAGCGCGGGTCTGTGCATCTCGTTCAGCTTGGCCAGCAGCGTCAGACCGTCCATCTCGGGCATATTGATGTCCAGAAGAACAATCTCGATGTCGGGGGTGGCTACCATGATTTCAAGCGCCTCCATGCCGTTCCGGGCAAAGAGGAATTCATACTCGCCGTTGCGTATCTGGCGTCTGAAATACTGTTTTATCAGCAACTCCATAGGAGCCTCATCGTCAACACTCAAAATCTTTACCATGATATTTACGATTTACAGATTTTCAATTTTCGATTTAACGGTAAGCACGTTCTCGCCGTCAGTGTACTCATACGTCACGGCGTCCATCATCTTGATAACGATGAGCAGGCCCAGACCACCGATCCTGCGCTCCTCCATCGGCAGCGAGATGTCGGGTGGAGTCTGTTCGAGCGGGTTGAACGGCACGCCGCCGTCGCGAAAGCGCAACGTGATGTACGTCTCGTCGCGCTCTATCTCCACGTCAAGGTAGTCGTTGTAACCGTCGGGATAGGCATAGTCTGCGATGTTCATCACCAGTTCCTCTACCACCAGACGAATGGCACCAAACGCTTCGCCTGCCGTCGCCACCTCCTCAGTGTGGAGAATGGCATCGACAATCGCCAGCGCCTTACCACGAATGGAATGGAAATGCAACCGGTTCACCGTGTCTCGAAAGTGATGAAAGGACAGAGGCCGACAATATCCAATACGTCGAGCACCCCCTTGTTGCAGTTCACGAACACGATCTCAGGCCTGCCACTCAGCTTCTGCCTGCAGTAGATGATGATACGGACGCCACTACTGGAAAGAAGTGTCAGCTTTGTGGTGTCGAACACAACCCTCTCTATGTCCTGATCCTTATAGGGCATCAGTTCCTCCATCAGTGCCGGCGCATTGGCTGCCGCCAGTTCATTGCCCAGCACCACAGTCAGTACAGAGCCCTCCTTTCTTACTTCAAAATCTTTTCCCATATCTTCTATTTCGGTTATTTAATAATGACTTTACAATTTAACAAGCGGATATGCCAGGATGACAGCGGCAACACCGGTAACGGTGACGATAATGGTCAGGGGAATGCCGATGCGCATGTAGTCGGTGAAGCGGTAGCCGCCAGGACCATAGACCAGCATGTTGGGCGACGCGGCAATGGGCGTGGCGTAGGAGGCATTGGCAGCTATCATCAGTGCAAGGAGGAACGGCGCTGGTTCGTAGCCCACTTGCATGGCAGCCTGATACATGATGGGGAAGAACATCGCAGTGACCGCCACATTCTCTACCAACTGTGTGATCAGCATGGCCGCCAGACACACGCCGAGCATAATCAGTACAGGCTGTGTGCCAACAATACTGACCACGGCAAAAGCTATGGTCTGGGCTATCCCTGTCTTCGATATCGCCATGCCAAGCACAATGCTCCCCGCCAGACTCATCAGCGCACGCCAGTTGACAGCGTCCATGGCCTGATTGACGGTACAGCAGCGGAAGAGCAGCATGGCCAGGGCCGCCAGCACCGTGCCATGCAACAGCGATACCACGTTCATGGCCGTGAGAATCATCATTGCCGTCATGATCAGCGACGAGACAATGGTGTTGCTACCCAGTTTGATAACCTCTTGGAAGTCGGAGAACTGCAACAGCGAGGCAAGGTGTTCGGCGTATGTATTTGTCTTGCGCGGACATTGGAAGAGCAATGTGTCACCCGCCTGCAACTCCACCTCGCGAGGTGCCGCCTCAATGCGCTTGCCACGTCGAGCCACAGCCACCAGTATCAGATTGTTGTCACGTTCAATCGTGCTATCGCCGATGCTTTTCCCAATGAGCCTGCTGCCGAAATTGACAAAGGCAATGCGCAGTTCGTAGTTCTTATTGATCTCGTTCATGGAACGGACGTGATGGTCGGAAGCAACCAAACGGTGCGTCTCCTTCAACTCGAGGATCTCGTCGATCTGACCGCTGTAGACCAGCCTGTCGCCACCCATCACAAACTCATCCTCGCTGAGCACCGATGGGTCATGGTCGAAATGGCGGATGGCTATCAGGCTGCCGCCTTTCACATGGAACAGGCCGGCCTCGCCCAGTGTCATGCAGATGTTCGGGTTGTCGGAGGGCACCAACAGCTCCACCGTATAGTCGCAGGCCGCCTCGAAAGCCTCTTCCGGCGACTTCCGCTCAGGCAGCCAGCGGCGCATAGCTATGATGAACAGGACACCGACCACAAGGCACAGCGCGCCGGGCAGGAAGATAGAGAACATGTTCATGGTCTTGCCTGTGGCACTCTCGTAGAGGTCGGCCACAACAATGTTCGTCGACGTACCGATCAGCGTACAGACACCACCCATCTGCACCGCATAGACCATCGGGAGGTATAGCTTCGACGGGGCTGTGCCGAGTTTCCTCGCCCACCGCTTCAACACGTTACCGAAGAGCACGGTCAGCATCGTGTTGCTGACGAAAGCACTCAGCATGGATACCGGCACCATCATGCGGAAAAGGGCTGAGGGGTAACTATCGGGCAGTCCGAAGACATGCTTCAGCATCCATTGCAGCACGCCGGTATAGCGCAGTCCCGCCATCACGACGGCCAGGACGCCTGTGACAACAACGGTGCCCGCACTGAAACCTGAACACGTCTCCTTGGCATCGAGCACACCTGTAACGAACAGCACGCCTATGGCGATGAGCATGACGGCATCGGTACGCACCTTCGTAAACAGCATCACAACAATCACCGCCACCACCGTGGCGATGGTGATCCAGGCGTCTATACTGAAGCCCCACAACAGGAAGATATCGCCCAGCAAGCCCATTTGCCTAAACAGTGAAATAGTCGAAACCTACGATGGTATCCACGAAACGATGTACGTAGTCGGCTGCGGTAGGCGGCCACTGGAATCCGAGACGATAGAGCACCTGTGTGGTGTAGTCGTTGGACGATTCTATCCAGCGCGTCTTGTGGGCACCACCCATATCGTAGGCCATCAGCGGGCGCAACAGCGTGACCAGATCGGGATTCTCCATCATCTTCTCTAAAGCCTGCTGAAACGCCTCTGTTTCTACACGCTTGAGCGTAATGCCCGACTCAGCAAAGCCCATCAGGATATCGCTGAAGAACTGGCGATGGGTGTTGCAAGGATGGAACACTATGCACTCCTTAGGTGTCTGAGCTAGCTGCATAATGGCCCGAGCCACCTCGTCGATGGGTGAGAACTCGAAACGCTGGTCGAGCGCTTCGTAAGGCACCATACCGATGACCACGTAGGCACGCAGCGTGGCCAGGAAGTTGTTTGTGTTGAAGTTGATTTGGAACTCACCGTCCTTCTGGCGCGCCGACAGGTTGCCCACACGCATGATCTTCGCATTCAGACCGTGGTGGGCAATGGCGTCGAGCACCAACTCCTCAGCCTTGAACTTGGAATAGACGTATTTGTTGGCATCGATGTTCTGTCCGATGTATAAGTCCTGCTCCGACAGTCTGACATCGGGTCCGGGGACATTGTCGACGCTGATGCCGGCAATGCTGTTCGTGGAGATATGGATGAGTTGTGAACCCGTACGCAGACAGAAAGTAATCAGATGACGCACAGATTCAATATTCACCATCTCGATATCATTGCCGGCAGAGAAGTGCTTCACGTTTGCTACACAGTTCACGACGGTCAAAGTATCATTCAGACTATCAAGGGCATCAGGTTCAGTGATTTCAGCTGCGAAGGCGGTAACACGCTCATCGAAATGGCTGAAGGCCTCGGTGCGTCCAAAATAGTAGAAGTACAGCGTCTTGATGCGGCTCAGTGCCTCATCGTTGCCTTTGGCACGGACGGGACAGGATATCTTGCCGTGATAATTGGTCAGCAACTCGTTGAGAATATGGATGCCGAGATAACCTGTGGCACCTGTGAGCAACACGTCGCCAATAGCTTGGCGCTGACCCTCACGGAAGGCTGCGAGGGTGTTACTGCTAAGGAGGGTGTTGAGCGGTGCATAATGCGCTGCCTCAGGGGTAGTAATGCTAGGAGTATCTGTCTCACTAGTAGGACTAGAAGTACTAGAAGTACTAGGAGCACTAGAGTCTAGGAATGAAGCGAGGGCCCTTGGTGTCTTCAGATTGAATAGGTCGTTGAAGACAATCTGCACACCGTGCTTGCTGGCCTCAACGATGACCTTGATGGCATTGATACTGGTACCACCGATCTCGAAGAAGTTGTCGGTTGCTCCCACCTCTTTGATCTTCAGGATATCAGAGAAGATACTGCAGAACAGTTCTTCCTTTTCACCCTTAGGCGCCTCGTATGCCGTCGCACGCTTCATCTCCGGCGCCGGCAGCGCCTTACGATTGATCTTACCATTAGGTGTCATCGGCATACTGTCCATCTGCATATAGGCATCGGGCACCATATAGTCGGCCAACGACGAGGCAGCAAGCGTCTTGCGGATATCCTCGTCAG
>Ga0310786_10009780_pt1 | contig 12125 bp, 7 predicted proteins | sample AusTroGonzalo_MG_FD_203881 | JGI IMG/M metagenome (GOLD analysis project Ga0310786, IMG submission 203881) | Bovine rumen microbial communities from tropical cattle in Woodstock, Queensland, Australia - Gonzalo_03 (v2) (version 2) | ecosystem: Host-associated > Mammals > Digestive system >...
AAGCGTTGGCTTTTGTCATATTTGTAAAGTTTCTTTGCGCTTTATCCACTACAAAGATACTAATAATTATTGACATTATGCCAACTTTTTTGTTAATATGATATACTGATTATTAACAGTTTGGTTAAATATTCATTATAAATATTTCTTACATTTTACAACCTTATAAGGTCTAAATCAACAGAGTTCTGAGATGAACCTTGCAGATTTCCAAACAGGTAACATAGGATTTTCTTAAGATGTTGAAATAGAAATAGTTAGGAGCCATGAACGGGCATAAACACCTAATAATCTCCTAACCAATCAGGTCACCTATCACCTAACATGCCATCTAACGTGGCAACAAAAATCCGTTTTAAGAGTCGCATTAGATGATGAGTGAGGTGATTGTGACCTGTTTGTGACCTGTTATGTTAGGTGTTGAGCCTCCAAATATCTTCCGAAAGCCCGATAAACACTGACTTTCCGCCAAAAGCATGTTAGGTGTTGGCGGTTAGGACGAGAATACGTTTCGACGTGGCGAAGAATATAGCATCGACCACCGTTGCTATATTCTTCGATGGCTGATGTTATATTCTTCGTTACACTCGTCAATCATCAATAGGCCTGCTCGTGGACGCCTTTGACGGCACGGCCAGAGGGATCGTTCATGCCCTTGAAGGCGGCATCCCATTCGAGGGCGATGGCGGTAGAGCAGGCCACGCTGGCCTCAGAGGGAACACTACGGGCGGCTGAGTCGCTGGGGAAGTGCTCGGCAAAGATGCTGCGATAATAGTATTCCTCCTTGTTCTTCGGCGGGTTGATGGGGAATCGCTCGGCAGCGTGGGCCATCTGCTCGTCGGTGACGGCCTCAGAGGTGATCTGCTTCAGCGTGTCAATCCACGAGTAACCTACACCGTCGCTGAACTGTTCCTTCTGTCGCCAAGCCACTTCCTTGGGCAGCATGTCGGCGAATGCCTCGCGGACGATGCGCTTTTCCATCGTGGTGCCAGGACACATCTTGGCTGACGGATTGGTACGCATGGCGACATCGAGGAATTCCTTGTCGAGGAAGGGCACACGACCTTCAACGCCCCAGGCACTCAGGCTCTTGTTGGCGCGCAGACAGTCGTAGAGGTAGAGCTTGCCGAGTTTGCGAACGGTTTCCTCGTGGAAGGCCTTGGCATCGGGAGCCTTGTGGAAGTAGAGGTAGCCGCCGAAGATCTCGTCGGCACCCTCGCCACTGAGCACCATCTTGATACCCATCGACTTGATGACGCGCGCCAGCAGGTACATCGGCGTGGAGGCGCGGACGGTGGTCACATCGTAGGTCTCGATGAAGTAGATGACGTCGCGGATGGCATCGAGACCCTCCTGAATGGTATAGTTGATTTCGTGGTGTACGGTGCCGATATGGTCAGCCACGAGTTTGGCCTTTGCCAAGTCGGGCGCGCCCTTCAGTCCTACGGCAAAGGAGTGCAGGCGAGGCCAGTAGGCCTTTGTCTTCGAATCGTCCTCGATACGCATCTCAGAATATTTCTCAGCGATGGCAGAGATGACCGACGAGTCGAGACCGCCGGAGAGCAGCACGCCGTAGGGCACATCACTCATCAGCTGACGCTTCACCGCATCCTCGAGGGCATCGTGGATGGCCTCCACCGAAGCAGGATTATCCTTCACGGCATCGTATTGCATCCAGTCACGACGGTAATACCACTTCTGGCCAGGCGACACGCTCCAGTAGTAATGCCCAGGGAGGAAGGGCTCGTAGCGCTCACACTGGCCTTCGAGGGCTTTCAGCTCGCTGGCGACATAGACGGTACCGTCGCTGTCGTAGCCGATATAAAGCGGTATCACACCGATAGGATCGCGGGCAATCAGGAACTCATTGCGCTCCTCGTCGTAGAGAACGAAGGCGAAGATGCCGCTCAGGTCTTCGAGGAAGTTAATGCCTTTCTCCCTGTATAATGCCAGGATCACCTCACAATCGGAGCCCGTCTGAAACTCGTATTGACCGGCAAAGCGACGGCGAATCTCCTGATGGTTATAGATCTCGCCGTTAACAGCCAGCACCTGCTTCCTGTCAGGCGAGAACAAAGGCTGTCCGCCACTTTCAGGGTCAACGATACTCAGTCGCTCATGGGCGAGGACGGCACTGCCGCCACAATATATTCCACTCCAGTCAGGTCCGCGATGACGGATTTTCTGACTCATCTTTAATGCTTTCTCACGCAGCTCATGCGTCTGCTCCTTTACATTTAATATAGCAACGATTCCACACATAATATTCTAAATTGAAAATTGATAATTATACATACGATAAATAGAGGTAATTGGTTTGGGCAGGATATTCCGCAGCGAGGGTATCAATCTGGTTGACCGTAGGCACCACGCCGAGTTCCTTGCGCCACGAGCGGACGGTAAGGCCGGCCTTCTCCATGCTCATCTGGCCTTCGAGGCCCAGTGCACGGCCTATCTGGAAGTCGGAGAAACCATAGACCTTCGCCTCGCGCAACAAATCGACGAATTCAGGGGCTTCGAGGTATTCCAACAGTTCCGTGTTGTCCATAAACGCTGCCATCTCTGAGAACTGGGCGAACGTCTTCAGGTGCTGGTCGATGACCACAAGGTGCTTCAGCTTCTGCAGGAACCAGCAGTCAATCTTTGTCAGCTGATGGATCTGTTCGACGGTGTAGCCAACCTTCAGGGCTTTCGACACGACGAAGATTCGCATGTCTGTAGGCTCGTGGAGGGAAGTCGCGATGTCTGCAATCTTGATCTCGTGGTTCTCCACAAAGCCATGCATGCCTTGCCCGATCATGCGCAATCCTTTCTGCAGCGCTTCCTCGAACGTCCGGCCGATGGCCATCACTTCACCCACGCTCTTCATTGATGAGCCGAGCTGTCGCTTCACGCCGTGGAACTTGGTCAGATCCCAACGGGGAATCTTTACGACCACGTAGTCGAGGGCAGGCTCGAAGAAGGCACTGGTGGTCTTGGTGACGGAGTTCTTCAGTTCGAAGAGACCGTAGCCCAGGCCGAGTTTGGCGGCCACGAAAGCCAAGGGGTATCCCGTCGCCTTGCTTGCCAAGGCAGAAGAACGGCTCAGACGGGCGTTGACCTCGATGACGCGGTAGTCCTCTGACTGCGGGTCGAGGGCATACTGCACGTTACACTCGCCCACGATACCGATATGACGAATGATCTTGATGGCCAGCGCACGGAGCTTGTGATATTCGCTGTTGGAGAGCGTCTGCGAGGGTGCCACCACGATCGATTCACCCGTATGGATGCCTAAGGGGTCGAAGTTCTCCATGTTACAGACGGTGATACAGTTGTCGTAACGGTCGCGCACCACCTCATATTCTATCTCCTTCCAGCCTTTCAGCGACTTCTCTACCAAGACTTGCGGCGAGAACGAGAAGGCTTCTTCGGCCTGTGCCAGAAGTTCCTCATCGTTGTCACAGAAACCTGAACCAAGTCCGCCGAGGGCGTATGCAGCTCGTAAGATCACGGGGAAGCCCAGCTCATGGGCCGCCCGCTGCACTTCCTCAACCGTTGAGCAAGCCTCGCTCTTGATGGTCTTCACGCCGATCTCGTCAAGCCGCTTCACAAACAGGTCGCGGTCTTCTGTGTCGATGATGGCCTGCACGGGTGTTCCTAATACCTCGACGCCGTATTTCTCCAGCACGCCTTTTTCGTAGAGCTCCACGCCGCAGTTCAAGGCCGTTTGTCCTCCAAACGACAGTAGGATGCCGTCAGGACGCTCTTTCTCTATGATGCGCTCTACGAAGTCGGCCCGTACAGGTTGGAAATACACCGTGTCGGCCACGTCCTTAGAGGTCTGTACCGTGGCGATGTTGGGGTTGATGAGCACCGAATGGATGCCCTCTTCCTTCAGGGCTTTCAGGGCCTGTGCGCCGCTATAGTCAAACTCACCTGCCTGGCCTATCTTCAGGGCACCGCTGCCCAACAGTAATACCTTCTTTATCTTCTTCTCCATCATCCTAACATTTTTACAAATTCATCAAACAGGAACTCTGTATCCACAGGGCCAGAACAGGCTTCAGGATGGAACTGTGCCGACATCCAGGGCTTCGACTTATGACGGATTCCCTCATTCGAGTTGTCGTTCATGTTCACAAACAGCGGTTCCCAATCCTCAGGCAGCGTCGAGTCGTCCACCGCATAGCCGTGGTTCTGCGAGGTGATGAAGCACTTCGTTGTGCCTACCTGCTGTACGGGCTGGTTGTGTGAGCGATGACCGTATTTCAGTTTGTAGGTCTTGGCACCTGCAGCCTTGGCCAACAGCTGGTTGCCAAGACAGATGCCCATGCATGGCCTGACGGTTGGATTGTTCAGGAATGTCCGTATATTCGCCACCGCCTTTCCGCATTGCTCTGGATCGCCTGGGCCATTGGCTAAGAAGAGACCGTCGAAGTCGAGCTGGTTGAAATCATAGTCCCAAGGCACGCGAATCACCTCAATGCCCCGTTTGAGCAAGCAGCGGATGATGTTCGCCTTCACGCCGCAGTCGACGAGAACGACTTTTTTGGAAGATGAGGAGGTGAGGAGGTGAGAAGGTGAGGGAGCGGCTGCCGCTGTCATTTCTGGTTTGTAGGTGATGACCTCTTTGCAGCTCACTTTCTCCACCCAATTCACGGAACCGTAGTCCTCAGTCCCGGTTGTTGCTGTGGCACAGCAACATACAGAACCATCAATTACTACGCGCCCCATCATCACGCCATGCTCGCGGAGTACCTTCGTCAGGCGGCGCGTATCGATGCCTGTGATGGCGGGGATATGTTCTCGCTGCAGCCAGGCTGCCAACGATTCCTTTGCGTTCCAGTGGGAATAGGTTTCGCTATAGTCGGCCACGACCAGGGCCTTCGCATGAATCCGTTCGCTCTCCATGAACAAGGGCAGACCGTTGCTGCCCAAACCAGTATCGGGTACGCCGTAGTTGCCTATCAGCGGATACGTCGTCACCAGTATCTGTCCTGCATAGCTGGGATCTGTCAGACTCTCCGGATAGCCCGTCATGGCCGTGTTGAACACCACCTCGCCGATCGTATTGGCGGCATAGCCAAACGAGCGTCCCGTGAATTCTGTTCCGTCTTCAAGTATTAACTTTGCTTCTATCATATTATAACTGTAATTTCAGCACTTTTTCTACATAGTCCACAAATGCCTGGTTCACCATGCGGATACCGCCAGGGGTGGGGTAGTGGCCTGTGAAGTACCAGTCGCCAGGATGATGTGGACAGGCTTTGTGCAGGCCTTCGATGCTCTGATACACCAGTTCGATGGGTGCCTGCATACCATCGGGACGCAGCATCTCGACGATCTTCTGATTGATTTCCTCCACCGTGAATGGCGCATAGATGGCACGCACGTAATTGGCTGTCATCGGTGCGGTCTTGCATGCCCGATAGGTCTCTGCAATAATCCGCTCCATGCCCCGTTCCTTGATGAGGGCGATGGCGGCACGGAAGGCACAGAGCTCCTCGAGGTGCGACATGTCGATGCCGTAGTAGTCGGGATAACGGATCTGTGGCGAGCTCGACACCATCACTATCTTCTTGGGGTGCAGACGGTCGAGGATCTTGAAGATACTCTCCTTCAGGGTGGTGCCGCGCACGATGCTGTCGTCGATGATCACGAGGTTGTCCTCGTAGGGTGTCAGCGAGCCGTAGGTGATGTCATAGACGTGGGCGGCGAGGTCGTTACGTTCGGCACCGTCAGAAATGAAGGTGCGGAGTTTGATATCCTTCCACACCACTTTCTCGATCCTGACGTCGTGGTCCAATCGGCGAACGCCGTCGGTCATACCGTGGAAAGCTACCTCGGCCGTGTTGGGGATATACGAGAAAACCGTATGCGTCACGTCGCCGTCGATGGCTTGTATGATGGCGGGTGTAAGCTGTTCACCCAGTCGTTTGCGTTCCAGATAGATGTCGCGGTCAGAACCCCGACTAAAGTATATCCGTTCGAATGAGCAGGCTGATAATTGCTGCTCGGGCAATATCTGTTCGAGGCCGCTCTCGCCGTTCTTCCTGACGATGAGCGACTGTCCTGGCATCAGTTCATGGATGTCGTCGGCCTGAAGGTCGAAGGTGGTCTGAATCACAGGGCGCTCGCTGGCCAGCACCACCACCTCGTCGTCCTGATACCAGAAGGCAGGTCGGATGCCGTTGGGGTCGCGAACGGCGAACATCTCGCCAGAGCCTGTCAGTCCGCACATCACGTAGCCGCCATCGAAATGGGGCATGGTGGTTCGCAGCACGTTCGCCATCTCCACATGGTTGTCGATATAGTCGGTGATATCAGTTCCTTCCATGCCCTTTCCCTTTGCCTCGGTAAAGAGCCGTTCCACCTCACGGTCCAGGCGGTGCCCCATCAGTTCGAGGGTGATATACGAGTCGCCATAGATACGCGGCGACTGTCCCTGGGCGGTGAGGAAACGGAACACCTCGTCGATGTTGGTCATGTTGAAGTTACCACACAGACAGAGGTTCTTGGCGCGCCAGTTGTTACGGCGCAGGAAGGGGTGTACGTATTGCAGGCCGCTCTTGCCCGTCGTGGAATAGCGCAGATGACCCATATAGAGCTGGCCGGCGAACGAGTCATCGACCCTCTTGAAAATCTCCGTGATGGCATCCTTGCCCTCGGCCTTCTCGCGGAACATATATTCCTCGCCGGCAGGAGCGTCGAGATTGACGCAGGCCACACCGGCACCCTCCTGACCGCGGTTATGCTGCTTCTCCATCATCAGATAGAGCTTGTTCAGCCCGTAGCGCCACGTGCCGTACTTCCGCTCGTAGTAGTTCAGCGGCTTCAACAGGCGAATCATCGCCACACCACACTCATGCTTCAGCTGTTCCATCAATACAAGCTTTAATGAACGACATGAAGAGTGGGTGCGGATGGAGTACCGTTGATGAGTATTCCGGATGGAACTGTGCGCCGATGTACCATTTCAGCGTGGGTATCTCTACGATCTCCACGAGGTTGGCAGCGGGGTTGATGCCCACGCACTTCATGCCGTGGTCCTCATATTCCTTCTGGTATTTGTTGTTGAATTCATAGCGGTGGCGGTGTCTTTCCTTGATGAGCGTTTCATGGTCGTAGGCCTCGTAAACACGGCTGCCTTTCACCAGCTCGCACTCGTATGCCCCTAATCGCATCGTGCCGCCCATCTGGGTGATGCTCTTCTGCTCCTCCATCATGTCGATCACATTATGCGGTGTCTGGGCATCCATCTCGGCACTATTGGCATCCTGATAACCCAGCACATTCCGTGCGAACTCGATGACCATCATCTGCATACCCAGGCAGATGCCAAACGTTGGGATGTCGTTCGTCCGCCCATATTCGGCGGCGATGATCTTTCCCTCGATGCCGCGCTGACCGAAGCCTGGGCAGATGACAATGCCCGCCATACCGTCGAGCTTTGAAGCCACGTTCTCGCGGTTGATCTGTTCGCTATTGATGAAATGGATCTTCGCCTTCCGACCGTTGTAGATGGCGGCCAGGCTGAGGCTCTCGCGGATGCTCTTATAGGCATCCTGCAGGTCGTATTTGCCCACCAGTCCGATGTGTATCTCCTCCTTGGCTTCCTGTTGCAGATGCAGGAAGTGATACCACGATACGAGACCAGGCACCGATTCTTCGGGTTGCAGGGGCGACCTCAATTTCCGCAATATGGCGATGTCGAGTCCCTGTCGTTGCATATTCACCGGCACCTCGTAGATGGAGGGCATATCCTCGCTCTGCACCACACACTCCGGCTCCACATTACAGAACGATGCCACCTTCCTCAGGATGCTGTCCTCCAAACGGTGCTCCGTGCGCAGGATGAGAATGTCAGGCTGGATACCCATCGACTGTAGCTCCTTCACACTGTGCTGTGTGGGCTTGGTCTTGAACTCGCCAGCCGCATGCAGGTAGGGCACGTAGGTCAGGTGGATGTTCACGGCATCGCGCCCCATCTCCCAGCGGAGCTGTCGGATGGCCTCCATAAAAGGTGCGCTCTCGATGTCGCCGATGGTACCGCCAATCTCTGAGATCACGAAGTCGAAATGCTCGTGGGCTGCATTCTCCTTGATGCGCCGTTTGATCTCGTCGGTGATGTGGGGCACCACCTGGATTGTCTTGCCTAAATAGTCGCCGCGCCGCTCCTTGTCGATCACGGCCTGGTAGATGCGCCCGGTGGTGATCGAGTTGTGGCGTGTGGTCTGTATGTCGGTGAACCGCTCGTAGTGGCCCAGGTCGAGGTCGGTCTCCATGCCGTCGGCGGTCACATAGCACTCGCCGTGTTCGTAGGGATTCAGCGTACCTGGGTCGATATTGATATAGGGGTCGAACTTCTGGATGGTGACCTTGTAGCCACGAGCCTGCAATAACTTGCCGATGCTGGCAGAGATGATTCCCTTTCCAAGTGAGGAAACCACGCCGCCGGTGACGAAGATGTATTTTGTGTCCATAAATCAAAAAGCGTATTTATGGACTGCAAAAGTACTGCTTTTTTATGAAAAAGCCCGCTTTTCCGTCCATATTTTGAATGTTAAAATCGCTTCCAACTATCATTTTGTCATGTTTTACCGCCTATGGCCTGCTGATTTCCTTTCTTTTTGCAAAGAAAAGGCCAAGATATCAGACAATTCGTCAGAAAGGCTTATGTAGTCCAGAGCCCCCTGACTTGGGGGCTCTGCCTGCTCTTAGAGATTCTGGTTCTTCTCGCGGATGTGTTCCTCGTATTCTGCCAGTTCACGCTCGCCGATGTGGGCGAGGCCGTAGTGTTCGTCGTGCTGTGAGAAGTCGAGGCCTACCTTTTCGCTGAAGGCAGAGACACGCATGGGGATGAGCATGTCGATGAGCTTGTAGCCCGCCCAACTCATGGCGAAGGTATAGACAAACACGATGATGATGGCCAACAAATGGTAGAGGAAGATGATAAAGCCGTCCCATGTGCCAGCGATGAGGCCTTCCTGAATGAAGATACCCGTCAGTACCGTGCCGAAGATACCACCAGTACCGTGGGTGGGGAATACGTCGAGGGCATCGTCGATGCGGGAGTGGGAACGCCAATAGACGGCGATGTTACAGATGAGCGTGATGACAAAGGCGATGAAGATGCTCTGTCCCACGGTGACGTAGCCTGCTGATGGCGTGATGGCCACCAAACCGACCACGCAACCCACGGCAGCACCCATCGCTGAGGGCTTACGACCACGCAGACAGTCGAAGAAGATCCACGTCATCATGGCCGTTGCCGAGGCGGTATTGGTGTTGAGGAAAGCTTTGATGGCCTGTCCGTCGGCGTGGAGCGAAGAACCCGCATTGAAGCCGAACCAACCCAGCCACAACATTGCTGCTCCCAGAAGTACAAAGGGGATATTGGCTGGTTCGCTCTTGCGGGTCTCCGCCTTACGCCGTCCGAGGAAGATAGCACCAGCAAGTGCCGCGATGCCACTGGAGGCATGGACCACGATACCACCCGCGAAGTCGATGACGCCCCAGCGACAGAAGAGTCCCTCGGGATGCCACGTCATGTGGGCCAGCGGACAGTAGATGACGAAGAAGAAAAACATCATGAAAAACATGTAGGCAGAGAACCTAACACGCTCGGCAAACGAGCCCGTGATCAGCGAGGGTGTGATGATGGCAAACTTCATCTGGAACAGGGCGAAAAGGGCCAATGGGATGGTGGCACCACCAAGGACATTGCCAGCAGGTGTGGTATAGACGGCACCGCCCACGCCGTGGAACATCGGGAAGGTCAGCGGATTGCCGATGACACCGCCGATGTCATCGCCGAAACACAACGAGAAGCCGATGACCACCCACAAGACTGATATCAGTCCCATGGCGATAAACGACTGGAGCATCGTGGATATCACGTTTTTTGCTCCCACCATGCCGCCGTAGAAGAACGACAGTCCAGGTGTCATCATCAACACGAAAATCGTGGCCGTGATCAGCCATGCCACATCGGCAGCCGAAATCACCGACCAGTCACACTCGAATGTAGGCTCACCTACAAACACGCCTGCGAGAGCAATCAATGTCATTGCCGTCATCAGGATCATCCAACGTTTTTTTACTTTCATATCACTATTGTTTTGAAGTTTGCAATAAAAAGCCCTCCCTCCCACCAATGGGGCAGAAGAGAGGACACCTGGAGAAGATTACGGTTGCAGCGTGAAACCCAGAACCAGGTAAGCTTTTTGCGAGCAGGGGTTGGCGACCACCTGTCCGAAGATGGGTATCGAGAAGGAGTCGGTCACCTTGATGTCCTTTGTGGCCTTCAATGCGAGGTTGGTCACAGCGAAGCCTGTCGTACCGTAGAAGTCGGTGGCAAAGGGGACGGCGCCGGCCGTGGCTGTCCAGTCAACTGAGGCAAGCTTGAATGGGACATTCGCCTCAACATAACTACTGTAGGCCCGTTTGCCATCTTTGTTTACACCGTCGTTGCCAGAGAAGTTCGTGTACCATTGCAGCGAGGCGAATCCGAAGTCGTAGCCGACGGTAGCCTCAAAGACATGGTTTGTACCATGGGCGTCGTACTTGAAATAGCGGGCGTCAGGGTCGAGGCCGGCATTGAACCAGTAGTCAGTGACACCGATGTTGAATCCGCCAAGCGAGTAGGCGAGGGTGAGGTCGAACTCCTTTGTATCGGAGGGGTTTGCGATTCCCACGCTTCCCCAGGCGGTCAGCGACAGACCTTTGTATTCCACGCCGAGCGTCGGCTGTATGGCTGCGCTTCCCAGATCCTGTCCACGCCAGATGTAACTACTTACAACATCACCACTAATTGTTGTCTCTATATCCTGTGCATAGGCTGTCGCCCCAGCGACCAAACCCATTGCAAATAAAACTATCTTTTTCATATACATTCCATTTTTTACTACAACTTTGACAACTATAACAACTATGTTGTCGTTAATTATAACAAGCTTCACCGTGCTCGTAGATGTCGAGACCTTCCTCCTCAACACGCTTGCCGACACGCAGGCCGTGTATTTTCTTGATGCCGTAGAACAGGGCGAAACCACAGACAGCTGCCCAGAGGTCGATGACCAGGATGCCGAAGCACTCGGCACCGAAGAATCCCCAGCCATAGCCGTAGAAAGCACCGTTGCTGGTAGAGAGCAGACCTGTCATCAGGGTACCGAGAATACCGCATACACCATGTACAGAAGAGGCACCGACGGGATCGTCAATGTGAAGCACATGATCGATAAACTCGATGGCGTAGACCAGGACGATACCACACACAAGACCGATGATAACGGCTCCGAAAGGCGATACGAGATCACAACCAGCGGTGATACCCACCAGACCTGCCAACACACCGTTGAGCGTCAGAGAGAGTGAGGGCTTGCCATATTTAAGATAGGTGAGGAACATCGTGGCCACACCACCTGCTGCAGCAGCGAGGTTGGTGGTCAGGAACACATGCGAGATAGCGATGCGGTTCACCTCACCACTGGCAGCCAGCTGAGAACCGGGGTTGAAACCGAACCATCCTAACCAGAGAATGAACACACCGAGGGCGGCCATCGTCAGGTTGTGACCAGGAATGGCACGGCTCTTACCGTCCTTGCCATACTTGCCGATACGTGGACCAAGTGCCAGGGCACCGATCAGTGCCAGTACACCACCTACGCTATGTACGATAGCCGAACCGGCAAAGTCGTGGAACACATCACCAAACGTTGACATCATAAAGCTGTCGGCAGCGTCGTTGCAGAGCCAGCCGCCGCCCCATGTCCAGTGACCCTCGATGGGGTAGATGAACAGCGAGATGACAGCACTATAGATAAGATACATAGAGAACTTCGTGCGTTCGGCCATGGCACCACTCACGATGGTAGCAGAGGTGGCACAGAACACCGTCTCGAAAATCAGGAAGCCCTCTACGGGCAGATCGCCTTTGTAGAAACTCAGGTCGCCCCAGTTGGGTGCGCCGATGAAACCTCCAAGTACATCGCCTCCGAACATGAATCCGAAGCCGAGGAAGAAGAACAAGAGTGAGCCGAACATGAAGTCGACAAAGTTCTTCATCAGGATGTTTGCCGTGTTCTTACTACGCGTAAAACCTGCTTCACACAGCGCAAAGCCCGGCTGCATCCAGAAAACCA
>Ga0310786_10009781_pt1 | contig 12124 bp, 10 predicted proteins | sample AusTroGonzalo_MG_FD_203881 | JGI IMG/M metagenome (GOLD analysis project Ga0310786, IMG submission 203881) | Bovine rumen microbial communities from tropical cattle in Woodstock, Queensland, Australia - Gonzalo_03 (v2) (version 2) | ecosystem: Host-associated > Mammals > Digestive system >...
CAGGATTTCAGCTTGGGGTCATCTCTGTTCGCTGTGAAACCTCCTGTTGCTGGTCAGTTGTGGTATGGGAATCATGCTCAAAAAAGTGAGAGCCCATTTGTGGTTACCTATCGAGATGAGGATTATAAACGTATAGAAAAGATTCAACGCCAAGAAAGTGATGCATTAAATAACTATTGGCGTCAACAGCCAGAACTAAAAGAAAACGCATTTCTTGCTATTCTTGCACAAGAGGCTGAAAAGCAAAGGCAAAACCCAACACATCGGATTATGTATATATGGGAGTTGGCGAAGTACCGGCTTCATAAGAGAATACCTCAAACACTTCCATTTGAGGAAAAGAAACGGTTGTTGGTGAATAGTGAAGAATGGAACGGGTGGATTCATTTGAATAATAAGCATCTGACGGCTGATGAATTGACTATTGATAATATTGATGCAGAGATTAACACAGTTGGAATTTGCTGGGGAATGGAATTAGAAAAGAGGTTCCAAAAACTGGAGTGGATTCCTATTGCAATGAATAGTGGGATGTGCAGGGTGTATATTGCTTGATTCCCCAGCGGAAAACCGCAGAGATAGTGGCTTTTCTTGAGGGGGAACCCATTGTGAGGTGATGCTTTGGAGCGGCAGCAGATGAATAATCCGCTCTCTATGGAATAGTGAACGACACCGCTTTTGGGAAATCAATGTGGATGGAATCCTCTTTGATTTTGGGAGAGGGGCGGGGGATAATTATGGTGAATGATTAATGTCACACTGATCTCACAGATCCCACAGATAGGCAGCAGAGGGGCTACTGGTGGTGAGTCTGGTTGATGTAATCTTTCTAACCGCAAAAAGCTAAAGTGAAATGCCACAAAAAAACAAAGCAGAATACCACAAAAAACCAAAATTAATTTGGCTGATTCAATAATAATGTGTATTTTTGCATCGAAATTCTAAGACTGGTTTTCTATGGAATCTGACTGGGTTTTGCATTTGGGGGATGGTAGGTATGCGCTGATCGAGTGCAAGTTGGGAAGCAGTGAAATCGAGGATGGTGCTTCGCACCTTGTAGAGTTGAAGAAACTTATCTGTGAATATAACAAAAAGGAGCAGCAGGTGCCATTGCGTGAGCGCCAGTAGTGAAGTTGAATAATGGATAATGGTGGGAATGGATAAATGGAAATATGAGCTACGGTGTAAGGTAGCTCTTTTTGTTTATATCGTATTTGTTATCTTTATTACTCTGTTGTCAAGGGGGGCATCGGATGAAAACAAGATTAATATCTATTGGCTATGGAGTGATAAGTGTCCGAAAGAAAGTATTATATATACGGATTACCCGCTCAACGTATTGTTGTTTGTGCCTATAGGCTTTCTTGTTTGCAGCATTACAACGAGATTTAGACTGATAAAGGCTCTGCTTGTGGGGTTGTTTGTGTCAGAAACGATCGAGTGTTCGCAACTCATCTGGAATAGGGGAACCTTTGATGTGAATGACCTTTTAAATAACACCCTCGGTGCCCTTGTTGGTGGAATCATCGCTTGTCTCTTGTTTCGACGCAAATGACTCATTAGGGTCAGGCACCTCCGCGCCCTTCATACGAAAGGAAGAAAAATAGCATAATTATCATATTAAACCTTACTTTCTTGCGTCCCGTTGGTAGCAAGCGAGCAAAGCTCGAGCGCTTTGGCGCAAAGAAAGAAGCAAAGAAACATCCACCTATCCCAAACCCTTCTTGCGTCCCGTTGGTAGCAAGCGAGCAAAGCTCGAGCGCCCTATATGGAAGGGCTTAACCGAAAAGCTGCAGAAACCGCCAGCTTTTCGAGGGTTCTTGCGTCCCGTTGGTAGCAAGCGAGCAAAGCTCGAGCGTTGGTATCGCGGGACACGCGATGAAGTGCTTTATGTTGCCGCGCTTAATGAGCCGAGGAACGCTGGGTTGCATCGAAGGGACACGCGATGAGTTTTTTATCGCTGCCGCACATAACGAGACAGGTTCCTACGCAATATGGCGCATCGGGGTCAGGCACCTCTGCGCACTTGGTTCAGGGCGCGTGAAATATTAAATAAATGGAAAAATTGAAATAGAATGCAATTTAATTGAGGGGAAATCGCTAATTTTGCAAAATGAGCGATCGAATTGTGTAATTTAGTTTAGAAAGTTATAAGATGATAGAATCGTTGACAATAGATAATTTTAGAGGAATACGTCATTTGGAAGTACATTTTGGCGAGAGAATGAACCTGTTTGCAGGAGAGAACGGAGCTGGAAAATCGACTGTCTTGCAGGCCATCCGTTACTTGATGTCATGGTATGTAGCCCGAGTACTGAACCATGACGGTAGGGGACTTGTGATCCGTCAGGATGATATTACAAAGGGACAACCTTATTGTAGGCTCACCGTCCGACTTGAGGATGGTACGTCATGGAAACTGTTCAAGAAAAACAGCAAGTTCAGAGGGAAGCCAATTGACAAGACCGACCTTTCAGACTTGACGGCTTTGACGGATGTACTGGTTCAAGACCATGACCGTTTTGGTGGTTATGTGAGATTCCCTGTTGTGGGTTGCTATGGGGTTGACAGGGCTGTCGCAGATGTAAAGCCAAAGTTGCAGAAGAAGAGTAAGCTTGGACCATTGGATTCCTATGACATAAGACTGAACAATGGTCATAATTTCAGCAAATTCTTTACGTGGTTCCGTGAGGTGGAAGACTTAGAAAATGAACAACTGCGAGAGAATGGTTCTTATATTCCTGATGGACAATTGAATGCGGTGAGGGATGCACTTGCGCAGGTCTCTCCTGACTACAGTAATTTCAAAGTGAGCCGGAACCCGAGGGATTTCTACATGCAAAAGGATGGTCAGCAGTTCAGCATCAACCAATTGTCGGATGGCGAGAAATGCTATCTCACCCTTGTTGGTGATATTGCCCGTATGATGGCAATGACCAATCGAGGCGAGGAAAATCCTTTAGAAGGTAAGGGTTGCATCTTGATAGATGAAGTAGACTTGCACCTGCATCCTGTATGGCAGTCCGAGATTATAGGGCGGCTGACTCAGATATTCCGAGGTTGTCAGTTTGTTATTACTACCCACTCTCCATTTGTCGTTTCCAACGTTAAGTCTTTTGAGTATGATAAGTTTTTCCTGATGGAGCAGTGTGAAGTAAGGGAAATCAATGGAAATACTTACGGCAAGCGGATTGACCAGATACTGTTGGAGTTCTTTCACGTAGAAAACCTACGTAATGCGGAGGTGGAGCAGCACATCGGAAAAATTTGGGAATATCTAGCCGCAAAAGATCAGGATTCCGAGGAATACAAATCCTTGAGAAACTGGCTTCAGAACCATATCGATCCTAGTGATGAAGTCATTGCGAGAATCAATCTTGAGGAAATAAAACAGAGAAAGGCAGGAAAATGAGGAAGATAAATAAGCAGGCACCACCTGATGATCTTGACAAGTATGTGAGAGGCGAGAATCCTCAGAAGTTCGAGGAAATCCACCACAGTAAGTATTATCCCAAATTGTATGGAGAATGTATAGATGCTCTGAAAGCAGAGCAGAACAATTTGAGTGGCTATACAGAAAAGCCTTTGTCAAGTGGCATTCATATTGACCATTTCAGGAAGCAAGCGCTGTTCAATACCCAAAACATGGTGTTCGGGTGGAATAATATGATTGCAGACGAACATCATTTAGGCTTTGGCGCAGACATCAAAGACGCTGTTGTAAAAACATCAATAGACAACAACAGACTTATTAATCCGGTATTGGATGACCCGCATCATTTTCTCACTTATATGGATGAGGGCATCATTAAACCTGTGGATGGCCTCTCTAAAGCGGATAAAGATAAGGCTGAATATACCATAACTGCATTTAATCTAAAGCATAAGTTGTTGACTGAGAAGCGTAGAATTGCTATTAGTTTGGTTAAAACTTACAAGAGTCAGAATCTTACCGATGAGGAAATACTTGGTGCAATGAAGGATTATGGTTTTACCAGTGCTGTAGAATTTGCACTGAGTGATGATTAAAACAGAAGTGTTATGACATAGAAGGGGCAGGATACTTTGTGTCAAGAAAAATGGCATTAAGAATAATATCTTCAATCTTTCTACAAGATACTTCAGCAAAGTGCTGGAATATAGGAAGAAGAGGTGACATCATTTATAACTTACTTTCTTGCGTCCCGTTGGTAGCAAGCGAGCAGAGCTCGAGCGTTGGTATCGCGGGACACGCGATGAGTTTTTAACGCTGCCGCGAGAGATGGAAGAAGGATGATGGAAGAAGGAAGATGTTTTTGCTGCCGCCTTCGTAAGCGGAGGGGTGATGGGGCGTATGAAATGAGGCGAGAATGATAAAATATCTAAAAAAATGTAGATATTTCTTGTTTATCTGAAAAAATATAGATAAATTTGCAGGCTAGATTATGTTTGTATTATTATCGCGCGCGAGAAAGATTGGATTGAACTGTATGATCCTGACATCTCTTGTCATCATGGCCACGTTCCCATGTAAGGCTCAGACCGTCATCGGAACGAAGGGTATGATGAACGTGCCGACTGCAGACATGAATCCTGCTGGTACGTTTGACGGCGGCGGTAGTTTTATGCAGAAAGAGATTCCTAATGAACGGACTTATAATACTTGGCTTTACTATGCGTCGTTTACTGCTTTCTCATGGCTGGATATGACCTATCGTGGCACATTGTTGAAGACGAGGAAGTCGGCGACAGACCCACGCGAAGGCTTTTATCAGCAGAACCGCTCTTTTACAGTACGCATACGACCCTTGAAAGAGGGGAAATACTGGCCAGCCATTGCGATTGGAGCTAACGATTTTATTTCGCAAACTACGGGTGGTGGTCTGAATAGTTATGCTTGTGTCTATGGCGTGGCTACCAAACACTTTCCGATAGCCTCGGTCGGGACTGTCGGGACGACGGTCGGTTATGCCCGGCCCATCAGGACGGGGTTTGCCTACGACGGTGTCATGGGAGGCCTCTCGTTCTCACCGGCCTTCTTCCCGGAGATGAGGGTGATGGGGGAGTATGATTCCAATGGGTTTAATGTGGGAGCGAGTGCCTTCTTGTTCAAACATCTCAACCTGACTTGCTTCACCCGGGAGTTCAAGGGTGTTAACGCCACTCTCAGTTATCAATATACAATCAAATTCTAACGCCCATGCTGCAGAAGTATCTCTATATCCTCCTCCTTCTCATCTGTCCCGCTGCCTCCATGCAGGCGACAGATGCACAAGAGGCTGCCACGCAGTTGGTGGGGCTGGGGTTAGAGAACGTGCGGGTTGCCACCAAGGGGACAGAGGCGGTGTATGTCGCCATAGAAGCGGCGAGTTACCGTGAGACCTATCGGGGAGCGGCTGTCTGCCTTCAGAAATTAGGGGAACTCTTCCCAGAAGTCGGCACGTTCAGGGTGATGCTGATTGAGAACCAGATGCCGCAGATGGCCCTGACTGCTACCAGGGAAAACGGGCGATGGAAGCTGAAAGGCGACTATGACTATCATGACATCGATATAGCGACACGTGTGACAACGGTCAGAAACAGTTCTTCTGGGAAGATGGATCTGACAGTCTACCCGATGGTGACATTGATCAACCACCGAGTAAATCAGGTGTTTGAGTATGTCGTTTCATTGGCGCCGACATTTGAGACGAGCCTCTGGAAAGGGAATCGCATCACACTGCAGGCGGTCATACCGGTGTCATACGATACAGAGTCCATCAATAACGAGACCTACGTGCATGTTGGAATCGCGGATGTCGCTCAGGAAATCACATCGCCCAACGGCCGTTGGCAGGCAGCATTAGCGGGGGGATTCTTCTTCTACGACCGCTATGGCGTGGACCTGCGTCTTGGCTACCATGTGACGCCAAGCCTGACATTAGGGGCGGAAGCCAGCTGTACGGGCGATGCCTTCGTAGATAACGACGGACACTATAACTTTGGCAAGATGAAACGCTTCAGCTATTTCGGGAAAGTGGATTATTACGAGCCCTACACCCACCTTCAGGGACAAATTACCGGAGGACGCTTTGTCTATGGCGACTATGGCGTACGGGGGGATATCTCAAGGCATTTCGGCGATTACACGATTGGCGTGTATGGCATTTGGTCGGAAGGTGAGACTAATCTCGGATTCCACTTTGCCATACCCTTAGGGCCAAAGCGACAGATGCGCAAGGGGCTGTTCCGGCTGCGGATGCCATACTACTTCGACTGGGAGTATTCGATGGATTCTGATGACTTGAAGGGAGACTTCTATGTTAAGAATAAGGGTGGGGTGGTAGAAACCCGTCCCGACGAAAACCGATCTGCTCACTACTGGCAGCCCGTTCATGTGGCACAGTATGCTGAGAAGATCCTGAATGGTGATCTCAAATAGAGAAAATAATAATTTTAAGTATAATTTTTAAATTTGTTACATTATGAGAAAAGTATTTCTATTATCCCTTTCCGCTGCGATGCTTGCAGTCGGACTGATGTTCACTTCCTGCAAGAGAAGTGATGATCCTGTTATTGCGAAGGCAACGATCTCTAATATCAGGTCAAGTTATAACAATGGCGTCTATTACATTACCGTCAAATCGAATGTCGAAGCGACATTTACTGTCGGTTCACAGACAAAGACGGGGCGTGAGGTCGTGTTTGAAGTGACCGACCCGTTAGTGGACGTCAAAGCTCTAATTGATGGGGTGGAGTATATCGCTACCGCACAGGCTACTCAGGTGGCTTCCAACGCTTTCAAAACCCGCTCAACAGTCAACCTCTATTTCTTTAAGCCGTCTGACAATGCCGTGCCACAGAACGAAGCCTTGGGTAAGACGATTTCCAACTCTCCGGAAAACCAGGAGGCTGTAGGAAACGCTTTGGGAATTGGCAGTTTCGTTCCATCCATAACGATTCCTGACAACCTGAAGATTTCTGGTAATACCACGGATCCATTCTCGATTACTGCCACAGTGCCTACGCCAATCCTGGTAGCAAAATTGCCGGAGGTAGGTGAAAAACTGGAGTTGCCGTTCCTTGCCTTTGATTTCTCACCAGAAGGTGCTACCTTCGATCAGTATCTCTCACTGACATTTAACTTAGGTACAGATGCTGCTGACCTGTATCTCAAGATGAAGGATCCTACCAATGGTAAGGTCATGGAGAAAAGAGTCGAGAAAGACGGTTCTTTCTTATATACTTTCAACCATCTGCCCGCTTATGATCTGTTCATGGAAGTGGAGGCGAAAAATAAGAGAGAAGGTTCTGTTTCACTCTATAATAATAGTGATTTACAGACGGTCGCTGGTGAAAATTCTTACAACTTTATCCTTAATGGCGGTTTCCAGACAGAGGAACAAGACCTGCCAAAGTATATAATGGATGCCTTGACATCGATTTTCGGTGATCCCTATTATACCACTCCGGTTACGGGTTTGTTCGATTCAGATATTGCAAGTGTTGCAGGGGTAACTGTAAGACAGTCGTACGTAGATTATGTTTTGGAAGTAGGTGGCAAAGAAGTCAGTGTCAGAGTGTGGGGTCCTTATGTCATGGAGGTAACACCTGAAAACGGTAGTCCTTCCATCTATGATTCTCACGCTGGTGGTGGCGGACATTAAGCACCACTCACCATCATCTTACAATCACAGAAGGGTCAGGATCTCCTGGCCCTTCTGTGGTGTTTATAGAACTGCTTATCCATGAGCCAGCGGAGGAAGCGCCAGAGGCGACGCTTTTCGCGGTGGCTGAGAGTGCCAAGGGAACAGAAACGGTGCCAAAGCCAGGTGCCCTGAGGGTAACCTTCCTCATCCTTGGGACCGCTGTTCTGCTGTATCTTCATGACCTTGTAGAACACGAACGTCACAAGGATGCCCAGACCAATCACCACGTAGGCCTGCACATCGAACGAGGCACCTAACTTCCACGTCAAAATCCACACAGCTACCACGACGGTGTTTACCAGCAGGATGGACAAGGCTGCACCGAGGTGCGCGAAGCCCATGTCGATGAACAGATGGTGCAGATGTGTCTTGTCGGGACGGAAGGGTGACTTGCCCCTCATGATGCGCATCACCATCACCCGCAACGTGTCGAAGACCGGCACACACAGCACCGCTAAACACATCGCCGGCAGACAGATGCCGGCATCCTCCAACTGGGCGCAGTTTGTCTTTGACGAAAGGGCGAAGAACAAAAATACCACCATCAGCATGCCTAACATCAGCGTTCCGCCGTCGCCAATGAACATCTTGGAACGTACGCCGAACACGTTATGCAGGAAAAACGGCAGCAGGGCTCCTGACACAATCACCGCCATGCATACCATGGGAATGCTCCACACAGTATGGAAGGCCCATGCGAAAAAGGTGCAGGCCAGCATCCCATAACCCGAGGAGTAGCCATCGACACCATCGATGAGGTTCACCGCATTGATGATGCCCACACCCGCGAAGACCGAAAACGGGATGCCAATCCACGGGGAGAGCTGGCCGACGCCCCACAACCCATGGAAATCGTCGATATACACATCTGTCATGATGATGAACAGCGTGACCATCACAATCTCCATCACAAACCTCAGCGAGGCCGACAGTTCCTTGATGTCATCCCAGACGCCAATCAGCATCAGTATCGTCATCGCCAACAGACCCCATAGCAGAAGCGTTTCCTTTAAGAAAAAGAACAGCACGATAATACCGGCAACGATGCCGATGTAGACGACTACACCACCCAGGATGGGTACCGGCACACGTTGCAGCTTACGCGCATTCGGGTTGTCAACGATGTTATGACGCTTGGCAAAACGAATCACGGTGGGGAAGACCATGGTCGACACAACGATGGCAACCATGAACACTAATAGGGAGAGCATTCGGGAAAATGTCATAATTCTGTTTTAACCAAGACCACCTTCAGCCATTTGTCATAACCTTCACTCCCCACTCTCGCACGGAGACGGAAATGATAGTACGACTGAACCGTATGCTCCAGTTTTGTCATCGCCTGACGAAGGGCGTTCACATGACCCTTGCGCAACAGCACCACAGGCATCTCCAAAGCATCGGAATAAGACACGTGGGCATTCACCACCATCGTTGCATAATACGCCGACAAACCGAACGCTAAATAGAGCCCGGCAAGGTCGTCGTAGAACAGATGAACACTCTGGCCATCGTTCGCAGTTTCAAGTTGTCTGATTGTTTCCTTATCCATTTGCGATGCAAAGATACAAACTTTTGTTAGAAAATGGAAATAAATCAAGATTTATTTTGTGTTTTGCGCTTTTAATTGTATCTTTGCAGCGAAATTATTAACTTATATAATAATAACGTATCTTATTTTATGGCAAACAAAGAAAAGCTCTTTACCGAGTTTACTGCACCGACCACTCAGGAGTGGTTGGACAAAATCGAGGTCGACCTGAAGGGTGCCGACTTCCAGAAACGCTTGGTATGGAGAACCAATGAAGGTTTTAATGTACAGCCCTTCTATCGCCGCGAAGACCTGGCGAACCTGAAAACACCCGACGCACTCCCAGGAGAATTCCCCTTCGTGCGAGGTAACAAGAAGGACTCGAATGTGTGGTATGTCCGCCAGAATATCGTGGTGGACGATGCCAAGGAGGCTAACAAGAAGGCACTCGACATCCTGAACAAGGGTATCGACTCGCTGGGATTCAGAATCCCCGGCAAGCTCGTGTCGAAAGAGACCGTGGAGGCACTGCTCGACGGCATCTACTGCGATTGCATCGAGGTGAACTTCGCCACATGCCCGAAGCATGCACTCGAACTGGCTGAGATCCTGACGGCTTTCTTCGCCGGGAAGGGCTATGACAAGGAGAAGGTGGTGGGCTCCATCGCGTTCGACCCGCTGCAGAAGATGGTGATGAAGGGTAAGGACGTGACGCCAATGCTGGAGACGGCCCCGAAGCTCGTAGAGGCGCTGAAGAACTATCCGCAGTTCCGCTGCATCGCTGTAAGCTCCGACGCCCTGAACAATGCCGGTGCCTATATTGTGCAGGAGTTAGGCTATGCCTTGGCATGGGGAAATGAGTACCTGCAGCTGTTGACGGATGCCGGCGTCGATGTGGACCTCGCTGCAAAAAGCATCAAGTTTAACATGGGCGTATCGGAGAATTACTTCATGGAGATTGCAAAGTTCCGTGCTGCCCGTCTCCTCTGGGCCCAGATTGTCAAGCAGTATGAGCCCAAGTGCGACTGCGCCTGCAAGATGTGCATCAACGCCACGACCTCGACGTACAACCAGACGCTGTTCGACAGCTACGTGAATCTGCTCCGTTCGCAGACAGAGGCCATGAGTGCTGCCTTAGGAAGCGTTCACTCGATGGTGGTGACCCCGTTCGACGCCCCCTACGAGGAGTCGACGGATTTCTCAGAGCGCATCGCCCGCAACCAGCAGCTCATCATCAAGGAAGAGAGCCACTTCGACCGCATCGTCGACCCAGGTGCCGGTTCTTACTATATCGAGCATCTGACGGATGCCATCGCCACTGAGGCCTGGAAGATCTTCCTGAAGGTAGAAGAGGAGGGAGGCTTCCTCGCTGCTGTGAAGGCCGGGACCATCCAGGATGATATCAACGCCACGAACGTGAAGCGCCATGGCGATGCTGCCAAGCGCAAGGAGTTCCTCCTCGGCACCAACCAGTTCCCGAACTTCACCGAGAAGAGCGAAGGCAAGAAAGCCGTTGCTGCTTGCTGCTGCAAGCATTCCGGAGAGTCCGGAGAATCCGGAGAGTCCGGAATCAAGGCCATCAACAGCACCCGCCTCGCAGCTGACTTCGAAGACCTCCGCATCCATACTGAGGAAACGCGCGTGCCGACGGCCTTCATGCTTACCATCGGCAATCTCGCCATGCGTCAGGCCCGTGCACAGTTCTCGTGCAACTTCCTGGCTTGCGCCGGTTATAAGGTGATTGACAACCTCGGCTTCAAGACTGTGGAGGAGGGTGTTGATGCTGCCCTCGAGGCAAAGGCTGATATCGTGGTCATCTGCTCGTCGGACGATGAGTATGCGGAGTACGCCATCCCCGCCTTCAACTACCTCGCTGGTCGTGCCATGTTCGTCGTCGCCGGCGCTCCCGCCTGCATGGACGACCTCAAAGCCGCCGGCATCGACAACTACATCCACGTAAAGTGTAATGTGCTCGAGACATTGAAAGAATATAATCAGAAACTTGGTATTTAAAGAATAGGAGATTGAATGATGCGTAAACAATTTAAAGATATCGATATCTACGCTGGCATTAAGGCTCAAGATGGTGCCAAGTGGATTAAAGACAATGGAATCGTAGAAAACTGGAAGACCCCGGAGCATATCGAGGTGAGGCCGGTGTATACGAAAGAGGATCTGGAAGGCATGGAGCACCTGGACTTCACTGCCGGTATCCCCCCCTACCTGAGAGGCCCGTACTCAATGATGTACCCCTTCCGCCCATGGACCATCCGACAGTATGCCGGATTCTCTACCGCTGAGGAGTCGAATGCCTTCTATCGCAGAAACCTGGCTTCCGGTCAGAAAGGTCTGTCCGTAGCCTTCGACCTGCCTACACACCGTGGTTACGATCCCGACAATGCCCGTGTGGTGGGCGATGTAGGTAAGGCTGGTGTGTCTATCTGCAACGAGGAGAACATGAAGGTCCTCTTCTCCGGTATCCCCCTGAACAAGATGTCTGTCTCGATGACCATGAACGGTGCTGTGTTGCCCATCCTGGCTTTCTACATCGTGGCAGGTCTGGAGCAGGGCGCACAGCTCGAGGAAATGGCTGGAACCATCCAGAACGATATCCTCAAGGAGTTCATGGTGCGTAACACCTATATCTATCCCCCTGCATTCTCAATGAAGATCATCGCAGATATCTTCGAGTACACCTCACAGAAGATGCCGAAGTTCAACAGCATCTCTATCTCAGGCTACCACATGCAGGAGGCCGGTGCTACCGCCGACATCGAGTTGGCCTACACCTTGGCTGATGGTATGGACTACCTGCGTACGGGTGTGAATGCCGGTATCGACGTGGATGCCTTCGCACCCCGTCTGAGCTTCTTCTGGGCCATCGGTATGAACCACTTCATGGAGATTGCCAAGATGCGTGCCGGAC
>Ga0310786_10009782_pt1 | contig 12124 bp, 4 predicted proteins | sample AusTroGonzalo_MG_FD_203881 | JGI IMG/M metagenome (GOLD analysis project Ga0310786, IMG submission 203881) | Bovine rumen microbial communities from tropical cattle in Woodstock, Queensland, Australia - Gonzalo_03 (v2) (version 2) | ecosystem: Host-associated > Mammals > Digestive system >...
ATGGCATAGTGGTAACCGCCGTAGTCCATTTCCGGGTTTTCGACTGAAAGCACCTCAGTGTCTTCTCCTCCGATGTTCAGCAGGAAGAAGTCGATGAAACTGCCTGCGTCATTGGCGATCGTGTAGGTGCCGATCTTCTGATCACGACGGAACAACAGGCGGAAATTCGTATCTTCGGAGAAAGTACGGAGAGAGAACATACCGTTGTCTGTCACGGTCCGGTCCTGGTAGTTCACGTTCACCGTATGGCCGTTCACGTTGATGCTCGCCGCATTGCCGAACTCGCCGCCTGCGCAGTTCAGCGTCAGGTCGCCAGCAAGTTGAACCACCGCAGGACAATTCACGGGAAGAGAATAGCCGTTATTGATCACGACATCTGCGATGGTAGTTACACCAAGTTCAAATGAGACATATGAGTTGAAGACGGAATTGGAAACATTCCCGCCGTGGAAAAAAACGGTCCCTTTATTGAATTCGGCATTGTTGACCGTGCCGGAATAGAAGTCGAAATAGTATGCATTTTCCAGCGTAAATCCACTCACATACGTATCGCGCAAATCATAGCTGCCGCTGTAGAATGTCCCTTCAAGGCACACACCGTCAACCGTCCGAAGTATGCCTGTTCCATGATAGTCACGAACAGTTACTTCGCCCGAAACCGTCACGTTCTCCCCGTACAAGTTTCCAAGAACATCGTCCTGAACAAAGAAGACGCCATACGGATTCATTCCTGTAACAACTGTATTATCACCGGCGGAATAGTTGAGCCTCAGCGAGCCGGATTCGCGCTGCTCCAAGCCGTTCGCTCGTCCGCCGGGGGAAACGATCAGCAGGGGATTATCCTCGCTCGACAGGATCAGCCCGGTGACGCTGGCATCGTGATGGCAGTTGTTGTCCGCATCATACCAAATCAAATTATAGGGTTTGTCAATATCATTCGCGGCATCAATCGTCAGGAACAGTTTATCATCTTCTGCATCGTAAGACATTGTGTAGACATAAGGACCACTGATAAAAGAGTTCGTTTTACCATCGATGGTCCCGATCACATTGCCGTCAACGCTGATATTGAAGGTGTCCACAAGTCCGCGTCTGGCTTCGGTCGCGATCGCGTATCTCCCGAGTTTCTGGTCCTTATTCAGGTTCAGTTGGAATACAGTATCCTCAGAGAAGGCATCCAACGAGATCATGGCCATGAACCCCTCGTCACGCCCCGTGTAGTCCATCACAGCTGTATAACCGTGCATATCGAAAAGAGGTGTACTCCATGAATCATAGTAAAGATCCTTGAAATACAGGTCGCTTTCTGCCTGAACATAGCCAAAAGCTACAACAGGAGAATTAAACACGACATCGGACAGTGTGCCGCCGGTCAAATGGACCTCTGAATTAAACATTGCATGGTCGACAAACACATCGTCTGAAATCGTGATCGTGCCCCCGGAATTCCACTCCGTATTCTGCAGAACTGAACCCTGAGAGATATAGCAACCTTCTGTGTTTTTCATTGTAAAGTCGTGTATCCATGTCCCGGCGAAGTCATAATAGCCGCCTTCTCCTGTTCCGGTCATTTCCACTCCACTGCGAGTCGTCAGCGTGCCTATTCCGTGATAATTGCGGATCAGGACATCGCCGGTTACATTCAGCACCTCGCCTTGAACATTCTCCAGTAGGTCATTTCCGACAAAGAACACCCCGTAGGTATTCATGCCTTTGATCATGGTGCTGTCCCCGGCGGCATAATTAAACCGGAGTCTACCGTTTTTGCCCTGTTCCGAAACAAGCAAATATCCGCCGGACTCGACCTGCGCCACGCCGCCATTCCCGATTATGACCTGTTCCGCGATACCATTGTCGATCACGACCAGCTGATCATATTCGCTGTTGCGGGAAAGCGTCACCTCGTTTACTGATTCTTTCGCCAGAACGAGGGTATCATTCTTGTACAACAGGACATAATCCAGTTCATCCGTGATATTCGACGACACGATGAATGCCAGTTCATCATTCTCGTTCAAGGCCAAAGTATAACGCGTGATTCCGTAATCCAGTATTCCTTGATCCACGGTAATTGTCCCGCGATTCGTCCCGCCGGTATCTTTTACCGTGATCACACCGTTGAAATCCTGCGCATTTCCGGCGAGGATATACTCTCCCTTGTTTTGATCGGGACTGACGATTACAGAGTATGAAAGCGCGGGCAGAAGAGCCATGTTGTCAATCTGAATGCCGTACTCCTCCTTGCGGTTCGAGATGTCAAGTTCGACATTGGCGTTCCCGGCGTTTACCGGACCGTAGACCAGCACATCCGTACCGAGACGTATCGTTCCCTGGAGAACAGCATTTCCCTCCAGGATCAGCGTGCCGCCCCACGGGATCTCCATATCCTTGAGAATGCCGCCGCTTGTCACGCAAACCGTATCACCGGTCTTTTCCCAAACCAGGGTTTCTCCGAACGCGGAACTCACGATGATTTCCGTATTCTGTTCTTCCTGTTCCGGTTCATGATACACTTCGTTTTCGGTGATCGTCAGAGACAATGTGCCGTCATTCAGGTTCAGTCTATACGTGTTCATTCCGTAGACCAGCGGATTGTCCACGCTCAGATTTCCGTAATACCTCGTATCGTCCTGAACCGCAATCGTTCCAATGAAGCCCGCAGCACCCGTGGCAAGAATATAATCCCCGGCTTCCATATCGGCGGACACAGTAAGAGTATAACTCGGAGCGCCCATAATCGCGCTCAAATTGTCGATCAGAGGAGTCGTTGCGTTTGCATTGGCAATCGTAAAATCGACCCTAGCACCTTTATACGCATATATGACCGCGCCCACCGCCAATTCCATGCGCCCGCCGAGGATGGATCCGCTCTGTAGATACACTTCGCCTCCGGAAGCGACCTCAACGCTTTCCACGCGTCCGCCTTGCGACACATGCATCATATTGTATGCGTCAAGCACAGCAGAATTTACAATGCCGTCACTTTCGACTTCGATCATGCCGTTGTGCACTGCATGAACATCGTTTGCCATACCGCCACGACTCACGATCAGCCGTCCGCCATCCAGCAGCACGGTCTCGATGGCGTTACCGCCATTCGCAACGATCATTTGTCCGGCTGAACTGATCTCTGTCCTGCTCGCGGCACCACCGCTCTTAACCGTTTGATTGCCCGTGCTAATCTTCGTATCCAGACTGAGACCGCCTTCCGAAACCAAAACCTCTCCAAAGAATTTTGTGGTCCATTCGGATCCGTCATAATACCAATCATTTGCTCCGTTTATTTTTGTATCCTTTACCGTTCCACCGCTTGATACATGTAAAGTGCCGCGTCTCACTTCGGTTTCAAACGCTGTCCCACCAGAATTGACCACCAGCCCGGCATAATCATTACTCAGCAGAGTCCTGGAAGCATGTCCACCGTCAAGCAAACTCATACTTCCTCCGACTGCCTCCACATCGATCGCTGTCCCAAATACTGAAAGAACGGCCCCCTTATTAGACAGTTCTTTTATGGTTCCTCCCTCTAATACTGTGATGTTCCCGTAACCAATACTGCTTTTTTCCAACAGCGCATCCGATCCTACTGTCACGATCCCTATGAGTCCCAGTTCCGCATTGCGGACAACACTGTGTTCTTCGATATAGAACTTCCCGACTACCCAAGAGGTAGCCTGCTTTCGTTCTTTCTTGAATCCATTGATCTCGCCCCCCGCTACACGGATAGTCTCTGATGGAAATCCCCATGGATGATATCCATATCCATAGTCAGTCACATAAACGTCTGTCGCCTTCCCTCCGCTTAACACCTCAAAATAGCCACAATCGACATGAACGGACTCTGCGACCCCGCCGTCCAGCACTGCCATTGTGCCGTCTCTATCCACAAGGGCATCTTTCACTTTCGCCCCGGATTGCACATTCAAAGTCCCGCCGGTATCCATTGTTGCGCCGCAATATATGTATCCGCTTGCAGCAGAAAGCGTCTCTCCATTCTGGGCTTTCGCATCATAAACACAGATCAACTCATTTGTGATCGGCGTTCCCTCAGACGAGGCTCTTTCCGCATTCCGGGTAACAGTCAAGGACAAAGCATCGTCATTCAAATTCAACTCATAGGTGTTCCATTCATAGACAAGAGAATCAACCAAACTCAAATCGCCGTAGAGCATCGTATCGTCATGGATCGAAACCGTTCCATTGAATCCAACGGCTCCGTCTGCCAGCAGATATGTGCCTTCCGCTATATCCGCGGAAACCGTGATCGAAAGATCCGGCATTCCGGTGATGACGGAAAGGTCGTTGAGCAGTGCCGTGGCGTTGTTCGACTTCAACAGATCAAAATCGATCATGCTACCCTCAAACGCATATACGACCGCGCCCTCCGCCAGCTGCATGCGCCCGCCGAGGATGGATCCGCTCTGCAGATACATTTCGCCTCCAGACGCAACCTCTACGCATTCCACTCGTCCGCCAGAAGACACTATCATCATATTGTATGCACCAAGCACGGCGGAACTGACAATGCCGTCACTTTCGACCTCGATTATGCCGTTGTGCATTGTATGGACGTCTTTCACCAGGCCGCCGTGATTCACGACCAGCCGTCCGCCGTCCGACAGGACAGTCCCACTTGCCTGACCTCCGTTCACGATCATACATCCAGTCGAGCTGATCTCCGTCAGGCTCGCAATACCGCCGTTCTTGACCGTCAGAGTTCCCGCGGTGATCATCGTTTCCTCGCTGAGACCACCGTCCGACACATAGATATTCCCAAACTGTTGCCCTGCCAATGCCGATCCGTTCCAAACGCTGTCATATTCTCCGTATAGCCTCGTGTCCTTTATCTTTCCCCCGTTTGACACATACAATGTACCCCGCCTCACTTCGGTATCAACCGCAGAAGCGCCCGAAATGGTCATTACGGCATTATCATAATTGAGCAAAGTCCCGGAGGCTTGTCCCCCTTCATTCAAATATAGACTGGCATCAAAATCATTTAATCTCGCATCTATCGCCACGCCGTTTACGGAGACGGTACAGGCATTTCCAACGGACAGATCTTTTACCGTCCCTCCCGCCGAGACTATGACATCAAGGTTCCATCCGGCCCACCCCGGCCCCAACAAAGCGCTTTTTTCCAGCAGACCTTCCGATTCCACAGTCACTACGGTCAATTCGTATAATTCCGCATTGCGGACAACACCGGCTTCTCCGACATACAGATTTCCGAATAAATGTTGATACTCATCCATGTCCGCTCTCTTGATCCCATCGATCTCGCCACCCATGACTCGGACCGTCGCTCCGTCGCATCTTACATCCGTCGCTTTTCCTCCGCTCAACACTTCCAACGTCCCGGAAGTGATGGACAGAGTTTTCGCAGCCCCGCCATTCTCCACGGTCATCGTGCCGCCGGCATTCACGCTGACTTCGTCCACTTTCGCTCCGGACTGCACATTCATAACGGCGTTGCTATTTACGCGAACTTCATAGTACGTATATCCGCTCGTGACAGAAAGAGTTTCATCGTCCAGAACATTCACACCGTAAATCGTCTTGTTTTTGAACGGTATTCCCTCGGACGGGGCTTGTTCCGAATTCCGGGTAACAGTCAAAGACAAGGTTCCATCATTCAAGTTCAGCCTATATGTGTTCCACCCGCAGGAAAAAGGAGCATTCAAACTCAAATCGCCGTAGAGCATCGTATCGTCATGGATCGAAACCGTTCCTTTAAATCCAACGGCTCCGTCCGCCAGTTTGTACATGCCTTCCGCCGTATCTGCGGAAACCGTGATCGCAAAGTCCGGCATTCCCGTAACGACGGAAAGATCGTTGAGCAACGGCGTGACGTTGTTCGCCTTCGACAAGTCGAAATCAAGCATGCCGCCCTCAAACGCATATACGACCGCACCCGCCTCAAGCCGCATGCGCCCACCGAGGATGGAACCGCTCTGCAGATACACTTCGCCTGCCGACTCGATCTCAACGTCTTCCGCACATCCGCCAGATGACACTATCATCATATTGTATGCGCCAAGCACAGCGGAACTGACAACGCCGTCACTTCCGACCTCGATCGCGCCGTCATGTACCGCATGGACATCCTTCACTATACCTCCGAGCTCCACGAGCAGCCGTCCGCCGTCCGACAGGACGGTCTCGCTTGCCAGGCCTCCGTTTACGACCATGCATCCAATTGAACTGATCTCCGTCAGGCTCGCAATGCCGCCGTTCTTGACTATCTGATTTCCAGCAGCGATCTTCGTGTCCAGACTGCGACCGCCTCCCGACACATGGACCTCCCCAAAAAACAGATCCTCTTCCCATGCCGTTCCGTTCCAGACGCTGTCATATGCTCCGTATAGCCTCGTGTCCTTTATCGTTCCCCCGTTTGACACATGCAAGGTACCCCGTCTCACTTCGGTATCAACCGCGGAAGCGCCCGAAACGGCCATCATGGCATTATCATAATTGAGCACCGTCCCGAAGGCTTGTCCGCCCTCATTCAAAAACAAGGTCGCATTATCACCGTTCAGTTCGGTATTATATGCAGTACCGTATACTGTAAAACAACATGTAGCATCGGAACGTCCGCCTCTAAGGGACAGATTGGTTATGGTTCCTCCCGCCAATACTATGGCTTCCTGGGTCATGATGGTTCTGCCGGTGCCGTATAAAACACTGTTTTCCAGCAATCCTCCCGATCCTATCATCAATAAGCCATATTGCGTTGAATATGTTGCATAATCGTCTTTCGCGCCGAATCCGCTTATTTCCGCATTACGGATAACGCCGGATTCTCCGACATAGACGTTCCACATCAAAAAATCTCCGGTGATCCCGTCTATTGCTCCGCCTGTTACCTGAATCGTTGCATCCGCATCGACACCACCTGTAACATCCGTCACCTTCCCTCCGCTCAATACTTCCAACGTCCCGTACAGCAGGACTGAATCCGCGATCCCCCCGTCCATTACAGTCAACCTGCCACCGTTGTTAACTTGTATCTCGCCGGCATAGCCATTTGAGATGACAACTATATGGTCGTAATCATCCACCGGCAGGAGGAGATCATAGACCGTATGGCGAGAATCGTCAACTATTTGCCCGCCCTTGTACAAAAGAATGCCCGCACCTTTCGGGATATTTGAAGTTACCGTGACGCACAGTTCGTTCGCATCGTTTAAAAGCACAGTGTAGTGTCTGAGGCCACAATCCATCTCCGGATTCTCCAGCGAGAGAATCCCAAGCACATTATACTGGCTGTCGGTGATCGCGATCGTTCCATGGACGGCTTCCGTCCCGCCAACAATGCCGACGTTGTTGTCGTCGAAAAAAACGGCGGCATTTCCAAGAAGCCGATAGGTACCGATATCCTGTCCAGAACCGACACAGAATGACAGGGAACGCAATTCCGTCAGCAACGACAAGTCATCGATCATGATGTCTTCTTCCGGACTGCGTTCGGAGATATCCAGGGTTATAGTCGCCCAGTAAGAATAAACTGGACCTTGAACGGTCAATTCCCTGGCAGTCTTGATGCGGCCGGAAAGCTCGGCTCCGCTTTCCAATATAACAGATGTGACCCAGCGAGGGATCTCGGATTCGCACATCACTCCTCCCGATTGGACAAGAATCGTGTCGTTATAGCCGAAGTCCCCGCCCCAGTAATACTGCCCGCTTGTAATGATATGGTCTGCCATCTCAAATTACCCCTATATGTACGTTGTTATAATTTGATTCAAGAGCCGAGGAAACGTTAAGACACAAAAAGCCAGACGTTTTCTCCATGCGTACATCTGTAAGTCCGACCAAGAACCTGCTCTCAAAACGACAGAGAGACGCCCAGCAAGACACCGTGACACTATGGTTGCTTGCTGGGTTATTTCGATTTGAGAGCAAAAAGCAAAATTTGAAACTTGGTCGCTTTACAGATATTTTTGCTGAAATAACCGGTGAAATGAGCTCAGAACTGGACTCCGGGATAACCCGGAAATCCGTTCCACTTACCAATTTATCCCCGATTCGGTGAAAGTCAAGCCCCGAAACAAACCGTTTCTCGCTTTTTTCTATATTTTCTTTACGACATGGCATTTTGAGTTTAATTCTCCGCATTTTTCGGCAGGATACGATGGACTGATAAAACGCTGTCCGTAACCACCAACCACCCCAAAAGGAGGAACAAAATGAAAAAAACACATCCCGAGCTTGGCAGAGCATTCGTCTTCGCCGGGCTTACCGCTGCCCTTGAACAGGGCATCATCGGCTCCTGCTGCTATCGCCGTCAAGCCGGAGCCGTAACTACAACACAACCGAGACAGATCAGCCGCATTGAAATGCTGGACGCACAGGCGCGACCGCATTTCGATGAAGCCCGGAGAAACATCCCGTCCGTTGTGGACGAGATGACCGGAACCGGAGCATTGTGCAAGCTCTGCTGGCTCATGTCGCGGGATAAAGTCACAGGGTCGCACAAGACGCAGGACTATCTGGAATCCATGTTGACCGGGCCGATTGTCGGACCGTGCCGCGCCGGAGCGAAAGTCTACGGATGCAACATCACAGCTGCCGGATTCGTGAACGGCATGATGCTCTTTTTAATTCCGCTGACGACACTTGTCTTTGGCTCCCGAAGAACAATTAACCTCAACAGAAACAATCAAAAAGTCGTATTTAACCTTAGATCGTGGAAAAAACGTGGAAACGGGGACCTTTTCCACGATTGGCGTGGCAAATGTTCATTGCGGATTCTGGCGCGATAGGACGCCCCAGACAGGACACGGAAGCATCTCGCAAACGGCGTGATTTGCCACGGGCACACATTAATGGTTGAGCGGGGAAGGCGTTTTTTCTGAGTTCAAGGGTTTTCCACGTTTTTCCACGATTCGTGTCACGAAAACATAAAAAAACACCATGTTTCACGATGTGTGAAAAATGGTGACTTTGAGGCTAAAAATGGGGTGGGAGACGGGACTCGAACCCGCGACATTCTGAGCCACAGTCAGACGCTCCATTGTTCAAAAAACTCCAAAAATGCCATTTTTAGGGGATTTTTAGGGGATTTTTGTCTTGACATCATCAAAAGCCATGATATATTATCGTCACGCATTGGATGTCCGTTTATCATATCATCAACCAAGGGGGACCAAACATGGTGTATCAAACTAAAAACGGCGGAAGCTGGTACTATGACGTTCAAATCAACCACAAAAGATATAAAGGAACGTGCGAGGGCTGCACGAGCCGAAGGCAGGCAGAAAACTTTGAACGAGCAGTAAAAGAAAAAACGAAGCAGGCATCCGGTCTAAAAAGCGTGAAAGCCCTGTATGAAACGTTCCGAGAGGACTTGACTGGGGGAAAGAAAATCACGCTCGAAGAGGCGTTTGATCTCGCGGAGCAAAAACCCCGCCCCAGGTTGCCGTCCGAGAAACATGCTTCAACGAAACGCACAATCTGGGGTGATTTTCTCGCGTTCATGCGTGGCGAGCATCCGGATGCAGAGAATCTAATTGATGTAACGGATGCGCACGCGCAGGAATATATAGCCATCCTTCAGAAAAATGGACGTTACGACAAGTCCATCACCTACAGCCGGGGAGCGGGAAAAAAAATCCGGACAATTACACGGATAAAAAAAGATGGGGCGCTTTCGGCGCGTAGCCTGCAACTATACCAAATGGTCCTTGCCGAGGTTTTTTCACTGCTTGCGAAGGATGCCGGACTGCAAGACAATCCGTTTACGAGCATTCGCCGGGCAAAAACCGATGCGGAAACCCGCGAAGCATTCACACAGGAAGAACTTCAGACGATCTATGACAACCTTGACGACTTCACACGACCGCTGTTCATGATGGCTGTGTGGACGGGACTTCGTGAGGGTGACATCTGCACGCTCAAATGGAACGAAGTTGACCTCGAACGACATTTGATTACGCGCAAGACTCGCAAGACAAGAGCAACTGTTCAGATCCCGATATCGGATCAGCTCTACAGCTTGCTGGTGGCTACGCCTCAAACGGAATCCGAATACGTTTTCCCCGATCATGCCAATATGTACCTGACGAACTCATCAGGCGTTTCCTACAGAGTGAAAAAGTTCCTCGAAGGATTGGGGATTCAGACCACACGCACACCGGAAGGCCGAATGCGGGCAATAAGCGTGAAAGATCTGCATTCCTGCCGTCACACGTTCTGTTACTATGCGGGGATTGCTGGGATTCCGCTTGCGGTGGTTCAGGCGATTGTCGGCCACATGAGCCCGGAAATGACGAAGCATTATCAGGCTCATGCCACCCTTGAGGACAAGCGGCGTGGCATGGAACGTCTTTCGTTCTTTAAGCCGGAAGCTCTCCCCGCTGCGAGCGAAGCACCAGAACGGGTGGAACTCCGGCAGATGATCGAAGCTCTGCCAATAGAAAAAGTCCGAACCTTGCTCCTCACGCTGAAAGCACAGGAAACAGAGATATAGACGGAACGGTGACTTGAGTGACACCTTGAGGGATATCCTCTGTCTCCTTGTAATTCAGGTTCGGCAGAAGGACCACGAACTTGAATCTGTTTGAGTTAAACCTTTTCGATGGGATAGTATCCACCGGTCTTAGGGGTTCCACGGAATTCGACTTTCCGAAGGGCTTTCAGCTTTGAAATAGCTCGTTTAACGGTTGGCAGACTTTTTCCTATAATAGCCGCCATGGATGGAGCATTGATTCCTGGGTTCTCGCAGACAATCAAATACACCTGTTTTACAGGATCATTTACAGGATCATTTACAGGATCATTTACAGGATCACCCCCTGCTTGGTGCGATGTCCCGCCTTCGTAATCGTAGAAGCCTTCCCGGACGAACAGCCTCGCGATGAAGTAGTCGTGGTCCTCGTTCGTCTCGAACTCAGGCAGCGGTGAACCGTTCTGTCTGAGCGCATCCAGTATCTTTTTGAATCCGGTATTCCTACCCTCAGTCAGGTGCAGTTCCTTCAGAAACTCGCCGATGCGACGGTTCCGGTATCTGCGGCTCTTGACCTTGAAGGTCCGCAGTCCGTCCAGCCTCACGGAACGATCCGGTCCCGGATGGCTGATGATCTCAATCATGTCCTTCTCCACGCGAACCTCAATCGGCTCGCGCTCGTCGTATCCCTTATGATAGACAGCGTTCGAGAGTGCTTCCTCAATTGCCGCATACGGGTAATTGAAGAATCGCTCCACTTCATCCTGGGCAAGCAGGGCGACAAGAAGAAGAAACATATCGTCTCGTGTTCCATCAGCCCAAATGAAAGCTTTATGGGAATCAATTCAAAGCTTTCAGTACGATGATATCTTTGTCGAGAAGCCTGTTTTTGTTAAAGCAATGCGATTAAACATGAATCAAAAAACGTAGCACGCATTTGCAAAAGTCGCGGGAGATTTGCGATTTTTGTTTGTTTTTTCGATTCAGCATGCTATATTGACTGACATAAACCAGGAGGTTCCTAATATGAACATCGAATGTTTCCTGATCAAAAAACTATTTCACAGTAAAGAATCCTCTCGCAGAAAGCCCCCTGATCCTGAATGGTGTTCGTCAGTGCGGCAAGACCATTACTCCGAAACAATTCGGCAAAAAAAGAATTCAGGTCAAGCCTTCCAGAGCATTAGATAGATGTTCTGGAAGAAACAAACCCATAACACATTTATTCAAAAACATATAGGAGATGCAAAATGAACGACGTTATCCAACATTACCTCAGAACTACTTATGCAAAAATACAGATTGATTCTTTCATGGAACCAAGAAACCGTTTTATACACATTAAGACTGAAACAGATGAAAAAAAGCATGAACATCTATTGGATGAGTTAAAACAGACTCAAAGAGGGTTTCATGAATATGTGTCCGTTTTGGTAAAAGCTATAGACGAAAACATAGAGTTTCTAAACAAACCTTTCAAAATCAACATCAGGCATAACAAACAAATAGAGAAAATCAAGATAGCTTTAACTGGTATAAAGGATGACACCTTAGGAACAGAACAAACCATAAATCACAATATCAATGTTTTGTTAGATTTGCTTCCAGCTGGAAACAAAAATAACTATACTCTTAGTGAAGAAGAAATTAAAAGTCTGAAAGAAGATAATATACATC
>Ga0310786_10009784_pt1 | contig 12124 bp, 28 predicted proteins | sample AusTroGonzalo_MG_FD_203881 | JGI IMG/M metagenome (GOLD analysis project Ga0310786, IMG submission 203881) | Bovine rumen microbial communities from tropical cattle in Woodstock, Queensland, Australia - Gonzalo_03 (v2) (version 2) | ecosystem: Host-associated > Mammals > Digestive system >...
CCCTTTCTTCCCCCTCTTCCCTTCCCCCTTATAACCCCTATCCTATTACCCCCTATAATCCCCCTCTTCCCGAAGAAAGAGAAGAAGATTATGGCGGTGCGGACGGCAAGCGTGGCGAACTGCGGAGCTTTGGACCTCATGTCAAACTTTCCGAGAAAGAGTTTTTGAAGCTCCAGGAAGACTTTGGTTATGAGGAAACGATGCGGATGATCCGAAGCATGAACGATTACATTGGGGAGGACCCGAAGCTGATCGCGAAGTATCGGACACGGAATCATAACCTGACTCTGCGGAACTGGAAGCGGAGAGATGAGGAAAAAAACAAGGCGATGCAGCCTAAGAAGAGGGAATCATGGACAGAGATCGCAGAGAAATTGTCAGAGGAAATGAACCTGGTCTGACAGTCAAGAACATCGGAACGGTTCTGGACCTGCTGGAAGCGAACTACGGTTCCCGGCTTTACAAGGACACCGACCGAAAGAATGTGCTCTCTCTGTGGTCGAGTATGTTCTGCAATGACAATCCTCGTGAGGTCCTGACTGCGGTAAAGGAATACATCGAAAACGAAACGTTCCCTCCGACAGTCGCGGACATCAAGAAGATCATGAAGAAGAACCGCAAACCTGGTCAGACATCCATCAGAGACATTGTCGATGAAGCGAACCGGCTATCCGCAGCGCATGGTATGCAGATGACGGACGATCTCAGGGAAAAGAATGCGGAGAAGGTAGCAGAATTCTGCACACCGCTTACGAAGATTGAGATCAAGATCATCAAAAAGCGTGAAGATAAGAAAGACTTTAGGTTTGTATGAAACAGTATGGTGACATCACACAGTTAAACGGTGCGGAACTGGACCCGGTGGACCTGATCGTTGGAGGATCCCCATGTCAGGACTTGTCAGTGGCTGGCAAGAGAGCAGGTCTTGAAGGGGAACGGTCCGGACTGTTTATGGAAATGATCCGCATCATAAAGGAAATGAGAAATGCAACTAACTTTATTCGACCTCGATATGCTCTCTGGGAAAATGTCCCCGGAGCATTCAGCAGCAACAAAGGAGAAGACTTCCGGGCGGTCCTCACAGAATTTGTCAGGGTCGCAGAACCAGATGCTCCAGATGTTCCTATGCCTAAAAAGAAATGGGACAAGTCAGGAGTATTACTGGGGTCAGGATGGAGCATTGCTTACAGAACTTTCGATGCTCAATACTGGGGAAAGACCATCCGAGACAGCCGTACAGGAGATGTGCTTGCGATGGGGACCCCACAGCGTCGCAGAAGAATCGCGCTTGTCGCAGATTTTAGAGGACAGACCGCTCCCCAAATATTATTTGAGCTCTCGTGCCTGCCAGGGAATCCTCACGAGGAGTCAGAAGAGGGGAAAGGTATTGCCGGAAATCCTTCGGAAAGCCTTGGAAGCGCAATGTATTGGAACGGATCTCAAGTGATCAATACATTGACAGCGCACAATGCAAATGGAGCTCAAAGGATGCCGGATAAAGATAACTTTCAGGCAGTAATTAGCTTCCAAGAACGAGCTGGAAAACCCGGGGGGGGTAAAGGAATCCTAATTCAGGATGAGCACACAGGAGCACTAAGCACATTGAACAACCAGGCTGTCTTGTGTGTTAACCATGATGAGAAAGATGATGGAAGAACCAGTAACATATGACGGCTGTTCCGTAACATCACCGCTGAATAAGCAGAATCCGAAGCCGGGATGCTGTCATTCCCTGACATCAGACAGCAGAAACTACGTTGTCTTTGATCCGTCTGTCCATCACGGATACAAGGAGTATGACGGAGTTAGTGAAACAGTACGCGCAAGGTATGGCACAGGAGGAAACAACGTTCCTATGGTCATAGATAAGAGTGAAGAAATTGCATATGGAGTTACCGCAAAAGGAAATGGAGATGCATTCATTTCCGAAGAACAGCATACTACATTATCTGCTGGAGGTGGAATGGCAGGGCAAGGATATCCTTGCGTACTGAAGACATATGCTCTTTCAAGTTATGAAAGCAATGCCATGAAATCAAGTAACCCGGAAAGCGGATGCTATGAAACTGAAACAGCCAGAACATTAGATTTGAACGGAGGTAATCCAGCTTGTAACCAAGGCGGTATCGCAATAGCAATGGATGTCGGATTCTTTGACAGTCATGAGGAATGCTCAAGCACATTACTACAGCGGATGTACAAAGACCATCCGATTGTGAAAAGCGAAAGCAGAATCGTGAGAAGGTTGACACCGAAAGAATGTGAGAGGCTCCAGGGATTCCCGGATGACTGGACCAACATCCCGGGAGCATCCGATAGCAAGCGGTACAAGGCTCTTGGGAATAGCATTTGTCTGCCGGCTTGGGAATTCTGGGCACACAGATTCGTAGAGATCGGTGAAGTAAAAACAATCGGCAGCCTGTTCGCTGGCATCGGAGGATTTGAGCTGGTGTTTCAGAGAGCGGGAGCGGAAACATTATGGGATTCGGAGATCGAACCATTTTGCAGAAGAGTATTGAGATATCACTTTGGTGATGAGAAGGGAGAAGAAGATGACTAACGGTGAATTAGAAGAACGCATGGAGTACTTAGGGTACATGATGCATGAGAAGGAAGAGATGGAGATGGCTTTCCTTCAGGAGCACAAAGAATTCTTCGATGAGATCGAAGAGCGGAAGGAACAGATTAGGAAAGAAATCCTGGCTCGCGAGGCGAATGCTGACAGCCGAACATTGAAGGTGACATACCGGAAGGGAGCTATCCGCTGGGATACCAAATGGCTGGACGGATACAGCCTGGATCACCCGGAAATCCTGAAGTACAAGAAGCAGGGTGAGCCGAGCGTAGGATTCAGCCTGAAGCCTGACGGATATATCGAGTAGTTGATAACGGCGGTCCCACAGTAGGGGGACATGGGATAAGACACAGGATGCTCAAAGCAGGAGGTGATTCACCTGCACCGCCGTTTTTTTAGGAGAGCATATGCCATACAAACCAAGCAGAAGTGAAGTTGTGGAGAAAATGAAAAAGCTCGCTGACGATCTGAAGCGTGAAAAGAATGTGAAGGTACGGATGATGATGCAGCAGAATTTTGTGAAAGACATGACCCCGGCTTTCGGTCACGAGCGTTCGACCAGGATGCTGACTGAGGTATGGACTCTCGTAAAGAGAAGAGAAGAAGAGGAATATTAGTCCAATGACGGACTGTTGATGAAAGGATTTGATATCGGTAGTGTGGATGTACCACGCCGAACCAGAATGCAAAAAAGGAGATACCCCGAAATTATCTTTTTTTACCACAATTTCGGGAAACTTCGACAAACTTGGACTGCGGGGAAACTGGCGCAGTCTTCTTTCAAGAAACTTATATAAGCCCTGTGCGGATGTACCGCAGGCTACCAGAACACTAACCTAACGTGAATCTGCTTTTTTACAAGGTACAAAAGTTATACCCGTTGCAAATGCCTGTGGGGGAACTGGCACAGGCATTTTTATAGAGGTGATATGAACGAGATGAAACCCGTCCGCTGCGGATGCGGGGGAGAAGCAATAATGCAAATGGTAAACGCCAGTATTTACGAGCGATGGTATAGAATCGTATGCCCGAAATGTTACGTCCAAACCAAAGCATACCGTTCCGAAGCCGAAGCGGTCGAAGCATGGAATAAGGCAATGGGAAGTGCCGAGAAATCCTCGACAGTTGAGCGAACGGCGAAGGTGAAAGAACGATTTATGCTCGTCACTGGCGGCATGGGTGACACATTGTCTTTATGCGAATGTGGATTTATCGTGTCGGATAAATGGACATACTGTCCGTCATGCGGTGCGAGATTGGAGTGGGAATGAGTGACCTTATCAGCAGACAGGATGCAATAAAAAAATTTGTAGGATTAAATATGCAAGTATATGAAGGGGATACATGTGTAGGAACTCGTACATGGCTAACAAAAGAAGAAATCATTTATGCGATAGACGAAATCCCATCTATTGAGCCAGAAGAGCGGACAGCGAAGGTGGAATGCAAGAGATATATCGGCACATCGACAGGAATTGTCGGCGAAATAAAGGTCACTGGAATATGCGAAAATTGCCATAATGCAGTGGTTGACCGCTATTCTTTTTGCCCTTCATGCGGTGCCAGATTGGAGTGGGAATGAGTGAGTGCCAGCAATTTCCCGATACATGGGAAGAATTTGAACAAGCCTATGGCTTTGAAGACAAAAAAGAAATATACACAAACGGGTCAAGACTGATTCAGTCGTTTCGGGTAAAGCAATGGTTAGACCATATCGCAGAGCCAGAGCGGAAGAAGGGAAAGTGGATAAAGCACGAAAACCCAACTTTGGGACATTGTCTGCAAGTAATTTACGAATGTTCTGTTTGTCATATAGCACACGGATGCGAATACTTTGTAAGGAGAAGTTTCTGCCCGAACTGCGGGGCGGATATGAGAGGTGAATGATGGGACGACAGTATGTCATAATTTATTGTTGCGGTGACTGCATTTACTACAACTGGAAGAAACACAAATGCAACCGTGGGGCACACGAAGAAGGAAAGGCATCTGACAACTTTTATCAGGATTGTCCGTTGGGATTGCACGAGGAGGTGAATGATGAAGACGGTAAAAGAATTGATTAGCCATTTAGAAAATGCACCGAAGAGAAAAGGTATTCGTTACGTCAATCAGGATGATATTGCGGATGCGATTACCGTTTTGAAAGCATTTGAGGATGCTTGTGATACTTTGGTAAGAGTTGCAGATTATATGGGAGTATTGAAAGAGGTGACCGATGAAGACGCTCGATGAAGTGATTGAAAAACTTGAATTTGCAACGAGAGTATCTTTTGGGTGTGTGCTTGCTAAAAACGTTGAAGTTGATGACTTGACCGATGCGCTCCATTACCTAAAGATATTTCAAGCCCATGAGAAAAGAGTGAGAGAACAGCTTGACGATTTGAAGGAAGAATATCGACCGAATGACCCTCTCACATGGGACGAACTGAAAAGCATGGAAGGGAAGCCCGTGTGGGTGGAAATCGGAAATGGGTCGAAAGGTTGGGTAATCATCCGAAAAATTAACGATAATGGCATCGTTACAGGAAGTGATGGTTTCATCGGAATCGCAGATGTTTATGGGGAGCCTACTACATGGCAAGCCTACCGGAAGGAGAGATCATGAAATCACTGGACGAAGTGATAGACAGGTTATTGTTCTCCACAAAGGCAATGATAAGCGAAGATAATTCGATGATCGTAGATTTGGATGATCTCGCATATGCAGTGAGATACCTAAGAGAGTACAAAACCCTACTTGAAAAGCCACGGTCGGAAAGGTTGATGGACATTTTACGGGAAGTGAGAGGAGAAAAATAATGTATCCACATTTTATTGAAGTGCATGACATACGAAAGCCAGAAGATGCCATGCTGATAAATATAAAAGCCATAAAACATATTTACTTTGAACCTGAAACGAATTCTGGAGCGATTAGTCTTGTGGATAAAGTGTTTGTTCCAACGAAAGAATCCTACGATGAACTGAAAAAACTCATCGAGGATATCGGCTGTCAAATCCACAAACCGGATCCCCGTCTTGTCAGCAAACCGCTGACAGGATTCGATTTTCTTGGAATGAAAAAGGGAGAACCGATTTGGAGTCCGAATCGTCAGGAATGGTACTTATTCAGTTCGTATGACCCTGTCCATATGGAAGGTAAGGTGACAGATGTCAACGGTAATACCGGTATTTTCAATAGAGATACTCTTATTAAATTCCCATTGTACAGGATGAAAGGAATCAGGCTGGCAGATTATGAATTCGATCATCCGGAGATTGATGAAAGATTGATTCAAACCACAAAGAAGGAGGAGAAATGAAAGGCTATAAAGGTGGTAATAAAAAAATGTCGAGAAATTATATCTTGGATATAAGCGGAAAGTTAAAGGAAAAGGTAAAAGAAAAATCAAAGAAGGGAATACAGTTTAGGTTTCTAACCTTTGAAGAACTGGTAGCGAAAAAAGGTGAGATCGTATATGCCATGTATCAAAATGGGATGCTTGATCAGGCTGTCGTTTATGAAGCGAATGATGAAAGTGTTACCCTATGGGGAACGTATGATCTAAATGGAGATGCGTTCATTGCTATTATCCCCAAGAAGCAATACGGTGTTATAGCAACGGCAGCGATTGAAGTGGACTCACAGCCGGTCATAGCGAACGAAGAAACGCTCAAAGGTTTGAACTTCCCGGAGGTAATTATAAAAACAGTTCTTGGAGAACATACTAATGACAAGGTACAACAAATATCAAAACCAGAAGACTGAGGTGGATGGCATTACCTTCGCCAGTCAAATGGAAGCGAATAGGTATATAGAGCTCAAGCTGCTGGAACAGGCAGATACCATTGACTCACTAAAGCTACAACCGGAGTTTCAAATCAGTCAGGGATGGGTGAACCCCAAATCAGGTGAGAAAATCAGATCACGATTCTATGTAGGTGACTTCATGTATCATGACAAAATGTTTGAGAGAGTAGTTGTAGAGGATGTGAAGGGGATGGAGACCCCGGAGTTTCGGTTGAAGTGGGATTTAGTCCGCTCACAGTATCCGCAGTATATGTTTGTGAAGGTAACTAAGGATGACATTTAGTATCAGTATCGGGGGATTTATCCTACTTTGGATAATCTTATTGGCACTCTCATGGCATTGGTTTAAATGAAAAGATCCCGGTGGTCAGCCGGGATCTTTTCGTCATAAGAGGTAATCAACATGAAAAGAAAAAAATGTAATGCACTGCTCTCTGTGTGCACTAATATTATAGCACTTAAATAATAATCATATATAGTTTTTGTGTCATTCGATTATAATAAATGTAGGCAATTGATTACGATTCATCGATTGTACTCCTGCAATGACTCATGCCGAGAGGCAGCGGTCCGTTTTTGAAAGATTATGAGGTGCGTTATGAGCGAATTGGAAAAGGATATGATGATGGAAGCTGTGGAATGTGGGGAAGCTAAGTTCCAGTACGTCCAGCCGAGATGGAAATCATGGGCGGTATGGGTCTCCGTTCTTGGTGCGCTCTGGACCATCGCAAATGCTATTGGTCTGACAGAAAAATGGGGCATCCAGGAATCCACATTCAAAACTATCGTGGATGCGGTTGGCGTGATCCTCATGGGCTTCGGCATTCTGAATGATCCTACGAATCCGGTAGCATTCTGATGAGCATAGGAACATACGCGCTAATCGGCATTGTCACGGTCGCGATACTTGGCTGGCTGCTTGGCTGGCTGGTTCCGAAACTGATCGGCAATTCGATTGATTCACGGTTTGCCAAGAAGGAACGGGCTGAACAGGAATACCGGAAGGAACAGATCGAGGACGCGCTTATGCAACAGCGTGGTCAGCAGGTCATGTCGGATTGTCTGCATGAGATTCTTCGACACATGATTACTGGCGATCACATTGATGACCTTGAGGCAGCGCAGAGAGAACTGGAAGCTTTCCGGGATTTGAATAGGGAAAGCCTGATGCGTAAGGCAGCCAAGTATAATCTGAGATAGGAGCACCGATGCAATTCAGACAGCCATTTCAGGGTGACTACGTCATCACCCTGGATTATGGGGAGAAGTTTCTGCCCCTGTATACTGACGAATCGCCTCATCGTGGCATTGACTATGGATGTCCGATGGGCACTCCGATCCTGGCATCTTCTGACGGTGTGGTTACCTTCATCGGCAGACTGAAAGAAGGATACGGAAACTATATTATCATATCCCATCCTGAAAACTACGCTACACTTTACGCACATCTGTCCGAAATCCTGGTCAGAGAGAACCAGCGTATATCCATCGGTCAGGTCATCGGCAAATCAGGATCGACCGGCAACTCTACTGGTCCCCATCTGCATTTTGAACTGCGGATAAACGGCATTCAGATTGACCCCAAAACGAAGCTCCAGAACGTTTTAGATAATACCCCTATAAATAATACCCCTGCCCCGGTAAAGCCTCAATTTGAAACGATACGAGGCGGTTCTGTGATTGTTGTGTGCGATCTCGCTAACGTTAGATGCCATTGCAATATGGATAGGGTAGAGGACCAGCTTCCTAAAGGGAGTATCATCATGGTTTCGGATGAAGTGACCATGTATAATGGTCTGCCGTACCGTGATTTCTGGTATGGAAAGACCGGGTGCTGGCTTCGTATAGCAGAGCATGATCTGTATGACCAGATCATCAGCAACACGGAACTATTCTGATGGCACACGGCACGTTACTACCAGACCAGGAGTCAAGATTGCAAGAGCTCTGCTCTGTGGCAGCGGAGATGACGGATCCGGACAGAGGTATGAGGAAAAATCCAAGAGCAATCGTCAAGATATCATTCTGGGATGGATACCCAAGGGAATTCTCTCTTGAACTGGCAGAGAAAACCGTAGTCATCGATGAACTTAAACGAAAAAACCCCGGCTTGTAACCGGGGTTTTTGTTATGCTTCTAATTGTTCAGCGAAAGCAACAGCATCTTTCAGTGTTTTGAATAAAGCAAATGTCTGTCCTCTTTTTTTCAGATCATTCGATTCCCGAATGATAACGTGATAGAACCCATGAGTTCCAATCATCCTGATGATCTTATGACCATTTACAACCCTCAATGTTTCGAACATTTTTACCTCCTTATGCATACTTGGCGTTGTAATATTCTTTGCGCTGGAGTCTGTCGATCCATCTCCATAAGAGATCATCGACCTTCCGCATATTCTCCGGTCTTGGGCATGGATTCTGCCATGAGAACCAGAAGCAATTGATCTCTGTAAGATCGGGAACGCTGTTGACCAGGCTAACCGCATTCTTATCGATGTAGCGGAGCGGTGTGGCGGTCCTGGTCTCATGACTGATTGCTACATCAAAGTACCGATCAGGTTTGTTCTCGTATCGGATTCTCCATACATGACCGTAATCATTCATATCATGGTGACGGTCTTCAAAAATAAGACGGGACCCTCCGAGTCCCGCCTTGAATGTTATCTGTCCTGTCTTCTCCATCTTTTTGAAGAAGGGGAGCAGCCATTTGTAATTGCTACCAGCGTGTTGTGGTTTCATTCGTGGGTCCTCTCGTACTCATCTACGAGCATTAGCAGAAACTGACTCATGCTCATGCCATTCTTGATAGCAAGCTTACGGATTCTTGACTGGTCATAGTTTGAGAACCGAACGATACTATTACTGTTACGGACATTACGTTCTTCGCTGATAGGTACATACTTTTCTGCCTCTTCCGGGGGCATATCGAAAAACATCTCGCTTGTTTTCTTTCCGAACGGATTGAACAGAAAGAATTGAGGACTATTCTTTTTCTTGTAAAGGAACAGACCGTCTGATGTGGTACAAATCAATTCTGATTTCTCAGTATCATATGTCTTAGTTCCGATACGCTTACGCATTAGTCACCTCGCTGAATTCTGCTGTGTAAACATATTTTCCCTTTTCAGTGTCACGAACTTTGACCCACACTAAAACATTTTTACCCAACCTATTATTCTTTTGGATGTCTGCATATTTTTTAGCTTTATCGAGATCATCCGTTGAAATCCCGTTTCCACACGCACGTTTTTTGGTAGGATGTAAATAATATACTGCATATCTTGCCATCTTAACCTCACTTGTTATATTGTGCCATGATATATATCATATCACGGATTAGCATATTACCTTCTCACCTTCCATGTAGAGCATCAATCTCCAGCCTTCCCAAGCGGAAGAATTCCATTCAAAGATCTGCATTCCATCTACCCAATGAAGGTATGCGGTTATCCTTCCGTCTCCCCTATCGTAAATATATTTGTGACCGCATGGGATGCTATGAATGTCATCCTTTTCTTTAAGATAAGTATCACGATATCTATACATCTTTCACCTCACATTCTTTTTACCAAGGCTTGGCATTTTCTTTTTCTTCTTTGATGTCAAGATCAGGATTGAATCCCATGATATCTCCGATGATCTTTGCCGGGATGGAATGCGTATCGTAATCATACGATGAGAATGATCCGATCAGGGATAATGCTTCATCCATCAGATCATCCGTGATATCTTCAGGTGTATACTCATCATCTGCCCAGATGTTATCTCTCCAAATATCATAGTTCAGAATCTCCGATGCGATCCTTTTATCTTTCATCTTGGCGAATTTCTTCTCTGCCATAGGGATGTAGTAATCGATGGCAGCCAGGAGCTCAACCTCATACCGACGATTGGCACAGTTTCGGATGTAATACTCAGGTGATTCGTACCTTGTGGGGATCGTGACACTCTTATAGCTGAGATGATATTCCCAACCATCGCGATCTTGTGCGAGAGTCCAATCTTTTTTGGTCACGGAGCATTTCTCATAATCGAATACATATCTGTGACCGTTCACACTGAACATGGTGATATTCCCATCTGTTGAAATGATAGTGATATCTTTGAGAGCCGGGGCGAATCCGAAAATCTCTGACATCTGTTCGCGAATTGTCTGCTTATTCATTGTAAAACTCCCTTCTATTTTCCTTTAAGAATCTTTTCTATGTCTGCGTTATCAAACGCATAGTTATTGAGGACCGCATATCTTGCGATGTCGTACAGATTCACAGACCATCCGATACCTTCAAAGCTATTGAAATAGTATCCGTTTTCATCAAGAGTTATCTGAAAATACTTTGCATCTGGATCGAAGTAAACACCATCATGGCAGATAGCAAGAGCCGTTTCATACGGAGACCATCCGAATTCATCCACAACGGAATCGAATTCTTCCATCTTATAGATGCGCTTGGCATCTATGTCAGTCAGATCACAGAACAGATTATGGATGCGGATTTTCTCCGCATCATCTGCGTGACCTACGATATCTCTGACCGCATTCAATTTCTTTGTATCATCCTTACTGAATACGGAGTCTTCATCGATTTCATCCCAATCTATCGGCTGTCTTGTTTCAATAAAATCCTTATAGATTTCTTTCGCATCATCTTCATCGTTGCAAAGAATCCATTTTTCTGCGTGTCCTTCGATAGATACTCTATCGATACGGCTACAATGGCTGAAGTAAACTAAGCCTTTCATCTTGTTTGTTCTCCCATCAAATGATATTTGTTTTCGGTTTCCCTTTTGAGAACCAATCATCACTAAGATAATCCAATGGATTCCAAGCGGAATCATTATCATATTCCTCACAATCCTCTGTAAGTTCATAAGCTTTTTTCGATGCGATGTCTAGGACATCCGATACAATCATCGGATTACGGCCGTAAAGTTCAGACAAAATAGCATCTGCTTCGATAACCATATCGATTTTTGTGCAGACATCTGGGACCCAATCCAGAATATCTCTGTAAACATCCTGAATAGGTTTATCAAACGGATAATAATCTCCGCATCTTACGATTCTTTTTACCGTATCATCTGCATTCGATAACACATTATCGATTTTACTAAGTTCTGTTGAGAGATTGTAAATACTATCCGCAAGTGTGCGGAGATCTTTCAAAGTTTTAGCTTCCATTTCTTACCATCCTTTCTTATTCTTCAAACTCATCCGATGCTCCGATTGTAGGATAAAGCGGAGCAGCTTTATAATTCCATGTGCCAAGATAATCGGTAACATTGTTATCGTCATCTGTTTCTACTTCTTCTATCCAATAAATCCTGGCTACAAGAAGACCACCATTAGTAATGAAGGTGTTGACACCTCTTTTATTGAATTCTTTTCTTGCGGAATTGATGTCATGGTATAGATCGATGATTGCTCTGTGATTATAATCACCATCGTACTCCATTACCATATCCGAAACTTGTTCGGAGTCATAGCCATACAGATAATCATCTGCAATTGCATTCCTAACTATATCTTTTTTATAAAGCGCAAACATTTTTTATTCCTTTCTATCTGTAAATGATTGCCATCATAATGATGATGGTTACAAAAATAACCGTCATCATCACAAACATATCACGATACCATTTACGGAGCTCATTCATAGTGAACACCTAGTGAATTTCACAACGAATATCTTTTACCATGTAATCCCAACATTTTGCACACGTTGCACAGTCAGAGCATCTGCATTGATGGAA
>Ga0310786_10009786_pt1 | contig 12122 bp, 12 predicted proteins | sample AusTroGonzalo_MG_FD_203881 | JGI IMG/M metagenome (GOLD analysis project Ga0310786, IMG submission 203881) | Bovine rumen microbial communities from tropical cattle in Woodstock, Queensland, Australia - Gonzalo_03 (v2) (version 2) | ecosystem: Host-associated > Mammals > Digestive system >...
AGGGCTAGAACCAGATAATATAAAAAATCCATTTATATATTATATGTGGCAAAAAAATAAATTTAAGTTAGGTGATGCGCCTTCCGCATGGGGATTTACTTTCTATGTAGTTCCTTTTGTCAATGCTATTACTAGGTCAGGAACTCTTGACGAGAAAGAATTAATTTTTAATTCAATGCTTAAATTTAAAGCTTTTCAAGAAGTTCTTTCAAACAAAAGAGGACATAAGGTTGGGGAGAAAGAAAAACTTGTTGAGCAAGCAATTAGAACTTGTACTAATGTAAAGAATAGGCAAGGCAGAGCAGAAACAGCAGGACTTGAGCTAGTAGAACATCTTATTGAGGATAATAATATGATGGATCATAAGGTGCTCTTGTTCCTCCTTGACCCAGGTCAAGTCCCCGCAGAGATTAGAGGTTTGATAGCCAATAAACTAATGGCTAAATATCAAAGACCTTGTTGTATGCTTACTGAAACAAAAGATGAAGATGGTAAATTTAGTTATCAAGGTTCAGCTCGTGGATGTGATAAAGTAGGCATTACAGAATTTAAGAGTATATGTGCGGCGACCCAGGTGTGTGACTATACTATCGGGCATGAAGGAGCCTTTGGTCTAGGCCTTCCCGCAGATAAAATCAATGCTTTTGTTGAAAGTACAGATAAACAATTAGCTAATATGGCATCCGAACCTATTTATTACGTTGATTATATTTGGACTCCAGACACAGCTGATAGTCAAGCTATTCTAGATATAGCAGAGTTCGAACCTTACATTGGCAAAGATATGGATGAGCCTCTCGTAGCTATATATGGAATCCATGTGACTAAAGACAACTTGACAATGATGGCAAGTAATACAGTTAAAATTACTTTGCCTAATGGAGTTACACTTATTAAATTCCGTATGCCAGATGAAGAATATAATCAACTATATTCTGAATATGGATATGTAGAGATAGACGTAGTTGGAACTGGAAATTGTAATGAGTGGGCGGGGCATAAATATGCTCAAATTCTTATTAAAGATTATGAAATAACAGGTAGGTGTGCTTATGTGTTTTAACGGAAGGTAATTAAACCTTCCGTTGACTTTTTTATAAATTTATGTTATAATTAAATATAAAATAAAAGGAGTTGATGATATTGATACTTACTGAACGCCAAGAACAAGGCTTAAAGATCGCTTTAGCTAAATATAAGAATCACGAGAAGTATGTCACGATATCTGGGTACGCAGGTACAGGAAAGACGACTTTAGTCCATTTTATTATAGAAGCGTTAGATGTAGAAGAAGACAAGGTTGCATATGCGACATTCACAGGTAAAGCGGCTGAAGTTCTACGTAAAAAAGGCAATAAACACGCTATGACACTTCATCGTCTCTTGTACGATTCAATCCCTAGACCAGGCGGAGGATTTTTTAGAAAACCGAAACTTGCTCTAGATTATACTGTTGTAGTTGTGGATGAGTTGTCACTTGCACCCAAATCTATGATTGATATGCTCTTGCATCATAAAGTTTTTTGCATATTCCTAGGAGATCCTGGTCAGTTACCTATGATCGACAAGACTGAATCTCATGATTACTTAGATCACCCTGATATATTCTTAGACCAGATCATGCGTCAAGCAGCCGAATCAGAAATTATTAGACTAACTATGGCGATCCGTGAAGGGACAAATATTCCATATGGACAAGGTAGTGAAGTAATGATCGTACCTAAGAAAGACTTAGTCACAGGTCATATGCTTTGGGCTGATACCATCTTAACAGCAACTAATGCAACTCGTCATGGAACCAATGCTCAAATGCGTCAATTACTTGGGTATGAGGGAGAACTAAACGAGGGGGAAACAATCATTTGCAAGCGCAATTACTGGGAAGATCTAAATAATGAAGGTGACGCTCTAGTTAATGGAACAATAGGACGAGTTAAAAATATATATGATAGTTTTATAACTATTCCTTATTATATAAAAAATGATAGACATAGAATCCCTACTATTATGTGTGATATAACACCAGATGGAGCTAGTGATTTTGTTAGTGTAAATATGGATAAAGATTTCTTACTTAATGAATGTCCTTGCATAGATTGGAGAACTTCTTATAGACTAGGTAAATTAAGAAATAGAATAGGCGATATTATTCCACGCCAGATTACATATGGATATGCCTTGACTTGTCATGCAGCAGAGGGCAGTGAATGGGACAAAGTTCTAGTCTTAGAAGAATCATTCCCATTTGATAAAACAGAACACCAGCGTTGGCTATACACAGCCGCGACTCGTGCCGCTGAGAAACTGGTACTAGTGAGGTAATAGAATGGATAAAATAGAAATAACTCCAGGTATAATCGCTTCTAAACTAGATTTAAAAGAAGGCGACACCATAGTAGTAACGATAGACCCAGCGCAAATAAATCTTGATGACTCATATAATGTTTGGTTGATAATGAAAAAGAATTTTCCTTTACATAATATTTTAACCACTTTTAAAGGGGTTGATATAACAATAGGAGATAAAGAATGAAGAAATACATCATATCAGAAGAAAGATTAATGACATTATTAACAAGAGAAGCAAACCTTGAAGCTTTATATGCGGGAGGTGTTGATAACTGGTCTTGGTATTATGAGTCTATAAGAAATTACATAGATTGTGATGATGAAGTAGAAGACCTAGATCAGGCTTACAATAATTATGTCTACGATAAAATGTTAAAAGAATTTGGAGATGCTGAAATAAAAATAGATTGCTCATTATGTCCAGCTAAAGATATATGTGATAAGTAAATGCGGGCGGCGGGTCTAGTCCAAAGAAACATTGGGCGCCCGCCATCTTTACGTTATTGATTTTTTAATAAAAATATGATATAATAAATTATAAAATAAAAAAGGAGCTGATTAATTATGAGATTTTACACATTTGAAGAAAAGAAACCTGAAGTAGGAGAGTATATTTTAGCCAAGTTAAGAGAGGATACAGAAGAAATAAAAACTCTAAAGAAATGGGATGAAGATTTTATTCCTTGTCCTTATTATGTTCTTAAGGTATCTGAAGAATATCGCTGGGGAGAAGATATGGTCGTTTATATCGAAGCTATGGGAGAAGAATATGCTGAATGGGAGGAGAATGAACTTCTTGGTTGGTGTTCTCTTGATGAAGTTAAAAAAGCAGAAAGGTGGAACGATTAATGGATAAAACTAAGTTACAAGAAATTCTTGATTATTATGAGAATAGAGATAATCATGAGAAACATCTTAAAGGATATATTTATGATTCTCTTATTTATCGTTATCAATTAGCTAGATATGCTCAAGCTGATTATGAAGCAAAAGAAAAGGGAGAAAGCATAGTAAGACAGAAAGAACTTGCTGTCCGAGATATTATGAGATTCATTCAAATATTAGATGAGGGGTTAGGAGAGCATGATTAAAAGTTTATATAAAGAATATGCAGATAGGTGGTCATCTACAGGCTCGGTCTATATCATCTCAGACACTCACTTTGACGATGCAGACTGCAAGCTCATGGATCCTAACTGGATATCGCCACAGGAGCATATGCAGATCATTAAAGCAGATGTCCACCGCAATGATACATTGGTCCACCTTGGGGACGTAGGAGACGCCGCATATCTCGATGAGCTTAAGTGTCACAAGGTACTTATCACAGGTAATCACGACGTTCTCAGTAAAGTAGCTAGTCACTTTGATGAAGTATACACAGGTCCTCTCTTCATTGCAGATAGACTTGTATTGAGCCATGAGCCACTCTCAGGACTCGAAGACTTCGCTATGAATTTACATGGACATGATCATAATGGCACCTACCGCCGCAATCATGTTAATTTAGCTAGTAACATTTATAAATTTAGACTCTTCCCTCTTGGGCCTATGATAAAAGGTGGGTTACTTAGTCAGATTCCTAACTACCATAGGATCACGATTGATAAAGCTACAGAAAAGAAAAATCAAGAAGAAATTTTTAAAGAGTGCTGGCAACAGTACCAAGAAGAATATTGGGCACAATTTAAACAAGAAACTTTATTTTAAAAATGGGAGGTGCTTATGGATTTTTCAATCGCAACTTCTTATTTTTATCAAATAAGGAACTTCAAAGAATGGATGCTCCCCGTGTCTACTGCACTCAGTGACCCAGACTGGTACCGCCCCGAGGAAGGACAAGAATATTACTATGACAAAAGAGGAATAGTATGTGGGCTGCGATATGAACCTTTAATTGTCCAGAGACAGTGTTCAATGGAGTGTCCCTGCATGGACAGGAGCCTGGCTCCCGCATGTCCAACTATGTTAGAGTATGAAGCGGCTCTTCATACTTTTGTTGATAAAGAACGTACACTAAAAGCATTTGAACACTGTGCTAATAAATTTAAAAATGAAATGGGTTTTGAGCATAAACCTATTATAGTTTTAATTGTGTATGAAACTCCAGATAATAAATGCAGTGAAAGATTTGCATTGCAACGATTTTTTAATTGCAAAGAACTGAGGTATCCTATATGTTAACAGAACTCGATAAAAAATTAATAGAACGAGAATCTCATCGCTTTGACACTAAAGAAGTAAAAACTTGGCTAGATCCTCTATATACTTGCTATTATATTGAAGGATGGGAAGATTTATTCCATAGATATAATCTCCATGAATTTACAATTCATTGGTATGATTCTAGTCCTCGTTTTGATAATATCTCTTGTGATTTATGTGAGAGACCATACTCATGTGACGAATGCCCAGATTGGAAAGAGTGGCAAGGCAGCGAAAGACAACTTTCTTATAATAACTGGATTGATGTAGAAGGCCCTGGAATATGGGGTATGACACAAGAGCAATGTAATGAAGCTGCAAGAGATAGATTTAAAGATGTTATTCTTAATGATGAAGAATATTTTCAAAGAACTTTTTATTATCAACCACCAGATGAGAAATATATAAATATATTCTGGTATAATAGAGATAGAAAGAATTTTGATTATTGGTTTATATTTGAAAAGAAGGCGGGCGCCGACTCTAGAACTAAGTGACTTGAGACGCGACCCGCCGCGTTTTGTCATATACTTGAAAATTATCAAAAATTATGGTATAATATAATATAAGATAAAAAAGAAAAGAGGAAAATATTGTATGTCTCGTCGTATGGAACTTCACTCGCATTCGATGTACTCAAATATCAGACTTCTTGACAGCACGAATCGACCAGACAAGTTAATAGAGCAAGCTCAAAAGATTGGATTGGCTGGAATTGCACTCACAGATCACGAGTGCCTTTCTGCGTCTATCGAGGTTAACAAGATAGCAACTCAGTTAAGAGAAACAAATCCTGACTTTAAAATAGCATTAGGTAATGAGATATATCTCACTAACACTAGAGATATGGGGCAGAAATACTACCATTTCATCCTCGTAGCTCGAGATAACCAGGGGCATCGCCAGTTAAGAGAATTATCGTCTCTCGCATGGATGAATTCTTACTTCGATAGAGGTATGGAAAGAGTTCCGACTCTAAAGAAAGATTTGGAAAGAATTGTAAAACTTAACCCAGGTCATTTAATAGCAACCACAGCTTGTATTGGTGGTGAACTTGGATCCACAATTCTCGAGTTGGAGGCCTCCCGCAAGGTGGGAGATAAAGATGGTGAAATAGCAGCTAAACAGCAGATAATAGATTTTGTTCTCTGGTGCAAAGATGTATTTGGAGAGAACTTCTATTTTGAAACTGCACCTGGTGCCTCCCGCGAGCAGATAATAGTAAATAAAAAGATAGCAGAATTATCACAGGTCTTTGGGGTTAAAATGGTGATAGGCACAGATGCTCACTATTTAACAAAAGAAGATAGATATGTACATGGGGCATATCTCAACTCAAAGAGTGGAGATCGAGAAACAGACCAGTTTTATGAGTATGCGTATCTTCAGCCTGAAGAAGATATAATTGAAAATTTAACTCCTTCTATTGTTGATTTATATGAAACAATGTGTCAGAATAGTATGGAGATTTATGATAAAATAGAATATTATAGTCTTGAGCATCCACAGGTTATTCCTAGTGTAGATGTAAAAGATTATCCTAAAGACAATAAACAGCCAAGTCAAGTAAAAGAAAAATATCCAATATTATGTTCAATGAAAAACTCAGAAGATAAATATGAAAGATATTGGGTAAATGAATGTGTTAGTAAATTAAAAGAAAAAGATTTATATGAAACACAATATCTTGATAGACTTGAAGAAGAAGCAGATATTAAGAAAACAATAGGAGAAAAGTTAGGTACAAATATGTTCCGCTATCCTATCGTGCTTCAGCACTACATCGACCTCTTCTGGGAATTAGGCTCTGCGGTTGGTGCGGGAAGGGGTTCATCTTGTTCGGGTTTGAATCATTATCTCTTAGGGGTTACACAGCTCGATCCTATAAAATGGAACTTCCCATTCTGGCGCTACCTTAATAAAGAACGTGTTGAGCTTGGTGATATTGATATCGACCTTTGTCCATCAAAGCGTCCGCTTATTATTCAGAAGATAAAAGAAGAACGAGGTCAGAACTTCCGTGTAGATATAGATACTCTTTCACGCAAGAATTTAGGTTGTACACTTATTGCAACATTTGGTACAGAAACAACCAAGTCAACTATTTTGACTGCCTGCCGCGGATATAGAAGTGAAGATTTCCCAAGTGGAATTGACAATGATATTGCTGCATATATGTCATCTCTTGTCCCATCTGAAAGGGGTTTCTTATGGTCGTTAAAAGATGTTGTATATGGTAATGAAGAAAAAGATAGAAAACCTGTTCAAAACTTTATAAATGAAGTTAATCAATATCCTGGGTTATTAGATATTATGCTTGGTATTGAAGGACTTGTTAATAAAAGAAGCTCTCATGCTTCTGGTGTAATTATGTTCGATGAAGATCCATATGAGTTTGGATGCTTTATGAAAACACCTAGTGGAGATATTATAACTCAGTATGATCTGCATATGTGTGAAGCGGCAGGTATGACAAAATATGACTTCTTGTTGACTGAAGTACAGGATAAAATTGTACAATGTATTCAGTTCCTTCAAGAAGATGGGCAAATCGAAGCCGATTTAACATTAAAAGAAGTGTATGATAAATATTTCCATCCCGATGTATTGGACATAGAAGATAAACAAACATGGAAGAATATCCAAGAAGGGAAGATTCTTAACATCTTTCAGTTTGACTCAGATATTGGAAGTCAAGCAGCTAAAAAGATTGCTCCTAAAAATATGATCGAGTTATCAGACGCAAATGGACTTATGAGATTGATGACCTCAGAAAAAGGCGCTGAAACTCCGATGGATAAGTATATTCGATATAAAGGTAACATCAAACTCTGGTATGATGAAATGAAGAAAGCTCATCTAACCGAGAGTGAAATCAAATCAGTTGAACCTTACTTTAAATCTTCATTCGGAGTTCCTCCTTCACAGGAACAGTTAATGATGATGCTGATGGATGAAAATATATGTAATTTCAGTCTAGCAGAAGCAAACGCCGCCCGCAAAATTGTCGGTAAAAAGCAGATGTCAAAGATTCCTGAGCTGAAAGAAAAAATTATGAATCAGGCATCCTCCGCCATGCTAGGTAAGTATATATGGGAATGTGGAGTCGGTCCTCAGATGGGCTACTCTTTCTCCATCATTCACGCGACTGCATATTCCTTCATTGGATATCAGACTGCTTATATGGCAACTAGATGGAATCCTATATACTGGGATACAGCCTGTCTAGTTGTAAATAGTGGAAGCCTTGAAGAAGAATATGAATATGAAGTAGATGAATATGAAGATACAAAGAAGAAACAAAAGGGAACTGATTATGCTAAAACGGCAAAAGCTATTGGGGATATAATTTCTCATGGTATTGAAGTATCTCTGGTAAATATAAATACTTCTGATTATGGATTTAAACCAGATGTGGCTAATAATAGAATCTTGTATGGATTAAAAGCAATAAGTAATGTTAATAATGAAATGATAGAAACAATTAAGGCTAATCGTCCATATGAAGGAATTAAAGATTTTATGCTCCGAGTCCCGCTTAAGAAAGTGGCTATGGTGAATCTTATCAAAGGCGGAGCTTTTGATGAAATAGATCAGTATCTTAACAATAGAAAAGAAATAATGACTTATTATATATCTCAAATTAGTGAGCTTAAAAAGAAATTGAACTTGCAGAACTTTAATGGTTTGATTCTTCACGGTTTAGTTCCTAAAGAATTGGAGCTACAAATAAGAGTATTTAATTTTAATAAATATCTTAAAGCAGCTTGCAAAAGTGGAGAAAACTTCTTGTTTAATGATGAGTGTCTTCAATTTATTGAGAAGTTTATGCCTGAAGTTATGAATAGTACTTCAACAATAGAAAATAAGATAGTTATTAATCAAAAAACTTGGGATGGATTTTATCAATCTCATATGGATGTTGTTCGTGCTTGGATAAAAGATAACTATAATGAATTAATAACTAAATACAATGATATGTTATTCATGGAAATGTGGGAAAAGTATGCGGGAGGTACTCAATCTAGTTGGGAGATGGATGCATTATGCTTCTACCATGGAGAACATGAATTAGCTCATATAGATATGAGAAAATATAATATTGCAGACTTTAATCAACTTATGTCTGGAGAAATAGATTATATATTTAAGAGAGGACAGAACCAGATTCCTATTTATAAATTATATAGAATAATAGGAACTGTTATCTCTAAGAATGATAATCGTCATAGTATATCTCTCTTGACTCCGACTGGAGTGGTGAGTGTCAAGTTCACAGGAGATTATTATGCTATGTTCAAGAAGCAGATAAGCCAGATTCAACCCGATGGGAAGAAGAAGGTTTTGGAAAAGAGCTGGTTTAAGAGAGGAACTAAATTAATGTTGACAGGATTCCGAAGGGATGATCAGTTAGTGGCTAAGACCTATGCTCAAACTCCTGGACACCAACTTTATTTGATTGAAAAAATTGTTGGAAGTGATATAAAATTAAGGCATGAAAGAATTACAGTGTCTGGAGCTTATGATGATGACGAAGATTATGAAGATGAATAATGGGCGGGCGCCGGGTCTAGGACAATGTTTCTTAGACCGGCCGCCGCAAGAAGGAGAGAATAATATGTTAGAAAAAGAAAAAATTGATGCTATGTTCGCACCTACAAAATCAAATAGTAATGTTAGCCACCCCGCACATTATAATTCGGGTAAAATAGAAGTAATCGACTTTATTGAAGACCAAGGGCTGAATTTTTCTCTCGGAAATGCAGTTAAATACATCTGCCGCGCTGGGAAGAAAGACCCTGACAAGACTATTGAAGATTTACAAAAAGCTATATTTTATATACAGCATGAAATAGACAAGCTCGAAGAAGCATAAGGTTAAAATAAGTTAATCTATCTTTTATAAAAATTAAATATATTACACTCTTTAAAATATATAAATAATTAGGAGGAAAATATAATGTACTATATTAGAAAAAGGGACAATAGATTAGTTCCCTTTGACCCAGAAAAAATTAAAAGAGCTGTCCTTAAAGCTTTTCTTTCTGTCGATGGAGAAATCACAGATTATGCAAAAGAAAAAGCTAGAAACATAGCTGACTATATTGAAGGCTACATGGCAGGACAGCCGAATGAGTTAACTATTGATGATATTCAGAAACTTGTAGAGAATGGACTTATGGCAGGCAAGAGACGTGATGTAGCTAGAGCTTATATTGAATACCGTCATGACCGCGACACTGCTAGAAAATGGAACAACCAAATGATGGCAGTTATGAGTGAAAAACTTCAGGCCAGTAATGTTCAGAACCAGAATGCAAATGTTGATGAGCATAGCTTCGGCGGTAGAAAAGGTGAAGCAGATTCTATTATTATGAAGCAATATGCACTTGATAACTGTATGTCTGAAAAATCAAGAAGTAGACATCTGAACAATGAAATTTATATCCACGATCTTTCTGAATATGCGGTAGGTATGCATAACTGCTTAACTATGCCTCTTGATGATTTACTCGCAAATGGGTTTATTACACGTCAGACCGATGTACGTCCCGCAAATAGTATTAATACAGCATTTCAGCTGGTTGCTGTATTGTTCCAACTCCAGTCTCTGCAACAGTTTGGTGGGGTTAGTGCTTCACACCTAGATTGGACTATGGTTCCATATGTGAGGAAGTCATTTTACAAGCATTTTTGCACAGCAACTACTTATATCTTAGTAAATGATGCTAAGTTAGTAAAACCAAATGAAGAATGGTCTATTGACCATGAAGATTATAAACTTGTACCTATCTGGTATAAATATGCCTTAGATATGACGAAGAAAGAACTTCAGCAGGCGGTCGAAGGACTCTATCATAATCTTAACACGCTCCAGAGTCGAAGCGGTAATCAGTTACCTTTTACTTCCATCAACTACGGTACATGTACCTCAACTGAGGGTAGAATGGTAATCAGAGCGCTCCTTGAAGGAAGTATTAAAGGAGTAGGAAAATTTCATAAGACACCAATCTTTCCATGCGGCATATTCCAACTTATGAAAGGTGTTAACCGAGCTCCTGAAGATCCTAATTACGATCTTTATCAATTAGCTCTTGAATCTACCGCAAAGCGACTTTATCCTAATTATGCTAACTGCGATGTTCAAATGCAGAAAGATTGGATAAGCTATGATAGAAAACAAAAAGAAGAATATATAAATTCTTTATCTGAAAGTCAATATAATATTTTAATTCAAAGATTAGAAGAAAATCCTGAATTACAAAATATTTTAATGCTTGAAATTTACGAAGAGGAGGATGCTTAGTATGGAAGAAATATGGAAAGTGTTCAGAGATTTAAAAGATGATAAGCATCCTTATGCTAGTACTTGGGAAGTTTCTAATTTTGGCAACATAAAAAGAGATGGAAACTTAATAGAGTTAAAAATTAATGATTGGGGCTATTATGCCCTAAGTTTTGGAATGGTACATAAAATAGTTGCTGAAACTTTTATTCCAAAAACTGAAGAAGATATTAAATTAGGTAGAAATAAAGTAGACCATATAGATGGCAATAAATTAAATAATAATGTAAATAATTTAAGATGGTGTACTCATGCAGAAAATGTTTCTTTTCCTCTTGCTCGTCAACATCAATATGAATCCGCGAAGGCTAATGGTTTTAAAGGTAGACCTCCTAAAAAACCTGTCGTGCAACTTGATTTAAAAGGTAATTTTATTGCGGAATATGATAGTGTTCTTGAAGCAGGAGAAAAAAATAATATTTGGAAAGGTGGCATTTCAACCGTGCTTCATGGAAAACAAAAAACTGCTGGAGGTTATATTTGGAAGTTTAAGGAGGATTATGAGAATGAAAAAAATAAGAATTAAACAGACCGAGACTCCAGTAGAATTGTTCTCGACCATGGGATGCAGAACCCAGAATGGGGCAGACATTAACGCGTTCAATTCCTACCAAATGAATATTCAATCAGTAATAGAAACAGGATATTTATATGATAATTATATTTCTGCTGCTCAAAAAGATGGTCGTGGTAATATATGTCCAGTGACTATAATTCTTCCAACAATAGCTATGGAAGCTTTAGAGTTATCTAAAAAAGAATTGCCTTTATCTCCATCTATGATATTAGAAGATAACTTTTTTAAACTTCTTGATGAAGCCATTCATGATGCTAAAGATATGCTTATTGAACGTTTTGAATATATATGCTCACAAGATCCTGCTTCTGCTAAGTTTATGTATATGAATAACACAATGGCAGGATACGTGCCCGAAGAAGGGATTAAGTCGGCTCTTAAGCACGGTACACTGGCTATAGGGCAAATTGCTTTGGCTGAAACACTCCAACTTCTAGTCGGCTGTGATCATACCGAACCAAAAGGAATGGAATTAGCTAAGAGAATTGAGCAGTTATTTAAAGATCGCTGTGCCCAGTTTAAGAAGGAATATCAACTAAACTTTGGTGTATATATGACCCCGGCCGAAAATCTCTGCTATACTAGTATGCAGAAGTTTAAAGCTAAATACGGAGAAATCCCTAACGTAAGTGATAAAGAATACTT
>Ga0310786_10009787_pt1 | contig 12121 bp, 9 predicted proteins | sample AusTroGonzalo_MG_FD_203881 | JGI IMG/M metagenome (GOLD analysis project Ga0310786, IMG submission 203881) | Bovine rumen microbial communities from tropical cattle in Woodstock, Queensland, Australia - Gonzalo_03 (v2) (version 2) | ecosystem: Host-associated > Mammals > Digestive system >...
GCGCAATACAGGAATCCTGCTATTTCAGAAAATCTAGTTGCCATGTAATAGGCTGCAGAGTCTAGATCGGGGAGACGTTGGCGAATGATTGTTGATTCTACGAGGGCACAAAAAGAACCAGAAGCTCCGCTTGTAAGGAATATTGCGAAAAGGACAGAGAATTTTCTAATGGTTTCCTGGCTCCAGTAAGGTTCGGCTTTTGCCGAGAATTCCTTTCGAAGCGAAAATACAGAAGCTGCGATATTGAATGCTGGCACTGAGGCTTGTCCAGCGAAGTAGCCAGTGATGGCCCGAAATGGCATTGTAATAAGCATTACTATGAGCCGAATCGGGGCACTGACTACATTTATTATTGATTGTTCGCGGAACTTCTTCAGAGCTTGTAGAGCGTTTGCATATATAGGGAGTATATTGCCGACGAATGATGTAGCGATAATAATGATTCCAAGCGAGCCTTCTACAATACGGATGCGTTCAAGAAGAAGGGGCATGGTGAAGCGCGCAACCACAATCGCCACGAAGAGGAAGATAGCCGCCGCGATAAACACTCCCCGCATTAGGGTCTTGAGCTTTCCAAACTCTTTGCTGACTGCCAGGCGTGATACTTCATTACGGAAGGCGCAAGCGAAGGCTGTTATTGGAATGGCTAGGAAGTTGGCGAACTGCGTTAGCGGAAGAACCGCTCCCAGCTCTGAGGGGTTCACATACTTCGGCACGAGCCATAGTCCGACAAAGGCGTTGAGCAGGTCCGCCGCCCTGCATGCGACAAAGAGCATCAGCGAATACCACCAGAAATCGCCGATGCGAGCATGCAGCTTTTGCAACAATTGTCTCATTGCGGGTATTATACCATAAATCCTTATCGCGCCGCAATTTTCCCTTGTTGCAAAAATCCCCATTGCCTTGCGGCATAAATATTTGATATAATATTCAAAAGTCTAAAAGACTGCAAAATCACAGGAGCAAGCTAATGAAGATAAAGTTCGGCAATGTAGTCGAAAACGTGGTGACCCGCAAGGAGTTCCCTCTCAAGAAGGCTCAGAAGGTGCTTAAGAACAAGACCGTCGCGGTTCTTGGCTACGGCATTCAGGGTCCTGCGCAGGCCTTGAACATGCGCGACAACGGCATCAATGTCATCATCGGCCAGCGCAAGGGCAAGGGTCCCAATTCCAGCTGGGGTCGTGCGATCAAGGATGGCTGGGTTCCTGGCGAGACGCTCTTTTCGATCGAGGAGGCCGCAGAGAAGGGCGACATCATCATGATGCTCACCTCCGATGGCTCCGTCGCCGAGGTCTGGAAGAAGATCGAGCGCTTCGTTACCGCCGGAAAGGCTCTTTACTTCAGCCACGGTTTTGCGTACGTCTACAATAAGCTTACTGGAGTCAAGCCGACGGTCGGCGTTGACGTGATTATGGTCGCGCCCAAGGGTTCAGGCACGAACGTCCGCCGCAACTTCCTCAATGGCGCCGGCATCAACAGCTCCTACGCCGTCGCCCGCGACGCCACCGGCAAGGCCCTCGACCTTACGCTGGCCATCGGTATCGCCGTCGGCTCCGGCTACCTCTTCCCGACGACCTTCGAGAAGGAGGTCACATCCGACCTGGTCGGCGAGCGCGGAATCCTCATGGGCGCTCTCTGCGGCGTGATGGAAGCTCAGTACTACACTCTCCGCGCCAACGGCCACAGCCCGAGCGAGGCGTTCAACGAGACTTGCGAAGAGCTTACGCAGTCTCTGGCCCGCCTCGTCGACGAGAACGGAATGGATTGGATGTACTCCAACTGCTCGCAGACCGCGCAGCACGGCGCCCTCAAGTGGCGTCCGATCTTCCGCAAGGTCAACGAGCCCATCTTCAAGCGTCTCTATGCTTCGACGAAGAAGATGCAGGAGGCCCGCGAGGTCATCCGCGACACCGGCCGCCCCGACTACAAGGAGTTCATGGCCAAGAAGTTGCAGGACATGCATGACAGCGAGATGTGGAAGGCTGGCGAGGCCGTCCGCGCTCTCCGTCCGCGCGAGAAGGCCAAGGCCAACGCCGCAACTGCCGCTGGTATCCAGGGCCGTAAGGTCACCAAGTAATCCGGCCTGCGCCGGGCTGGCATGAAATGAGCGAAGGTGCGTTCTTCCAAGACCTTGCGATGCTTATGGCTGTCGCAGGCCTTGTGTCCGTCATCTTCGCCAAGTTGAAATTCCCCAAGGTCGTCGGCTACATCTTCGCTGGCGTTCTCTTGGGGAAATACACATGGGGCGGTAGCTTCCTCGCCGACGAACAGTCCGTGAGGACGATTGGACAGCTAGGCGTCGTTTTCCTCATGTTCACTATGGGGCTCGGGTTCTCGACGTCGCAGATGAAGCGGATAAGGAACGTCGCCGCGCCCGCCGCGCTCCTTGACACCATAGTCATGACGTGGATCGGCTATACCATAGGCCGCCACATCTTCGGCTGGGGTTCGGTGCCTTCGCTGTTTCTTGGCGCTGCGATATGCGACTCCGCCACGACGATGCTCGCGAAGGTCATAGACGAAATGAAGTGGGGCGACAGGCCGTTCGTCAAGTATGCGCTTGGCACTTCCGTTTGCGAAGACATTGCGACCGTCGGCATACTCGCGCTAGTTACTGGCGTCGCCCAGAGCGGACACCTCTCGCTGCTTGACGCTGGCGCTTCGCTCGGCGGGCTCTCCATATTCTTCATGGTGGTGATCGTCGCAGGCTTCGTGATCGTGCCGAGGCTGCTGAAGTCCGTCTCCAAGAGGCACGACGACGAGGCTCTGCTGCTGACTATACTTGGTTGCTGCTTCTTTGTTTCGTGGGTGGCGTTCAAGTTCAACTTCTCCCTTGCGCTCGGGGCGTTCCTTGTCGGCTTCCTCGGCGCGGCCAGCGATGTGCATCACCGCCTTGAGGAGCTTACCGAGCCTCTCAAGTCGATGTTCGCCGCCGTCTTCTTCGTATCCATCGGACTCTTGCTCGACCCTACGGCCTGCCTGAGGCATTGGCCGGCCATACTGCTTGTCTCCGCCGCCGTGATCGTATGCAAGACGCTCAACTGCGCATTTGGCGCGCTGTTCGGCGGCGAGAGCCTTAAGACCGCCGTTCAGATGGGCCTCGGCCTCGCGCAGATCGGAGAGTTCGCGTTTCTCGTCGGAATGCTCTACGTTACCGTGACAGGCGATACCGAAAGCCCGATGTTCAACATAGTCGTCGCTGTCTCGCTTCTCACGACGCTTCTCAATCCGCTTCTCATCAGAATCTCGGACGGCGCGAGCGATTGGGTCGTCGCGCATACCCCGGCGAGGGTGATGTCCGCTCTCGAAGCCTACCGCACGTTCATCGCGAAGTATTATGGCGAGCGCAAAGAGGCCCGTCTGCACCGTCTCGTCAGGCTGTGCTTCCTGCAGCTCGGCGTCATAGCGGTGCTCAACTTCGCGGTCGCGCTGATATTCTCCATATTGAACGACAAGGACTGGAGCAACTTCTCGTACTTCTTCGACGCCCACAAGCGGATATTCTTCTGCCTTGTGGTGAACCTGTTCGTCGTGTCGATGCTTGCGCCGGCGGTTCGCATCGCGAAGACACTAGGCAATATCCTGGCGATAGTCCTGACCGGGGTCGGCGACGCTAAGTGGCAGCAGGCCGTCCGCCACTTCGTGACGCTCGTCGTCCAGATCGCCGTCGTCGTGCTCTTCTTCTGCGAGGCGCTGATGATCAACGTCAACCTTACGCCGGACGAGGAGTGGGCGCGTTGGATGATCAACTGCGTGCTGCTGCTCGCGGGTGCCCTCGGCTGGAAGTCGTTCCAGAAGGCTGGCCGCCGAGCCGCAACACGATTCGACGAGGCGCTTACTGCGGAAGAGCGCCGCAAGAAGCTCGGCGCGATGCTTACCTTCAAGCTGCCGGAGGGGGTCGTCCACAAGCTCAAGCTCGACATGGCCTCTCCTGCGATCGGCGGAACTGTGGTATCTTTGAACATAAGGGCGAAGACTGGCGCCTCCGTCGTGTCGCTTGAACGCAACGGCGAGATGATACGAAACGTCGGGCCCGAGACCGAGTTCAAGGTAGGGGATGTGCTCTACACAATAGGCAACGGCGCGCAGATAGCCGCGCTGAAGGACTTGTTGGGCATCACCGCCTGATGCGGCGGATCATTCGTTCGCCAGGCTTGAGGCGATCTGGTCGAAGATGTCCTGCCAGCGAATCGGCCAAAGGCGGGAGGGAAGCTCCGATTCGAGGGGACTCTGGATGAACTCAGGAAGCTCCGGCAGGAAATCGAATCCGGTAAGCTGTTCCAGTTCGTCGATTGAAATCAAATGGCGGGCGGCGTAGGTTCCGTAAGGCACGTCTTGGGGGAAGAGCACGGCCAAGGCCCGCACATCCATTCCCTCCTGGGCGACGATCACCTGATAGAACTGTTGGGGCACGTCTACATCCGTGCCGCTGACGGTTTCGCGGCTGTCGGGCGAGGATATGCAGCCGACGATGACCCATATCTCTCCATAGCGGGCCGTCCAGAGCTGGGCTATGCGATGCTCTACGTCGCGCCACACTCCGCGATTCAGGGCTGGCCTTTGCGGCGCGATGTTGGACATCAGAAACGTCTGCTTCTGGTCGTTGTCGCCGTAGCGCGTCTTTATTGCAAAGTTGGGAGCCATGTGCCCGCGGTCATATCCGGAATGCTCGTATTCGGCTGGGGTCGGGGCTGTCGGCACATTCCTGTCGCGGCTGAAGTTCGGGCGCTTGCCGATCGGATATTTGGCCTCCTTTGCGACATGGTACGCACACCAGACCGGGTGGCGCAGCTTGGGCGACCAGCCGATCTTGAATTCGCCGCGGTCCAGCACCACGATGTCCGTTGGCGCAGGGAAGCCGGTTCGTTTGGGCGCACCGGCGAAAAGGACCGCTCCAGCGGGCGCTTCAACGTCATATTCGTAGATAGCGTCGTGGCCGGTCCAGCCAAGGCCGTCGGTAATGTCGCCGACTGCGTTGCCGACTGAAAGAAGGGGAGAGGTAAGAGCCGAAGGATACTCGGAGCACTTGCGCTCCAGCCAACGGCGGGGGTGGTGCACGAACCAGACAGAGACGGCGGAGAAAAGCACCGAGAAGGTAAGAATGGCGATCCCGCCCAAAAGCGAGATTCGCCGTCTTCCGCGTTTGGCCTTTCTCCGCCGGGCGCTCACAGCCCGAGGTCCCCGAGCTCGATGCGGATGGTGCGGCTCTTGAGAGCCTTCTTCGCCGCATCGTCAAGTTCGCCCTCCTCGTGGCGGACTACGGGGTCCTCCACGACAGGTTTGGGCGGCTCGGGAACAATGAGCCTCGCACCGCACGCCGGACACTCGGTCTCTTCGCCGACCATGTCCAGCGTGGCTTCAAGCTCAGTGCGGCAGTTGCCGCAGAGAAAGCTTATGAAGGCTTCTTCACTCATAGACCGAGCTTTGTGGCGCTGCGCCACGCATAGTAGTTGCGGAGCTTGAGCTTCGAGGCGGACTCTTCATCGCAGAAGATCCACGCATCGTTGTGCTCCTGAAGGGCAGAGGCAGTGCAGAACTGGCTGATGCCGCCCTCGACCATTCCCTTTACGGCGTCGGCTTTGTTCTTGCCGAACGCGAGAAGGATGATCTTCTTGGCTTCGCAAATCGTGCCGACGCCCATCGAGAGCGCACGGGTGGGAACCTCGTCTTCCTTGCCCTTGAAGAAGAGGCGGGCGTTGTCCTTGATCGTCGAAGGCGTGAGATAGACGACGCCAGTGCGGCTCTTGAGCGAGGTGCCAGGCTCGTTGAACGCGATGTGTCCGTCGGAGCCGATGCCGAGAACCTGGATGTCGATGCCGCCGGCCTTCTTGATCTGGGCCTCGTACTTCTCGCACTCCTTGACGGGATCCTTCGCCATGCCGTTCAGAACGTGAGTGTTGGAGATCTTGATGTCGATCTTCTCGAACAGGTTCTTGTTCATGAAATAGCGGTAGCTCTGGTCGTGCGTTCCGGGAAGGCCGACATACTCGTCGAGGTTCCAGGTCTTCACATCCTTGTAGGAGACCTTCTTCGCCTTGACGGCCTTGGCCATCTCAGTGTACATCGGGACAGGCGTGGAGCCGGTCGCGAGGCCTAGCACTGTCTTAGGATTCTTCTTGACTGCGGCGGTGATCATGTCAGCCGCGAGCTTGGAAGCTTCCTCTTTTGTCTTGCAGATTACTATTTCCATGATTAGGTTGATCCTTTCGATTATGTGATAATTATACGCTAAATTTTAGTCGATGTAAAGCGGGGGAATTTCGATGGGTGTTCTCGGCCCCGCGGCAGGAGTCTCGACCACGGGCGCGGGAGGCTCGATTTTCGGGGATTCCGTCACAGGCGCGGGCTCTGCGGGCGGCGTCATCGTCGCGTGGTAGAGGGCCTTCACGCCAATCGCGAGCACCCACAGCAAGGCTATCGCGACCGCCGCGACCAGCAAGATGCGCCATGTGTTGCCGGGCAGCGACGGCATTTGGGCCGTCTTAGGGTTGGGCAGTGGTGATGGCGGGCGAAGCGGTGCGAGGCGCTTGCGAGGCGCGACGGCCTTAGGCGCTTCGGGTATCGGCTCGGGCTCTGGAGCAGGCTCGTCGAAAAGCGATACGACTCTTGGCTGCTGCACGACTGCAGGCTGCGGCGCTGGCGTGGGCGCAGGCACAGGCTCAGGCATCGGCTCAAAGGCAGTCTCTGGCTCTGGCTCAGACACCGGCTCGTGAACGGGCGGCGGCGGAGGTGGTGGCGGAGGAGGTGGGGCCGGGGGCGTGGAGCGGACATGTATAGTCGCCGCACGGTCTCCGTTCTGGATCGCCATGTATTCGGCGACGAGAGGCTTCGGGTCAAGGCCGACCGCTTCGCAGTAGAGCTTGACGAATCCGCGCCCGTAGATCGGCGCCGCTATCTTGGAAAAGTTCTCCTCTTCCAGATCCGCAACGATCTGGTGCATGAGATTGGTCGCGTTCGCGAGCTGGTTGATCGTGTATCCCTTGGCTTCGCGGGCTTCCCGCAATGTCTTGCCGAATTCTATCATTGTACCTCCTCAGTGCTGAAAAGTTCTGGCGTGTCGTCCGCATCGTCCGCGACATCCGCGCTCTCGCTATCGCCGGAGCCTGCGCCGCCGTTGCCGGACTCGTTGAATATCGCAAGCAACTGGTCCTGGTCCATAAGTATGTCGCGAGGGCCCGCGCCTTTCTGCGGACCTATCACGCCCGCATCCTCAAGCTTGTCGCAGAGCTTCGCTGCGTGGTTGTAGCCGATGCCGAGGCGACGCTGGAAGTGCGACGTCGAGGCGCGCTTCGTGTTGATGATGCATTCGAGGGCTCGCTTGTATAGGTCGGCGTCCTCGGCCGCCTTGACCATCTCGCGCGAGCTCGGCATGCTCTCGCCGCCGCCCTGCTGGTTGTCGGGGTCGTCTTCGTTGGATGCGAACGGATCGTCTATCGAAGCCTCCTTCACGCGGCCAAGCTTCTTTGCGAAAGTGTCGTCGAACTGAACATCGGCATGCTGCTCGATGAACTGCGTGATACGGCCGATCTCGTCGTCTGAGATCCATGCGCCCTGAGCGCGGATGAGAAGTCCGTCCTTCGTCTTGAAGAGCATGTCGCCCTTGCCGATGAGGTTCTCCGCGCCGGTGTCGTCGAGGATCGTGCGCGAGTCGATTGATGTCGCAGTCTTGAACGCGACGCGCCCAGGGATGTTCGCCTTGATAGTTCCGGTGATGATCTTCGCGTCGGGACGCTGCGTGGCGAGTATGAGGTGGATGCCCGCCGCGCGGGCCTTCGCGGTCAGGCGCGAGATGTCGGGCGTGACCTCCTTCGATGCGGCCATCATGAGGTCGGCGACCTCGTCGATGATGATCACGATGTAAGGCACGGTCTTTGGCATGTCCGCGTTGATCGTGTCGTCCGACCCGAACATGTCGGTCTGCGTGAAGGTCTTGCGGTGGTTGAAGTCGTATATGTTCTTGACCTTGGCGCGGGCGAAGAGCTTGAGGCGCTTCTCCATCTCGGCGACTGCCCAGTGGAGCGCAAAGACGACCTTGCGGTTGTCGGTGATCACCGGCACGAGCAGATGAGGTATCGTGGCATACCACGTGAATTCGACGCTCTTCGGATCGACCATGATGAGCTTGAGCTGCTCAGGCGTGCGCGTCATGAGAAGTCCGTTTATGAGCGAGTTGAGGCAGACGGACTTGCCTTGTCCGGTGGCGCCCGCGACGAGCATGTGAGGCATCGACGCGAGGTCTGCGACCAGCTCCCTGCCGGCGGCGTCCTTGCCGAAGAGAAGAGGCAGCTCGGCCTTCGAGCTCTTCCACGCATCAGACTCGAATATCTCGCGGAAGCTTATGCCGACGGCCTTGCGGTTCGGTACCTCGATGCCGACGAGGTCCTCGCCGGGGATCGGCGCCTCGATTCGGAGAGACTTCGCGTGCAGCGCGCCCATCAGGTTGTCGGATAGGCTTGTGACCGCATTGTATCGCGTTCCGGGGGCGAGGGCGATCTTGTACTTCGTCACGACCGGTCCCTGCACCGTGCCGTCCAATGTCGCGTCGATTCCGAATATCTTAAGCGTCTTTATGAGCCGCTCGCTCATCTCGCCGACGTCGCCGTGGTCCGCAGTCGTCCGAGGAAGTGGATTCAGCAGGCTGATTGGCGGCAGCATGTAGGGCCCCTTGTCGGTCGGCATTGCCGCGTCGTTGCCGTCTTGCTGCTGCTGGACTCTCGTCGCTGCCGCATTCTGCCTCTGGGCGAGCGCCTGTTCACGGGCCTGCTCCTTGGCGAGACGCTTCTCCTCCTTGACCCTGATCTTCTCCTCTCGCGCAAGGCGCTTCTCCTCTTCGCGCTGGCGCTTGGCCTCTTCCTTGGCCCTGAGAGCCGCGAGATACTTCTCCTGCTCGGCGTCGTAGGCGGGCGACTGGCCGGCTTCCGGCTCGATTTCATCAGCCGCCTTTCGTCCGCCGCCAGCGAGCATCCAGCGAAAGATCGCCTTGAAGAACTTGGCGAGATTGGCGAGGCCGACGACGCAGACCATCGAAACGCAGAGCACGATCACCATCAGCATCGTCGCGCCGAAGTCGCCGATCAGCGAGATCAGCAGCTTGGACATCAGAAGATAGCCAATGACGCCACCGGCATCGGATATGTTTAGCGAGGCGAGAAGGGCGTCCATGCCAGGAGCGTTGCCCTGGACGGACTGCATAAGGCAGGCCGCGCTTGATACGAAAGCGATAAGCCAAAGCTTGCGCACACCGGAGTGTATACGGTGCCCCGTGATGCGGCAGAGCCCGGCGGCGATGCAGAGCATCGGCACTACCCAGATTGCAAGGCCGACCGCTGTGTAGCCGATGTATGCGAAGCCGTCGCCGAGAGCGCCGATCCAGTTGCTGCTTGGCCTTGGCGGAGTCTGCAGCGCCTCAATGGCGTGCCAGTCGTAGGTCAATAGCGCGACCAGCGGAAAGAGCGCGATCGGAAAGAGTAGCCAGCCCAGGGCGTGACGCTCGGATTTTCTGTTATCTGTATTGGAAGAGTTGCCTGTCATTGTCCCGATGGTAGTAGTAGCCGTCTCCGGTCTTTAGGGAGTGGTATAGTATTATGGCGAGCAGGATCGCGAGCAGCTTAAGGCCCCAGTTGTCTGTGATAAGCTTGAGGGTGTTGCGCAGGAAGGCGAGCACAGGGCTTTTCTTGGTGTTCATCACTTTGCAGCCTCCTCTTTAGCTTTCGCCGCCGCTGCAGCGGCTTTCGCGGCCTCGGCCTTGGCGAGCTTCTCCGCCTTGGCCTTGCGGCGCTCAAGAATCCAGTCGTAGACGCGGGCGGCGAAGCTGCCGCCGACCTCGCCTTCGCGCATGGCCTTGTTGACCCAGCGCCTCAAGGCGGCTTCGCGCATGTCGCCGTAGTATCTGAAGAGTCTGCCGTTGTGTGCGACCGACACAGCGCCCGATTCCTCCGAGACGACAACGACTAGTGCATCCGTCTCTTCGGAAAGCCCGACGGCCGCACGGTGGCGCATGCCGCTGGACAGAAGGTCGGGGTTGTTCGATACGGGGAAGATGCAGTGGGCGGACGATATGCGACCGTTCCTCATCGTCATGCCGCCGTCGTGAAGTGGCAGAGGCGGGGTGAATATGCTCTGCACAAGTTCGCGCGAGAAAAGCGAGTCGAGCCTTACACCCGTCGCCTCGTAGCCGCGAAGGGATATGCCGCGCTCGAAAGCAATGAGCGCGCCGATCTTCCTGTCGGCGAGGGCGAGAAGAGTATCGACAACGAACTCAGGCTCGGCTGCACCGTCCGCCGTGTACTTCGGCCTGTCGAACGCGCCGAACGCGCCGACCGTCGCGAGTATGCGGCGTATCTCCGGCTGAAAGATCACGACCGTCGAGAGCGCGAGGTAGATGAGGATCCACTGGACTATCTTAGACAGCACATCGAAGTGCAGCACAAAGGTGAAGAGCGCCGACAGCGCCGCCAGCACGCCGACGCCCAGAAGCGCCTGCCCGAAGCGGGAGCCTTTCGCGCTCTTGAGTATCGCGTATATCGCGAAGTATAGAATCGCTATCTGGATTACCGCCGATGCGCTGACGTTGCCTATCATGACGCCTCCTCGCTTGAAGTCTCGCCCGAAGTCTCTTCGAGGCCAAGGAGGTGCCGCACCTCGGCGCCATCCATGGTTTCCTTCTCGATAAGGGTCGTTGCGAGCTTCTCAAGCTTGTCCCTGTTCTCGCTTATGAGCCTCTCGGCGCGCTCGTACGCCTCGGAGACAAGGCGCGACACCTCCGCGTCGATTTCACGGCTCGTCGCTTCGCTGAAGGCGGGCGGCAGCGGCTCGGCCGTCCAGCGGCTCTCCTCTGTGAAGGCCTGGAAGCCGAACTTCTCGCTCATGCCGTAGCGGCACACCATCTCGCGCGCGATCTCCGTGGTCTGCGCGATGTCCTGCGCCGCGCCGGTCGAGACGTCGCCGGTGAACAGCTTTTCTGCGATGCGACCGCCGCAGCACACTACCATCTGATCCAGGAAGTAGTTGCGCGTGCGGTTCAGTATGTCCTTCTCAGGCAGCGACATCGTAGCGCCGAGGGCGCGCCCGCGAGGTATTATCGTGACCTTATGGAGCGGGTCGGCGTGTTTTACGAGCAGCTGCAGCAGCGCGTGGCCCGACTCGTGCCAGGCCGTAGTCTCGCGTTCCTTCTGAGAATAGCCAGCCGACTTCCTCTCGCGGCCCCACAGCACCTTGTCGCGGGCCTCTTCGAGCGTCGCCATGTCTACGGACTCAAGCTTCTTCCTGACGGCGAGAAGCGCCGCCTCGTTCAGGAGGTTCGCGAGGTCGGCGCCGGAGAACCCGGGCGTGCCGCGCGCTATCTGAGTAAGGTCTGTGCCTTCGGCGAACTTGATCTTCCTGCCGTGCAGCTCAAGAATCTCCTTGCGCCCCTTGAGCGTCGGCAGCTCGACGACCACCTGGCGGTCGAAGCGCCCCGGCCTCAGAAGGGCGGCGTCGAGAGTGTCTGGCCTGTTCGTCGCGGCGATGACAATAACTCCCTCGTTGGCGTCGAAGCCGTCCATCTCAACAAGCATGGTGTTGAGCGTCTGCTCGTAGGCATGGCTGCCGCCAATCGCACCGGCCCCTGTGCGCTTCATTCCGATGGAGTCGATCTCGTCTATGAATACGATGCAAGGCGCCCGCTTCTTCGCCTCCGCGAACATGTCGCGCATGCGGCTCGCGCCCACGCCGACGAACATCTCCTCGAAATCGCTGCCCGACATCGCGAAGAACGGAACGTTCGCCTCGCCCGCTATGGCCTTGGCGAGAAGGGTCTTGCCCGTGCCGGGAGGCCCGACGAGAAGGACGCCCTTGGGTATGCGCCCGCCGAGCTTCTTGAACGCCGCAGGCTCCTTGAGGAATTCAACGATCTCCTGCACCTCTTCGCGGGCTTCGTCGATACCGGCGACATCAGCGAACGTGACCTTCTTTACGTCGGCCTTTACGTTGAGTATCTTCGCCTTGGACTTGCCAAAGCCGAAAGGACCTCCCTCGCCGCCAACCTTGCGGTAGAAGAACCAGTACATGAGGCCCATCATGCCGACGAAGAAGAGAGTCTGCATTATGAATGGCGATATCGCGCTCCTGTGCTCGCGTATCT
>Ga0310786_10009788_pt1 | contig 12121 bp, 6 predicted proteins | sample AusTroGonzalo_MG_FD_203881 | JGI IMG/M metagenome (GOLD analysis project Ga0310786, IMG submission 203881) | Bovine rumen microbial communities from tropical cattle in Woodstock, Queensland, Australia - Gonzalo_03 (v2) (version 2) | ecosystem: Host-associated > Mammals > Digestive system >...
GTTTCATGCCGATGGCCTCAAGGAAGATGGAGAGCCCATTCCTGAAGAACTGGTAGGGGATTTGGTCCCCGAGTTTGAGCTGAGTACGCGGGCCCTGTTGAAATATGCAGGCAAATACATTACCCAGAAAGCGCTGGCTCAAGAGACCGGGATCGCCGAGCAGCAACTGAGTCATTATGCCAATGGCTTGCGCCATCCTCGCCGCGCGATGCGCCAAAGAATCATAGACGGCGTCCAGTCTATCCGGGAACATTTGGCTATGGTATTGTAATTCGTTTCTAAAAACATTTAATAATCAATTACTTGCAAAAGCTACGGCTAATGGTTATATTTGAGGCTGAGTAACCACATTGTCCAACACTTAGCCTTCAGATATAGCTATGAGACTACGTACCCTTATCCTAGCCTCAGCGGCACTGGCTCTGTCATTTGCCTGTGGCAAAACACCGGAACCGGAACCCAAACCGGAGCCCAAGCCATCAACGGTTGCCGTTACATCGGTTTCTTTGAACAAGAGCAGCCTCACTCTGGAACCAGGCGGTTCAGAGACGCTCACTGCTACCGTAGCCCCCAGTAATGCCACAGACAAAACCGTAACCTGGAGCACGTCCAATTCGGGCGTTGCAACCGTTGAGAACGGCAAGGTTACGGCCATCAAGGAAGGAGAGGCGACCATCACTGCCAAGTCAGGTGGAAAGGAAGCCTCCTGCAAGGTGACGGTAAAGAAAGCTGAGGTTGCCGTGAAGTCTGTGACACTGAACAAAACTGAACTCTCCCTGGAGATTGGGGATGAGGAGACGCTCACGGCCACCGTCGCTCCGGAAGACGCGACGGATAAAACCGTAACGTGGAGCTCATCCAATGCTGAAGTAGCTAAGGTGGAAGGCGGTAAGGTTACAGCTGTGAAGGAAGGTTCCGCAGTCATTACGGCCTTGGCAGGGGGACAATCGGCCTACTGCACGGTAACGGTGAAGCAGTATGTATTTGATATAACTCCCAGAAAGGTGGAGTTACTTGCCGGCGGAGGAAACTTTGAAATTACAGTTACTACCTCTCACAATTATCATTTGGATTCCAAGCCGGATTGGATAATGGAAGTTTCCGTAAAGAATCAGGTCCATACGTTCAAGGCCGATGCCAATACCTCTACCGAGAACCGCAACGGCGTGGTGGTATTCTGTGACGACAAGGGCACTTGCATCCCTTGTTCGGTGAGCCAGGATGGTTATGGCCCGTTCTCACTTTCTCCCACCAGTGTGGAATTGGAGTCGGAAGGAGGTACTTTTGAGATCAGTGTTTCTTGCTCTACGAGCTATCATATTGACAGCAAACCCGATTGGGTGATAGATGTTACTCCGGACAGCCATGGAAAGGTACATGTTTTCCAGGTAGGGGCTATAACAAAGGAAGAACCCAGAAGCGGAATCGTTGTTTTCTGTGATGATCTGGGAACTTGCATCCCCTGTAAAGTGACGCAGAAAGGCCGGGTGCCGGATACTACGGGTGGTGGTACGGAAGATGTGCCGGATGGTAATCCTGTAAAATGGTAAGCCTATGAAAAAGAGTATTCTGTATGCAGCATTAGTCTGTAGTTTGGTGGCTTGCCAGACCCGTCTTGAAGAGGAGTATGAGGGTAGTACCAGTATCTTTGCTACATTGGAGGATAACACAACCAAGGCCGTCCTTTCTCCAGGCCAGAGCGGGGTTTCTTCCATTCTGTGGTCTGAAGCCGATGAACTGGCTGTATTCTTGGATGGAAATAGCCAGGCAACGTCTTTTAAACTGTTGGAAGGTGCCGGAACCAAACAGGCCGTTTTCAAAGGGACGGGAAGTGGAAGCAAATACGTGGCATTCTATCCTTTTAGGTTTGTTTCTTCTCTGTCGGGAGACAATGTCCGGATAAACTTCCCCGTGGAGCAGAGGTATCAGGAAGGCACTTTTGCCAATGGGGCTTTCCCTATGCTGGCGTCCGGTACTTCTACCAACCTGACCTTCTCCAATATTGCCTCTATCCTACGGCTATCCATTACGGGTAAGCACAAGGTGACGCGCATTGTGTTTAGATCGGCCCAGTCTTCCATTAAAGTTTGCGGGCAGGCCACAGCGTCTGTTGCCAATAAGCAGTTGAGCATTACTTCCAATGGGCGTGACAGCCTGGTGCTTACGGTTCCGGGGGTGCAGCTCAGCGAAACGCAACCCACGGATTTCTACCTGGTACTGCCCCCTCAAACCTATAAGGGTGGCTTCACGGTAAGGGTTTATACCGACGACCGTTATATGGATCAGACCCTCACCTCAGATTTTACCTTGGTACGCTCCCAGATGCACAAGGCCGATCCTTTTGTCTTTAAGCCGAATGGAATTGACGTGAGTACAACGCTCAAAGGCAGCGGTACGGAGGTCGAGCCCTTTTTAATAGAATCTCTGGAAGATTTCCTGCTGATGCGAGAGGCTGTGAATAGCGCAGAGACTATTAATGGTGTGGCAGCGGTTGAGGCAGTATTTAAGTTAACGGCAGATATAGACCTGAGCCCGGTATGTGGAGCCGCTTCTAAAAAAAGTTGGACGCCTATCGGCTCCTCTGCCAGCGCTTTTATGGGTACATTTGATGGCGGCGGCCACGTAATCAGGAATCTGTTTATTTCCAGTAATGAAAAATGGCAGGGACTCTTTGGCCTAGTGGGTTCATCGGATTATCAGATTCATAAAGGACTTATACGGGATCTCACCGTGGTCGGAGATGTGAAAGCTGGTGATCACGTGGGCCTTATCGCCGGGGAAGTAGGGCGGATAGAGTACTGTTCCGCTAAAGGTAAAGTGGAGGGGATCAATTACAATAGTTTTTCTGGGGGATTGGTTGGTAGCGCTCACAACATTCTGTTCTGCCGGAACGAAGCATCCGTAAAAGGAGTGTGTTTTGTTGGTGGTCTGGCCGGAGATTCTTCCGCTGAGGTACGCAATTGTGTAAATGGCGGGGATGTAACAGCTACAACCTTCTATTCAGGAGGCATATTGGGTTATCAGAATTTAGGTATCCTTTATAATTGTGTCAATGAAGGGGAAATCCGCGGTAGTGTCTATGTGGGTGGAATAGCCGGCTATAACAGACAAGGGGCCCAATCGGCCAACTGTATAAATAAAGGAAATGTTATTGGAACAGATGACAATACAGGTGGTATAATTGGATGCGTTGACTATCCTGCTTATTTATTTAATTGTGTCAACGTTGGCAAAGTTACTTGCAACTACGATTCTTCCTGGGGGGGTATTTGTGGTTATAATAACGGCGTGGTCCAGCAGAATTATTGGCTTTTTGAGCAGGGGCAAGGCATGGAAAAAGGGATAGGACACGAGGGTGAGTATGGATCGTCATCGGCGAACAGATCCCTTTCCTCTGCCCAGATGAAAGGTGCCGATTACGGAGAGTCTCTTTTCAAGTCCTATTCTTTACTTCTCGACGCGTTAAATGGTTGGGCGGCTCAGAATAAAACCACACCCAGGCCTTACTCGGGTTGGCAATTCATCCAGGAAGGGGCATACCCTTCGCTTACGAATATGGATGCGCAGTTCCCGGGAGAGGAAAAAGCGGTCTTTCAGGTTTCTACTACCTCCATAGAAGTGTCTGATGCCTATAGAGGCGGATTTGAGTTGAGCGTTACCTCCTCGCTAGAATATGAGACTTCCCTTCCGGAATGGATATCCCTTGTATCTGAAAGGGGGTTTGAATTGGATCCGAATACCAAACTTTATTCCTATTCAGTTGGGCCCAATGAAACTGGGCTCGAACGTAGGGGAGAGATAGTGTTTACTAACTCGGAAGGGACATCCAAGACGGTGCGAGTAAAACAGGTGCCCATTTTCCTTGCTTGTGATGCAAGTGAGATTGCGTTCTCTGCCAGTGGCGGTATCCGTCGTTTTAAAATAACTTCCAGTATCCCTTGGACAGTGCAAAGCAATGCCTCCTGGTGCATAGCGTCACCGGATAGCGGCACCGGCGATGCCACAGTGGCGATAAGAACGGAGGTCAATGAAAATGAAGCGGCACGGAGCGCTAGTGTCAGGGTCGCTTCGGTTGATGGAACCATTTCTTATTCCATAGCAGTGGCTCAAGGTGGCAAGATGCCAGATGATGGAAAAGAAGCTGATTGGAAGGAGTATCCTTTTGTGCATCAATCTGTTGCCATGCGATTTACGGCAACCTGGTGTGGCTGGTGCCCTATGATGAACAAGTCCATCAAGAGAGCTCAGGAGTTATATCCCGGACATATTCAGCAGATTGCCCTGCATGAAGGGAGTAGTGATCTCCGGTTCTCCAGGGTTAATCCTCTCATCTCCCAGTTTTCCATTACTGGATATCCTACCGGCGTCATAGATGGACGAATGCTGGTGGGCAATATGGAAATAGAAAGCGCCGCCAGGATGATGGTAGACTATGTTAAAGAGACCGAGACAACATATGGGACCGTGTCTGGAGTGGAGATAATGTCTTCCTTGTCAGGTCGGGAAGCTTCTGTGAGTGTGGGCGTATATTTGAAGAAGGCTGGAGACTATAAGATCACGGTCTTGCTGCTGGAGGATGATATTATTAACCCTCAGAGCGATAACGTGGACGGTTACAATGCTCAGTATGTCCACGATTGTGTGGCTCGAGTGGCTATGACGGATGTCTTGGGTGATACCTTTGGTTCCGCCTCCGACTTTTCCGTTCAGCGTTTTAATTACGCTGCTACCATTCCAAACGGCTACGACGTCAATAACATGCGTGTCATGGTCTATATTCAGAGGGCCTATGGTTCCTATCCCATCAAGCAAAATGGCAGTTTTGGGAATTATTTCATAGACAACTGTGCCACCGTAGATTTGGGCAATTCACTCAAGCTGGCCCTGGAAGGTGGCTCGAGCGGCGGTGGCGGAGGTAGCTCTGGAGACGACAATGAAGGGATTACTCCTGGTGGAGAAATTGATATGTAAAGGAGGAGGATTGCTTATGAAACACACATTTAACGCCTATTTCATTGTGATGCTGCTCCTTCTGGCCCCGGCTTGTCAAAGGATTGCCGAGCAGGATGTACAACAAGAGAAGCCCGCCCACGTGTTAACGGCCGTTCTGGAAGGAGAGCCTGAAACCAAAACCACCCTGAGCAATCCGGATGAGAAGGGAATCTACTATCCTTATTGGAGTGTAGGCGACGCCGTGGCCCTTTATGCTGACGGTATCAATCAGGCCGACACCTATTCTTTGGTGTCCGGAGCAGGTACGGGCAGAGGCACCTTTAGCGGTACGCTCTTCGGCTCGCGTATGGTGGCGCTATATCCCGTGGCCGATAAAACCCAGGAGGGTTTGAAAGATAACATTCTTACCATCGAACTTCCTGCAAAACAGAAATATACGCCGGGCTCTTTCGGTAAGGATGCTTTCCCCATGCTGTCTGTAAGTACGTCTTCGGAGTTGACATTCAGGAACCTCTGTTCAGTCTTGAAGGTTTCCATGACGGGAGAGGAATCGGTCCGCTCCATTAAGTTCATATCGGCCGATAGCTGGATGCCTGTAAGCGGAAAGGCTACCGTGCTTGCTGACTTTAACCCGGAACCGCAATTGACAATGGCAGATGACGGTTCTACGGAAGTGACTTTGGATTGCGGCTGTGTAGAATTGAATCCGGCAACGCCTACTGACTTTTTCCTGGTAATTCCTCCAGGGACCTATCACGGGGGATTTACATTGGAAATACAGACCTTTAACGGAATGGTTACCCGTTCTACCAGCAAGGATGTCACTTTCGGCCGTTCCCAGTTCCGCTCTATCCCCGCTTTTGAGTGTGTGGGGAGCGGGGAGGTCGATCCGGATAGCGTGCCTTATAACCAGATTTGGTATAAAACCTCTGACGGCAACAAGTTGCAGTTTTGGGAGAACCCTTTCGATGTGGAGATTGTTTCTCATGATTACATGGACGGACTGGGGGTGATCAAGTGTTCCGGCCCCATAACAAGAATAGAGTCGAGAGGCTTTAATGGTTATTGGAATCTGGAGGAGATTCATTTGCCGGACTGTGTTGAAGAGATTGGAGAGTACGCTTTCGGATATACTGGAATAACCGCTTTTAGAACCCCGGAGCATCTGACTTCAGTGAAAGATTTTGCCTTCACCTATTCTCATAGCCTGTCCAGGTTCTATGGGCGGTGGGCCTCAGAGGATGGTCGTTTTATTGTGTTAGAGGGGGGCGTCCTATGTGCCAACGCTCCAGCAGGAATGAGTGAAACTATAACGCTTCCAGATAATACGGTATCGGTTGCGAGTTTTGTTTTCCTGGATGATAGGGTTATCCATCATTTGATTATTCCGGAGGGAGTGGAGATAATTGGCGATGGTGTATTCAATTTCGGCGAAGTTTTGGAAACTGTAACATTGCCAGCAAGCCTTTCCACATTTTCGATGTCGGCTTTTACGCGTTGCCCTAATTTGCGTGCTTTTTATGGTGATTCGAGATTCATCAGGGAAGGAGGAACATTGCTGGTAAATGATAGTGGTAGTTTAATTCGTTTTGTCGGGAAAGACGTGGTTGATTATGAGATTCCCGAAGGAGTTACTATGTTGTGTAATGGCGCATTCCAGGGACTACCGAATCTGCGCAGCATTACCTTCCCCTCAACCCTCAGTAGCCTGTATACGGGATGGATATATGATTGCCCGAATGTGGAGTTCTTCTATGGCAGCCAGACTACAGACGATCACCATTGCCTGGTATTCAGTGGATACGATCTTGTCACCGTTACTCCCGTATGTCCCGCCATTTATGATATTCCAAGAGATGCCGGTATTACGCAGATTTTTGTGGATGCCCTGGCGCGAATAACTACCATTGAGCACCTGACGATTCCAGACGAGGTAACGGTAGCACGCGGATGTTTCAATGAAATGACTAATTTGAAGAGCCTCCGTTTGTCATCCTCCCTTCAGGCTTTGGGAGATAATCCATTCTATGGAGACTTGGCATTGGAAGAGCTTTATCTCCGATCCTTTACTCCTCCCTCCTTTTCGGACGGAGATGATGAGTGGTTCAAATGGGGGGCTGATAATCTGGTGATTTATGTCCCGGAGGGTTTCGAGACACTTTATAAGCAGGCGTCAGGTTGGTCAAAATATGCCGACCGTATCCAGGGGTATGTTTATGATGACCTGGAGACTCCGGATTATTACATTTCTTCCGACTATTCCCGTAATGGAGAGGTAAACATCCTTCAAAAGGCTACAGAAGGTGAGGGCATTGAACTGGTTCTTATGGGAGATGGTTATTCTGACCGTCAGATTGCCGATGGCACGTACGATGCTGCTATGCAAAAGATGATGGATGCCTTCTTTAGTGTAGAACCCTATTCCACATACAAGAACCTGTTTAATGTATCCGCTATAACCGTGGTTTCCTCCACTGAGGGTTATGATCATGCCGGTCAGGCCTTGGGAACCTGGTTTGGAGAGGGAACCCTTGTTGGCGGAGATGATGTAGGATGTATGAATTTTGCCCGTGCGGTAGTTCCGGAAGAGAAGATGGACAAGACGGTCATTGTGGTTGCCATGAACCGGGATTATTATGCAGGCACCTGTTATATGTACTATCCTTCCTCCGGAGATTATGGCCTGGGCACTTCAGTGGCATATTTCCCCACCAGCAGCGATACGGATACCTATAATGGATTGGTCCGACACGAAGCCGGCGGCCACGGTTTCGCCAAATTGGCTGATGAATATGCCTATGATCAGGCTATTACAGAATCGGCGAAGGCCGCAATGGAGGCAAACTTCCGGTATGGTTGGTCCAAAAACATCGACTTTACCAATGATCCCGCCAGGGTAAAATGGGCGCATTTCCTCCAGGACGACCGGTATCGCTACGACGGCCTGGGAGTATTTGAAGGCGGCGCCACCTATACCACTGGTGTCTGGCGTCCTACCGATGACAGTATTATGCGTTACAACCAGGGCGCCTTTAATGCCCCGTCCCGCGAGGCTATCTGGTACCGTATCCACAAACTGGCTTACGGTGATAACTGGGCCTATGACTACGAAGACTTTGTGGCATATGATGTCAAGAATCGCAAGACAGGAGCAGAATCGGCATCCGTCCAGGCCAAGAGTTATGTGGAACGTCCCGATGAGCCCACGCACCCGCCTGTGGTAGTGCACCAGACTTGGAAGGAAGCCATGCAAAAGGGCCGGATGTCCAAGCCCGGTACAACCCCGACACCCAGGGTGATGGAACCCCAGTGGGATCCGAGTGTTCCGGTCATGATTACTGATTTTCGATGAACGTAAAGTCTCTTCTCCTTTTGCTTCTTGTGCTCATTCCCTCGAGGGTATGGGCACAGGATGCGAAGTGAGGAAGGGTAAGCGGAGGACTGGAATCGAATTCAATCCTGTATGCCGACAGAAGTTTCCGTTCCAACAATTATCTCAAGTTGGACTATGTAAACGGGCGGTTTTCGGCCGGCATCCAGGCCGAGTATTATCCCAATCCGCTGCTGGGTTACGATGCAAACCTCAAGGGCATTGGCCTTCCCGGAAAATACCTGGCCTGGACGGAAAGCAACTGGAGCATTACGGCCGGGGATTTTTATGATCAGTTTGGTACCGGTATCATCCTGCGCAGTTGGGAAGATCGTGCGTTGGGCTGGAATAACTCATTAGGTGGCGGCCGCTTCACTTTTAAGACCCGGGATGACCTCTTCTCCCTAAAGGTACTCGGTGGTTTCCGTCGGCAGTATCTTTGGTACTCTGGCAATGCCCTGGCCGGGGCTGAGACCCTGTTTCATTTAGGAGCCTGGGACTTCGGTGGCAGCGCCGTGTACAGGATGGGGGCCGATGGAAAAGGCCTCTCCTATTCTGCACAAGTCTCGTACGGCGCCAAAGGTTTTTCGGCCCGGGCGGAATATGTGGGCAGCAAGGTTGGCAATGCTCAGACCTTGGAACTGGGGTATGCCGTGCAGCGCTTTTCATCGGCCTTTACCCTCCGGCGGCTGCAAGGGATGAACGATGCGATGGGTATGAGTTACCTTCCTTCCCTAAGCCAGGAGCAGCATTATATGCTGGCGTCCCTCAATCCGTATACGACCTTTGCAGAAGGGGAGTTGGGCGGCAATCTGGCCCTTTTTTACCGCCTCTCTTCCTGGAAGTTCCAGGTGAACGGCGCCTATATCCTTTCTCTGCCATCGGCCCTTAAGAATCACGACAAATGTCGGCTGGCCTACCGGGAACTGAATGTTGAGGTAGAGAAACGTTGGAATCGGCGTCTCAAGACCGTGGCGTTCTTGAGTATTCAGGAGTATTCCCCTACGCATGGAGAGCGTAAGGCCACCAACGCCCAGAATGTCTTTGTGCTTGAAGGCGTCTATAAAATGGGGAAAAAGCTGTCCCTGCGAGCGCAGGCTCAGTATTTGTATTCTCAGGAACTCACTCGCGACTGGATGGCCGGGATGGTGGAACTTTCATCCACATCAGGCTGGAGCGTCCACTTGCAGGATATGTATAATCACGGAGATACCAAAGTGCATTATTATTCCGTTGGTGCTTCCTGGAGCAGGAGGGGCTTCAAGGTCGATCTGTCCTATGGACATCAGCGTGCAGGCTTGGTTTGCTCGGGAGGAGTTTGCCGTTGGCAACCGGAATACACCGGTGGGATGCTCCGGCTTTCCTATAGTTTTTGATCATGCATAAGTGGCTTCTCATATTGACTGGTTTGCTGGTTTGGGCTTGCGTGGGCCAGAAAGACGACCCCGATCCGGAGCCGGAACCCGATGTGCCGGAACTGCCTGGTGGCGTGGCGGAAGGAACCCGTTTCTTCCATCGCGTCCTGGCCTTGGAATTTACAGGGACGTGGTGCCAGTACTGCCCCAACATGACCGATGCCCTGATAGAAGCCCAGCAGTTGCGTCCCTACCGCCTGGTAGATATAGCCATGCATGCCTTCGATGAGTTTTCGCCCTCGTGTGCCGATGACTTGGTGAGCCAATTCAACGTTTCCTCTTATCCTACTATGGTGCTGGATATGGATGCCAGCACGTCCTTCCAATCGAAACTGGCTTCCATAATGACGGATTATGTAGACAAGACCTCTCTCCAGACAGCCTGCGGGATTGCTCTTTCCTGTGCCGACGGGAGGCTAACCGTAAAAGTAAAAGCCGCAGAGGAGGGGGAACACAAACTGGCTGTAGCAGTGGTGGAAGACGGGCTTGTGGCTTATCAGACCGGCTATGGGGACAATTACGTCAATCATGCCGTATTGCGTCGCTATCTGACGCCTTTGGCCGGGGAAAGCCTGGGCTCATTAAAGGCTGAAGAAGAAGCCATCCGATCCTACCAGGTCACCTTGGAGGAACGGCAGCGGATTGTCGCTTATGTAGTCAAAGACGGGAAGAGTATAAACGCCCTTTCATGCCAGGATAATGAAACCATACCCTATACTTATGAAGAGGATGATTAGCCTTGTGGCAGGCCTGCTGTTATGTGTGGCCGCCTTTGCCCAGAACATGGAAAAAGTGGAATTGCAAACCCTGGAGGGGGGAAAAACCACACCCTCGGAATGGATAGACGGCAAAACGCCCTTTGTGGTGTCTTTCTGGTTCGTCGCCTGCAAGTACTGTCTGGAAGAGATGGATGCCATTAGCGAGGTATTTGAAGAGTGGACGGCCGAAAAGCCCTTCCGCTTCATTGCCGTCTGCACAGACGACAGCCGTTCTCTTGCCCGGGCCAAGGCCTTGGTGCGAAGCCGCGGTTGGGATGGTTTCGATTTCGTCTTCGATGTCAATCGTGAGCTGGCCCGTTCCATGAAGGTCAGCTCTTGCCCCTACGTCTTTCTTTACGATAAAAACGGTAAACTTGTCTATTCCCACCTGGGCTATTCACCAGGCGACGAGGAGACCCTTTTCCAAGAAATCAAGAAGCTTAATTAACCACATAGTCTGCCCGGAACCATTTGCCCCCGGGCATTATTTTTGCTATATTTGTAGACTTACATAAAACCGCAAACCTATGGGCGCATTTCACGCATATGACATCCGCGGTATCTGGGGCAAAGACTGGGACCTGGACATCGCATATAAAGTGGGATATTTCATCCCTATACTTCTGAAGACTAATAAGGTACTCGTGGGGCGCGACTGCCGCACTTCCTCCATGGAAATTCACGACGCCGTGATTAAAGGCATCAACGACGCCGGGGCCGATGCATACGATATCGGCCTGAGTTCCACCCCTATGGTGTACTTCGGAACGGCTAATTACGGCTTCGACGCATCCAACGGCATGAAGGTGTCCACCACGGACGCCCAGGCCGTGGGCTACGACGCCGGTCTGGGCCAGATCAAGGCCTGGATCGATGAGGGCAAACCCACACCCATTGCAGCCAAGCGCGGTCAGGTATTCCAGAAGGAGATCATGGCCGATTACCTGGCCTTCATGCGCAAGTTCGTGAAGGATTACAGCGGCCTCACCATAGCCATGGACCTGTCCAACGGCATGGCCAACCTCTTCGCCAAGGAAATCTTCGGCACCGGCAGCAACATCCATTACCTGTTCGATACGCTGGACGGCCGCTTCCCCAACCACGAGCCCAACCCGCTCATCGAAAAGAACTGCTTTCCGCTGGAAGAGAAGGTGAAGGAGGTGAAGGCCGATGCCGGCGTCATCTACGACGGCGACGCCGACCGCGTCATGTTCATTGACGAGAAGGGCCAGTTCATCAGCCCCGACCTCATGATAGCTCTTATGGGCCGCTACTTCGTAGATGAAAGAGGCTTGAAGGGCATCGTGCTGCAGGACATCCGTTCCTCCAAGGCAGTAGGGGAGTACCTGGCTCCCATGGGCTGCACCATGGAAACCTGGAAGGTGGGCCGTGCCTTCGCCGCCAAGAAACTCCGTGAGATTGACGGTGTCTGGGGAGGTGAACTCGCGGGTCACTATTATTTCCGTGACTTCTTCTACAGCGACTCCGGTCTGCTGGCTTCCGTGATTCTCCTGAACATCGTGGACGACCTCAAGAAGGAAGGAAAGACATTGAGCCAGGCCATCGCAGAGATTGTGCGTTACAAGAACTCCGGAGAGATCAACTTCCGCCTGGAAGACAAGAAA
>Ga0310786_10009789_pt1 | contig 12121 bp, 8 predicted proteins | sample AusTroGonzalo_MG_FD_203881 | JGI IMG/M metagenome (GOLD analysis project Ga0310786, IMG submission 203881) | Bovine rumen microbial communities from tropical cattle in Woodstock, Queensland, Australia - Gonzalo_03 (v2) (version 2) | ecosystem: Host-associated > Mammals > Digestive system >...
CATCCACCGTCAGCAACAAGCTGAGCATGAACCTCCTGGCAGAGAACAACGAGTTCCTTAAGGAGTTCGGCATCTCCGTATCGGCATATCCTACCGCAATGACCACCACCGAGGACCGCGACCTTCGCGAGCGCATGTTCAAGGCATATTCCTCAAGGGGACACAACGGAAACGAGTATGACAACCGTGAACTTTTCCTCAAGCTCATGGACCTGCGCACCCGCAAGGCCAAGATAATGGGCTATGACAACTCCGCTGACTTCCTTCTTGCCAACAAGATGGCCCATGACCACCAGACCGTTGACGAGTTCCTTGACGGCATCATGAAAGCCGCCGTGGCAAGGGCCAAGGAAGAGGTGGCCGACATGGAGAAACTGGCGGGCTTCAAGATCGAGCCCTGGGACTGGTGGTATTATTCAGAGAAAGTGCGCCAGCAGAAATACGCCCTGGACGAGGACATGACAAAGCCTTACTTCGAGGTAAACAATGTGCGAAAGGGTGTGTTCCTGGCAGCCAAGATACTCTACGGAATCAACGTGGAGGAGATTACGGACGTTCCTAAATACAATCCCGAGGTGCTGACTTACAAGGTCACCGACGCCGACGGCAACTTCGTGGGAATCTTCACCAGCGACTATTTCCCGCGTCCGAGCAAGAGGGGAGGCGCGTGGATGAACAACGTCCGCGACCAGTATTACGATGCCGACGGCAAGGAAGTGCGCCCTATCATCTGCAACGTTGCCAACTTCACCTCTCCTGACGAGAACGGCGTGGCGCTGCTCACAATTGACGAGGTGGAGACTGCATTCCACGAGTTCGGCCATGCCCTGCACGGACTCCTGACAAAGTGCCATTATCCTTCAGTGAGCGGCACAAGCGTGACCAGGGACTTCGTGGAGACCTTCTCTCAGTTCAACGAGAACTGGGCCTTCCAGCCCGAACTGCTTGCCCAGTACGCCAAGCATTACCAGACAGGCGAGGTCATCCCCCAGGAACTGGTGGACAAGATCCTGAACTCCTCAAAGTTCAACCAGGGATTCGCCACCACCGAGCTCTGCGCCGCGTCCATCCTGGACATGAAGTGGCACGAGCTGAGCAGCATAGAAGGAATCGACATTGACGAGTTCGAGGCCAAGGTATGCAAGGAGATGGGCCTGATTGACGAAATCATCCCCCGCTACCGCACCACCTACTTCAACCACATATTCGGCGGCGGCTACAGCGCAGGATACTACGGATATCTGTGGGCCGAGGTCATTGACAAGGACGCTTTCGCAGCCTTCGAGGAGTCCCCGAACGGAGTCTGGGACCTTGACCTGGCAAAGAAGTTCAAGGAGACCTTCCTTGAGAAGGGCGGCAGCGAAGAGGCTATGACGCTGTACAAACAGTTCCGCGGCAGGGAGCCTCAGTCAGAACCGTTCCTGAGGGGAAGGGGACTGCTCTAGACTTCCTCCACCAGTTCGTAATCCAGGAGCTTCTGCTCCAGGTTTGCGTCTTTTACACGAATACGCACAGGGTCTCCCAGAAGGAACACCTTGTGCGTTCTTTTTCCCACCAGGCGGTAGCGCTTCTGGTCGAACTCGAAGAAGTCGGAGCGGATTTCGCGCAGAGGAATCATTCCTTCTATCTTAGTAGGGGCTATCTCCACGTACATTCCCCACTCGGTGATGCTGGAGACTGTTCCGTCGAACTCCTGGCCAATCTTGTCCATCATGAACTCCACCAGTTTGTACTTGACGCTGGCCCTCTCCGCGTCTGCGGCAAGGGCTTCGCGCTCGGATGCATGCTTGCACTGCTTCTCATAATACTCCTGGTTCTGGCTCTTTGCATCGTCCAGATAAAGGCCCAGGAGGCGGTGCACCATTGTGTCGGGGTAGCGGCGGATCGGGGAGGTGAAGTGGGTGTAGCAAGGGAATGCGAGGCCGTAGTGGCCTATGTTGTCGGTGCTGTATATTGCCTTTGACATGGCGCGAAGGGACAGCAGCTCCAGGGCGTCGAACTCAGGGCTGCCCTTGGCCTTGTCCAGCAGCTCGTTCAGGGAACCGGCCACGGCCTTGGGGTTGGAGATGTCGCCCATCTTGTAGCCGAAGTTCTTGGCGAAGGCCTTCAGGTCCATTATCTTCTGCTCGTTAGGCTCCGCGTGGATACGGTACACCATTGTCTTGCCCTTGGCGGCAATGAACTCCGCCACGGAGCGGTTGGCCAGGAGCATGAACTCTTCTATGAGCCAGTTGGCTTCCTTGGATATCTTCTGGTAAACGCGCAGCGGCTTTCCTGCTGAGTCCACCTCCACCTTCATCTCCGGCCTTTCAAAGCTGATGGCTCCCAGTTTGAAACGCCTCTCCCTGAGGATCTTGGCAATGTCCCAGAGGGCCTTGATGGCGGTCTGGAGCATGGTGGGCTCTTTTCCCTCGGCCAACGGCTTCTCTATTATCTCCTGCGCCTGGTCATAGTCCAGGCGGTTGTCGGAGCAGATGATGGTGCGGCCGAACCAGCGGTTCACCACCTTGCCCTTGGGGGTCATCTCGAACACTGCCGAGAAGGTGAGCTTATCCTCACCGGGGCGCAGCGAGCAGAGGTTGTTGCTGAGTTTCTCAGGCAGCATGGGCACTGTGCGGTCCACCAGGTATACAGACGTTCCGCGGGCCTGGGCTTCCTTGTCCAGCAGGGTGTCGGGCTTGACGTAGTATGAGACGTCGGCGATATGCACTCCCACCTCTATGAGGCCGTTGTCCAGGGGCTTGTAGGAGAGGGCATCGTCATAGTCCTTGGCGTCGGTGGGGTCTATGGTGAATGTGAAGACGTCGCGGAAGTCGCGGCGGCCTTTGATGTCGTCAGGGGTTATGTCGGCCTTTATGGCCTCGGCCTCCTTGACCACGTCAGGCTCGAACCTGTAGGGCAGGCCGAATTCCGTGAGGATGGCGTGCATCTCCGTCTCGTTGTCGCCGGGCTTGCCAAGCACGTCCACGATGTGTCCGCGCGGGGCCGTGGCCTTTCGGTCCCAGCCGTCAACCGCGGCGGCCACCTTCATTCCGCTCCTGGCGCCCTTGGCCTTGACATCTTCCATGTCAAGCAGTATGTCGTATGGCATTGTGCGGGACTGCATGAGCACCCATGCGTAGGGGCCGGCCACATGCAGTATGCCCACGAACGGGATCTTGGAGTGTTCCACAATTTCCACAATCTCACCTTCGCGCCTGTGAGTTTCGGACTTTTCCCTGGTCACGGCAACCTTGACTATGTCCCCGTGGAGGGCGTGCCTGGTCTTTGAGGCCTTGACAAAGACGTCATCTTCCTCACCGTCAACAATCACGAAAACGAATCCGTCGCGGGTCATCTGGACTTTGCCCGTCAGAAGGCTGAAGGATTTTCTTGGTTTTCTGGATTTTCCCAACTTTGAGGGATTCTTTTTTCGTTTCATATTGTGTAACTTTGCGCGATTTAATCATAGCAAATATAAGAAATAATACATTATGAACAGAAAAGTTCTTCTTATGATCCTGGACGGCTGGGGAGAAGGCCGTAAAGACGCATCCAACGCAATATATACACAGGGCACTCCATTCATAGACTCGCTCCGCGCAAAGTATCCTTTCTCACATCTGCAGGCTTGCGGAGAGTACGTAGGCCTTCCTGACGGACAGATGGGAAATTCAGAGGTGGGACATATGAACCTCGGTGCCGGCCGCGTCATCTACCAGGACCTGGTAAAGATAAACATGGCCTGCAGGAAGCACGCTCTTCTGGAGAACAAGGAGATAAAGGCAGCTTATGAGTATGTGAAGATGAGCGGAAAGAAGCTCCACTTCATGGGACTCACCTCCAACGGCGGCGTCCACTCTTCTCTGGAGCATCTCTACGAGTTCCTGGCAGAGGCAAAGAGACAGGGTCTGGAGAAGGTTTTCGTTCACTGTTTCATGGACGGCCGCGACACCGACCCTCGCAGCGGCAAGGGCTTCCTGGAGGAACTTGAAGGCAAGATGGCTGAGACCACAGGTGAGATTGCCACCGTCTGCGGACGCTTCTACGCAATGGACCGCGACAAGAGGTGGAACCGTATCAAGGACGCCTACGACATGCTCGTTTACGGAAAGGGAGATCAGTTCCGCAGCGCAGTTGAGGGCATCCAGGCCTCATATGACGCCGACGTCACCGATGAGTTCGTGAAGCCTATAGTGATCACCCGCGAGAACGGCGAGCCCAAGGCCAAGATTGAGGAAGGCGACGCAATTATCTTCTTCAACTTCCGCAACGACCGCGCCCGCGAGCTCACCAACGTTCTCACCCAGAACGACATGCCGGACGAGGCCATGCACACCATCCCTCTGTACTATTGCTGCCTCACTCCTTACGACGCCTCCTTCACCGGACTGCACATCCTCTTTGACAAGGAGGAGGTCGTCCAGACCTTGGGAGAGACCGTGGCAAAGGCAGGCAAGCACCAGCTGCGCATTGCCGAGACTGAGAAGTACGCCCACGTCACCTTCTTCTTCAACGGCGGAAGGGAGACTCCGTTCGAGAACGAGGACCGAATCCTGGTGAACTCACCCAAGGTTGCCACCTACGACCTCCAGCCTGAGATGAGCGCAATAGAGGTCACCAACAAGCTCGTGGACGCCATCCGCACGGAGAAGAACGACATGATAATCCTGAACTTCGCCAATGGCGACATGGTGGGCCACACAGGCGTCTACAAGGCCATCAAGAACGCTGTGGGATGCATTGACGGATGCGTGGAGGCAGTTGTCACAGCAGCCATAAACCACGACTACGCGGTGCTCCTCACCGCCGACCACGGCAACGCCGACTATGCAGTGAACGACGACGGCAGCCCCAACACCGCCCACTCGCTGAACACCGTCCAGTTCATAGTCATCAACGAGCCTTCCGTGAAGGAAGTCAAGGACGGCGCGCTGTGCAACGTTGCTCCCACCATCCTCAAGCTCATGGGTATCCCTCAGCCTGAGATGATGACAGCCGAGCCTCTTATTTAATGCAGATTGATTTCTTGTAAGCCGCGCTCAGCCAGACGGTACGCGTGAGCAGGTGCACGAAGTAAGCGCCGAACAGCACGTGTATGGCGGCGGCCTGATATGATTCGGGGGAGAAGTGGTCCAGGACTGCTTTTCCCCCGGACCAGCTTAAGAAGAAGAACAGCGCCGCGGCAAGCATGGCGTCGCGTATGGGGCGGGACGCTGTGGCGCCCTCGTATATGCCGTCCCAGGTGAAAGCGGCGCAGCCAAGCGGCGGCATGGCTATCAGCCACGGCAGGAACTGTCGGCAGGATTCCACCACCTGCGCGTCGGAGGTCATCATCCGCAGCAGGGGCACGCCCATGGCTCCGTAAATGGCAATGAACAGTACGGCCACTCCCATGCTCCAGTTGAAGACGGCCTTGACAGTGTCCTTGAGGCCTCCGTCGTTCCTCTCGCCGATGAACTTGCCGGTAAGGGCCTGGCCCGCGTAGGCGAAGCCGTCGGTGAAGAAGGAGAACAGCATGAGCAGTTTCATCATTATTGCGCTGGAAGCCAGCATCAGGTCTCCGAAGCGGGCGGAGAGCACCGTGAATCCTATGTAGATGAGGATGAATCCTATTGAGCGCAGGAACAGGTCCGCGTTCATGTTGAAGAATCCCTTTATGTCGCTCCCCCTGAAGGACTCCAGAGCCTGCCTGAAAGTCATTCCGGAGAGCACCTTGCTGCGGTATTTGACGGCAAGGACGCCAAGCGCGAACAGCAGGCCCGAGTACTGGGCCACCAGGGTGCCGTATGCTACTCCCCTGAATCCCAGGCCCGGCCATCCGCCAATTCCGAGAGCCAGGACCATGCTGGCCACTATGTTCATTCCGTTGACCACCAGGTCAGTCCACATTGAGCTGACGGTGTCCTGCATGCCAATGAACCAGCCCCTGATGGTCATAAGAGACAGAGTGGCGGGAGCGGCCCATATGCGTATGAAGAAGTATTGCAGTGCGAGTTCCCGGACTTCCTGGGAGCTGTCCACTACAAGGAAGGCCAGTTTTGTGAAAGGCCACTGGACGGCCAGGACGATGACGGCCATCAGGAGGCTTAGGCCAAGGCCGCGGCACAGGATGCGTCCGCATTCCTGCATGTCGGCCCGGCCGTAGGCCTGCGCCGTGAGTCCGCCCGTACCCGCACGCAGGAAGGCGAAGTTCCAGTACAGCAGGTCGAACATCATGGATCCTATGGAAATGCCCCCGATGCTGGCTGCTACGGCGCCGGAAAGATGCCCGGTAACGGCAATGTCCACCATTCCCACAACCGGGACGGTGATGTTTGCCAGTATGCTGGGTATGGCCAGCCGCAGTATGTCCTTGTTGATGGCTTTCATCGGAATTTCTTGTCCTCCTCAAGCATTCCCAGATAGGAATTGTAGCGTTCCGCGCTTATCTCGCCGCGGTCCACGGCCTCTTTTACGGCGCATCCCGGCTCATGGGTATGTGTGCATGGCGTGAAGCGGCAGCCTTTTGCCGCGGCCAGCATCTCCGGGAAATAGAGCGCTATCTCCGTCTTTTCCAGGTCCACGAGGCCGAAGCCGCGCAGGCCGGGGGAGTCTATGATGAACCCTCCGCTGGCAAGCGGGTACATCTCGTACAGGGAGGTGGTGTGCTTCCCCTGCAGGTGCACATGGGATATCTTGCTGATCTTGGGGTTCAGGGAAGGGTCCAGGGCTTTTATTATGGAGGACTTGCCCACTCCGGATTCCCCGGATATCAGGCAGACTTTGTCTTTGCAGAGTTCCCTCAGCGTGTCTATACCCTCGCCGGTCTTGACGGAGGTCTCTATGACCCTGTAGCCCGCCACGCGGTAGATTTTCAGGAAGTTGTCAACCTCGTCCCGGGCCTCGCTGCGGTACAGGTCCACCTTGTTGAGGACTATTACCGGAGGTACGTTGTAAACCTCGCAGGTGACCAGTATCCTGTCCAGGAACTGCATCTTTATCTGGGGGAAATACAGCGACACCGCAATCACGGCCAGGTCTATGTTGGCCCCTATTATGTGCGCCTGGCGGCTGAGGTTGGTGGAGCGGCGTATGACGTAGTTGCTGCGGGGGAGCACCTCCGTGATTATGGCAGGGTTCTGCTCGTCCGCATCGCCCTCCAGGGCGTAGCGCACTTTGTCGCCAATGGCCACGGGGTTGGTGGCGGAGAGGCTCTCAAGGCGGACTTTCCCCCGCAGGACGGCGGGGAAGAGCTTCCATTCAGGCAAAGCGGACAGCATGTAATGGCTGCCCGCATTCTTTACCACGATGGCTTCTCCTGTCTTGGTCATACGAGGGCAAATATACAAAATATGTTTCGCTTTTTCTTTGTATCTTTGTCTTATAAACAATCAGACATGGTCACTTCCAGCCAGATACAGACAGTGGTGGAACAGTTGTTCAAGGACATTGAGTTCACCTCCGAGCCCAGGGCTCTGTACGATCCTCTCAGGTACATGATACAGATAGGGGGGAAGCGCCTGCGCCCCACGCTTTGCCTGACCGCATACTCCCTGTTCAAGGAAGGTTTCCCGCAGGAGATACTGCAGCCCGCCGCCGCGCTGGAGGTCTTCCACTCCTTCACCCTCATCCATGACGACATAATGGACGATTCTCCGCTGCGCCGCGGCAAGCCCACCGTCAAGGCAAAGTGGGACGACAACACCGCCATCCTGTCGGGCGATGTCATGTGCATAGACAGCTACCGCAGGCTGGCGTTCGCGCCCGCCGGGGTCCTGCCCCAGGTGCTGGAACTCTTCACCTCCACCGCCGCCCTGGTCTGCGAAGGCCAGCAGTATGACATGGACTTCGAGTCTCTGGACAGCGTGCCCATGGAGGACTACATGAAGATGATAGGCCTCAAGACCGCCGTCCTGCTGGCGTGCTCGGCCAAGATGGGCGCCGTGATAGCGGAAGCGCCCTCCGCCCGGGTGGACGCCATCTACCGCTACGGCTTCGACCTTGGCCTCGCCTTCCAGGTTGCGGACGACTACCTGGACATGTACGGTGACCAGAAAGTGTTCGGCAAGCCAATAGGCGGGGACGTGGTCAACAACAAGAAGAGCTGGCTGCTCACCAAGGCAATGGAAATTGCCCCGGATCCCGGGCGCATCCGGGAGATAATGTCCCTCCCGGTGGATACTGAGGAGCAGAAAGCCCGGAAGATAACGCTCATGAGGGAAGAATATGACAGGCTTGGCATCCCGCAGGCTGCCGCCTGCGAGATAAGGCGCCTGAGCGGGCTGGCCATGGAAGAGGTTGCCGGCATCCCCGGCAATGACGTACTCAAGGAATTCTCTGAAAAACTCATAGGACGTGCAAAATAAAGAACTGGAAATAATGGCTCCGGCAGGCAACTTCGAGTGCCTGCATGCCGCCATACAGGGCGGGGCGGACTCCGTCTACTTTGGTGTGGGACAGCTGAACATGCGCTCTCATTCGGCTAACAACTTCAGCCCGCAAGACCTGGCGGAGGTATGCTGCATATGCCGCGAGGCGGGGGTGAAGAGTTATCTCACCCTCAATATCGTCCTGTATCAGGAGGACCTGGAGCCTATGCGCAAGACGCTGGACGCCGCCAAGGCGGCGGGGATAGACGCCATCATCGCTTCTGACATGGCGGCAATTGAATACTGCCGCCAGATTGGCCTGGAAGTGCATGTCTCCACCCAGCTCAACGTCTCCAACGTCCTGGCACTCAAGTTCTACGCCCAGTTCGCAGACGTGATAGTGCTGGCGCGCGAGCTCAACCTGAACCAGGTGAGGGACATCTGCCAGACCATTGAGAAGGAGCAGATAAAGGGCCCTTCAGGGAACCTGGTGCGCGTGGAGATGTTCGCCCACGGCGCCTTGTGCATGGCAGTCTCAGGCAAGTGCTACCTGAGCCTGCACGCCTACGGCGCCTCCGCCAACAGGGGATCCTGCTTCCAGGTCTGCCGCCGCGGATACGAGGTCACCGACCTTGAGACGGGCAACCAGCTGAACGTGGACAACAAGTACATAATGTCCCCCAAGGACCTCTGCACAATAGAGTTCATGGACAAGATAATAGACGCCGGAGTCAAGGTGTTCAAGATAGAAGGCCGCGCGCGCAGCGCGGAGTATGTCAAGAAATGCGCCTCCTGCTACCGCCGCGCGGCCGATGCCGTCTGCGACGGCACATACACCCCGGAGCTGGCCGCCTCCCTCAAGGAGGAGCTCGCGCAGGTGTTCAACCGCGGCTTCTGGGACGGCTATTACCAGGGCGCTTACCTGGGCCAGTGGAGCGAGGTCTACGGCAGCCAGGCCACCCGCAAGAAGGTTTACTGCGGCAAGGTGACAAACTGGTTCGACCGCATCGGCGTAGCCGAAATCTCCGTGGAATCCGCCCCTCTCAAGGTAGGTGACCAGGTGATGGTGATCGGTTCCACCACGGGCGTCCTGGAGTTCACCGTGGAGGACATGCGCGTCAACCTGGAGCCCGCTCAGGAGGCCGGCAAAGGCGTCCGCTGCTCCATTGCGGTGCCCGGCCGTCTTCGCCGCGGCGACAAGCTCTATCTCTGGGAGACCTGTTGATAACTTTTTGATATGTGCTCATAACTTTTATTCCGAATGATTTGCATTCGGAGTAAATTTGTTTGTACTAAGTCAAACTGTTTTTATGACAACCGAAGAATTGATTTCCCATATCAGGGTTGTCCCGGATTTCCCTCAGAAGGGAATCATGTTCCAGGACATAACAACCCTGCTTCTGGATCCTGAATGCCTGAAAGAACTCTCCGACAGGCTTTATGAAGAATACAAAGACAAAGGCATAACCAAAGTCGTCGGCATAGAGTCCCGCGGCTACCTTCTGGGACCGGCCCTGGCAATACGTCTGGGAGCAGGCTTCGTGCTGCTCCGCAAGAAGGGCAAGCTCCCCGCCGAGGTTGTTTCCGAGACATACATGAAGGAGTACGGCCCTGACTCCATAGAAATCCACAAGGGGGCCATCAAGGAGGACGACGTCTGCCTCATCCATGACGACCTCCTGGCCACAGGCGGCACCACCGCCGCGGCCTACAGGCTGGTAAAGAAATTCAATCCCAAGGACATATATGTGAACTTCCTCATAGATCTTGTGGACTGCCCCAGGGCAGAAGTGTTCCCCAAGGATGCCAAGATATCCTCAGTACTTCCGGTATTGGAATTCCCTGACAAATAATTTTCACCAATATATCTATGAAAAAGAAATTATTCATTGCTGCATTCGCAGTGTGCGCTCTGGCTGTTACAGCAAGCGCCCAGACCAATTTCCAGACTTTCTACGACCTTGGCAGAAAGCACTTCACCACAACTCTGGAAGGTTTCCATCAGGACAACTGGGGAAACACTTTCTTCTTCATCGATTACGATTACAATTATCGCGAGGGCAACACAGTAGTATCTCCTAACAACACCTATTTCGAGATTGCACGCTGCTTCAACTTCTGGGGTGACAGCGCTCTGGCACCTCTGAGCCTTCAGGCAGAGTACAACGGAGGATTCGGAGCAACCAGCGATATGCTCTTTGCCTTCCCTGTAAACAGCGCATTCCTCTTCGGAGTTGACTATTTCCTGCATTCAGGAGATTTCAACAACACCCTCAACCTCAAACTCTTGTACAAGAAGTTCGTCCACATGGATTCCAACGTTCCTCTACAGTTCACAGCAGTATGGGGCCTGCAGGATCTCTTCGGACTTTCCGGCCTCCGTTTCAGCGGATTTGCAGATCTCTGGTGGGAGGGCGACCACACTGTATTCCTGTCAGAGCCTCAGCTCTGGTTCCAGATCTTCGACCACTGCAACATAGGTGGAGAGGTTGAGTTCAGCTACAACTTTGCGGGCATGAGCGGCTTCAACGTAATGCCTTGCATCGGAACAAAATGGGTATTCTAAACTAAAATCTGAACTATGTCACCGTTTTTTGCAAAACTCTTTGGATTTGATTCCAAGAAGCACAATGTCCGGACGGAGATCATAGCAGGAATCACCACCTTCCTGACTATGGCCTACATCCTTGCCGTAAACCCGAGCATCTTCAGCGCTCTGGCCGGCCAGGGAATGCCTACGGACGCCGTGTTCACGGCAACTGCCCTTGCAGCCATCATCGGTACTCTGGTAATGGCTCTCTACGCCAAGAAGCCTTTCGCCCTCGCCCCCGGCATGGGCCTTAACGCCTTCTTCGTATACACCGTATGCCTTACCATGGGATACAGCTGGCAGTTCGCGCTGACAGCCATCCTGCTTGAAGGTATCATCTTCATCATCCTGTCCGTGACCAAGGTCCGCGACCTCATCGTAAAAGCCATTCCTGACACTCTCAAGAAGGCTATCGGCGCAGGTATCGGCCTGTACATCGCATTCATCGGTCTCCAGAACGCAGGCATCATCGTAAATGACGACGCCACGCTGGTAACCCTCGGAGACCTCACCAGCACTAACAGCATCCTCTTCACAATAGGCCTTCTCCTTACCTCAATCCTGGTAGTTCTCAAGGTCAGGGGAGGCGTGCTCATCGGCATCCTTGCAACCACGCTCATAGGAATTCCTTTCGGAATCACCCATCTTGACGGAATCATCTCAACACCTGCTTCCATCGCACCCGTATTCATGAAGTTCGAGTGGACCCAGATCTTCACCCTTGACATGCTCATCGTAGTGCTCACATTCCTCTGCATAGACATGTTCGACACCATCGGAACCGTAGTGGGCGTGGCTGAGAAAGCCAACATGATTGACAAGGACAGCAAGGTTGAGAGCTTCGACAAGATATTCCTTGCCGACGCCATCGCCACCACCGCAGGCGCCTGCCTGGGATCTTCTACCACCACAACATATATCGAGAGCGCATCAGGCGTGACCGAGGGCGGCCGCACAGGTCTCACCTCATTCGTCGTAGTAGTATGCTTCATCCTGGCCCTCTTCTTCTCACCTCTGTTCCTGGCCATCCCTTCAGCGGCCACCGGAGCAGTGCTGGTTGTAGTGGGAGTCATGATGATGTCTCCTATCAAGGAAATTGACTGGAGTGACTACTCAGAGGCCATCCCTGCATTCATCACCGCCACAATGATGCCTCTTACCTACAGTATTGCCCACGGTATCCTCCTTGGTATCATCGCTT